>Ga0182095_1013289_pt1 | contig 18136 bp, 13 predicted proteins | sample 041ome_19_FD_127784 | JGI IMG/M metagenome (GOLD analysis project Ga0182095, IMG submission 127784) | Metatranscriptome of coastal salt marsh microbial communities from the Groves Creek Marsh, Georgia, USA - 041412BS metaT (Metagenome... | ecosystem: Environmental > Aquatic > Marine > Intertidal...
GTGAGTTTGAGCTCTTTTAAAAATCGAGCCCAAAAAATGATGACGTGTGACATTGGAATTTTATCTCCATTATTCCTCTATTAATCACCCCTCCGGGTTAAACCTTTACGCAGCCCCCTTTCAAAAAACGCACAATGTTTGCCGTCACGACCACCACGAACGTCGCGTCTACCGCGAAGACATGCTTCAGCGGCAAGAAGACGACGTCGTCTTCGCGAAAGTCCTTCTCTTCTATCGTCAAAGCGTCCTCGTCGTCCGAGGAAAAATTCGATCGCCGGGAGATGTTGAAGAACGCGCTCGTCGCCTCGGTCGCGACTGTCGTGGCGACGCCGAAGCCGGTGCGTGCGAATGAATCGTCGTCTTATTAGTCTTTTCGGTTACTTTGCGCAGAGCGCGCTCTCTCTATATATATATTTCTTTCGAGAGGCAGTTTCGCGCGGTTTTACTCGTCTCTCGTGGATCGCTGCTCTCGATTTTTGGATCTCTCTTCTCTCTCTCTCTCTTCGCTTTTCGAGAAGTTGAGAAGGAGAGTAAAAGGAGCTCGTCGCGAATGCGAATGCGATATTTTTCTTCTTTTTCTTCTCTTTCCTTATCAAAAACTGACCTCAAAACGTTCCATTTTCCGAAAAACAAACCACGAAGGCGCTCGCGTTGTTCGGCATCGGCGAAAAGTCGGACGCGAAGTACGAAGAGGACACGATGGCTGTCATCGCACAAGTTCGCGAAGTTTTGGACTTCCCGATGGGCGCCGAAGGGAGAGAACAGTCCATCGAAAAGACGAGAGCGTTGACGAACGAGTGGGTCGCGAGGTACAGAAGATCTGGGGATTATTCCGGTAGACCGTCGTATGGTCTCACGTATTCCGCGTTGAACGCGGTTTCCGGACACTTTAACAACTTCGGGACGAAGTATCCGTTCCCGGCGAAGAGAAAGGATCGAGTTTTTGAGGAGTTGACGAGCGCGGAAACCCAAATTTCCCGAGGCCGCTAAAAAATATGCTGTAGAGAGAGATTTATATATTATATAGAAGAGAGAGAGAGAAAGGGAGAAGAGAAGATTTTGCTATTGCGCTTTATAACAACATGTAGCGTGTGTTTTATTATTCATTATACCATCTATGCGTGTCATTGTTAAAAAAAAATTCAGAGAAGCCGTATTCCCGTCACTATGTGCGCGCTTGCCATTTCTTTCAAGGCTATACCATCATCATAACTCAGCGCGAACTGAATGAACACTCCTATTCGTTGGCTTTTTCAGCCAACCTTCCCAATAAAATCTTACACGCATCCGTCACTAGCATTTTCAAGTCTTTCATGAGCAATTCGCAATCCTGCTTCAAAGCTTTCTTCTCCGTCTCGTCTTTCGGTTGCTTCGGCTCTTTCGCTTTCCTTTCGGTTATCTCTATCTCGTCGTCCTCGATCGTTTCGATGCTAATCTCCGGCACCTGAAACGTCCCCTCTACCGCAGTCATCTCGCCATTCATTAAATCGCCCTTCATGTACGACGCTTTCATCTCAAACTCCGTCGCTTCTAAATCTAATCCGTGCTTCATTTTCCCGCGCGATAAAACGACCGAGCAGTTTCCAGTCAGCTTTTTCACGCTCATCTTCAACAAAAACCTGCTCCAACCGTGCATGTCGCCTTTGGACTCTTTTATCCCAATCTTCCACCCGTTCGCATCGCCGCACATCCTCTCTAAAATCTCGTTCAACTCTTTCTCCGCCCACGCTAAATACGACCGCTCTTCGAACGTTTGCGCCGCGTTCCATTTGCTCCCTTTCACTTTCTGGTTCTCCTCTTCCAATCGAAGACTCTCTTCCCGGGTGAGTTTGTTAGATAAAGAGGAGGAGATGCTTCCTCCTCCGTCTGCTCCTCCTCCCGCGACGTTGTCCCACCAGTAGTGGTAGCCTTGCTTGTTGTTGGTGGTGTTGTTACACGGAAGGCCGGACATTGTGACGCGTGTAGCGTAGAAAAGAATGACGCGAAAGAAAGTGTCTTCTTTTCGCTTCTTTTTTCTTCTACTCTTGACTTTCTTTCTTCAGCATCTGCCGAGATACATATACAACACGTACAGTGCGTTCTAAAAATTTAATCTATCAATCTATCTATCATAATCCGGTGCGTTGCCGCAATCGTTCTCGCGCGTTCCCGATGGAAGAGGCGGCAAAATTCCCCCACGGGCCTCGTCCGAACCCTCTCGTGCTCGTGTTGTGTCTTGTTTCGATCGGCGGCAAGTGTTCAAAGCTAGAATGTTCTCGATGAATTTGTTCTCCATTGACTTTTTTATCCCAGCACGTTTCGCAGAGAATGTAGTTCGTCGCGCACTGCGAGCATTTAAAGGAATATTGACCTCTCGGCGCGAGTGGGTCCGTGGTCCATAATCGTCGAGCGCCGGATTCGATCTCGCTTTTGCAATGGCTGCACTTTTTGTTCGGCGCCAAGTGGCGTTGGTTGACGCCGGAATCGCCGTCCTCGGACTCTTTCGCCGCGCGAACGTGCGCATCTCTCGCTCTGATTGCCGATTCTATCCTCTGAAGTAACACGCGACACTTTGCCAACATTTTCGCGTTCATTTCTGGCCTCTCTGTGTCCAGTATCAACTCCACCGCGTCCGCCGACTCGGTAAACCCGCACGCCAAAACGCACTCCCTCGCGAATCGCTTCGACCACACTTTCTCCACGAACGACCCCCCAACTTTCTTCGTCAACCTCCTGTATTTACCTTCGTTCGGGTGTTCGCTGATGTTTTTAAAAATCTTGTACAAAACATCCCTGGCGTCGATCCACTCTTTGCACTCGCGCGCGCTTTCGCCGCGCGTCAAATATCGCAACGGCTTCAAAACGTCCAAAATCTCCTCCCGGGAAACGTCTCTGCCAAACAAATCCACGTCTAACTGTAACTGAAACGAGTGATACTCTTCGGGTTCAAGCCATCGCGTCTCGTTCGTGGCTTTGTTCGCGTAATACGCGCGTCCTCTCGTTCGCGGATCCTGTTCCACGTCCGAACAGAAGTGCTGTTCCCACTCCGCCATGTGCGTAACCGCGCGTATCTTACTTAGTAAAACGTCGTTGTGATTCAAAAAAAAAGTATACATCAATTCGGCAACAACGGTTTCTTCTTCAACCTTTTCTTGCACGGATTGCAGCAGTAGCAGTACAAACCGAAACAGCACGTGGAAACCAAGATCGGGTACCAAAACGCGAGGACGAACGCGATCGAGAGTTTCATGTTCTTCTTTCCTTTTTGTGTGTGTGACTTGACGTTTGAAAATTAAAAATCAATTTTTTCTCTTTTGTGCGAACAAAACAAAAATTTCTCCACAGAAGAGGTGAGACCCTTCAAAAAAAAGAAAGAAAGATAACCCGTCTTCTCTTTCGGCTTTGAGGAGCACCTCCTCGAGAACAGACACCAATCCATGTTCGCTTTCGTTTCAACTTCTCGTTCTTCTTCTCTCTCGACGACGATTCAGACGACGACGCGAGAAAGAAAGAAACGGGTTTTATCGAGCGCTTTCGCGACGTGTTCGAGGTCAAATTATTCCCTCGCGAAAAGGCGGGAAGAAGCGTTTAAACCTCGTTCTTCGTCTTCGTCGTCGTCTCGGACCGCGACGACTTCAGAAGAGCACAACAAGAACACGATGACGCCGATTCAGTTGCAAGACGTGGCGAGGAAACACTTCGAGAATCGAGAGAGGACTCGAGCGCAAATGGTGGAACGACGCTTGGAAGAGTTTCGCTCGGGGAACTTTGAACCGCCGAACCGAGAGAAGACGCCTTTTAACAAACCAACGCCGCATTTTTTTAGCAGTGGGGTGATTTTGTCGACGCCTCCGAGTTCGTTTTTGGAACAGTTTGAGCGGTTAGAGACGTGTTAATAAAGGGAAAGCTGTTTAAGTGGCGAGTTGTACCAATACGATATTTTGTTATTCTATTATTATTGTTTTTATTATTATTACTGTGCAAATGCACGCGATGCGGCGATGTAAAGTATGAGGAGCGCTTGTCTGTGCGTGTGTGCACGCGTGTGTATGTGTGCTTATTAGTTCAACCAGATGCGAGTGTGTTTTGCGTCTCGCATCTCGTTTGGAAAGAGAGAGAGAAATCTCTAACGTGTTATATACCTACTATATAAAATACAAAAGAACAACTATAAGCAAACGACTTCTCTTCTATCTCGGTCCTAAATACGTCACCTCTCTAACCAAATCCTCCGTGGTATCTTTCTTCCCGACCCCGGTCCCTCTCGGCGTCTTCCTCTCCAAAAGTTGATCCGGTCTCGGCACGATCGCTTGCGAACTCAGCCGGCCTTTCGTTACTCTCACTTTCGTCCCGTCGTCTAAATAGCTCGTCTGAATTCGAACTCTCCCCCCGGTGTTTGGATCTACTAAACTCACGTTCGAGTAATGTATCGGTTGCTCGACGGATAAAATTTGTCCCGGTGGATTCGGTTCCCCGGGTTGCGGCTGAGGTTTCACGTGTTTCTTCACCACGTTCAACCCGCCGACGATCAGTTTGTTCTCTTTCCTGAAGACTCTCGTGACTTGCCCGATTTGCCCTTTATCTTTCCCTGCGGTCACGAGCACGCGATCTCCCGTGAATATTTTCCACTTCGTGATGAGCTGCTTCGACGCCGCTTTGACGTGTTTGGCGACGTGTTTCGCCGAGCGGCGGAACGGCGTCGACATCTCTTTTGTGCTCTTCTTCTTTTAAATCCAAAGCGATGTTCGATGATGATGCACACGTGACGGCTCTCTCTCTCTGTCTTTCCCGGGGAGAGGGGCTTCTCTCTCTTTCTCCCTCTCTTTTCGCGCGACTGAGTAGAAAAATAAAGCCGTTCGCGAAGAGAAGCGCTCGAGACTAATCTTCCCGTCTCTGCGTGTTTCTCTCTCTCTCTCTCGCTCTCTGTGTTGGTGTGTGTGTCTCTCTCTCTCTGTGTGAGTGCGCTCGCGAGTTACTGATGAGGAATTTTTCTTCTCTCTGAAAGCTCACAAAACTCCAAAATTTTAAAGGGAAAAGAAACACGAACAAAAGAGAAAGAGCTCTCTTTGGTTTCTTCTGATTATTCGCATCTTCTTCGTCGTCGTCGCGTAACTTTTCTCGCCGTCAAAAGTCGTTCGTTATCTATATATCGACGGCGTCTGTGTCGCCTTTCGCTTCGAGAAGCCGTCGTCGCGATGGACGAAGACGACGAAGGAAACGGCCGGTCGAAGAGGATGGTGGTGACTCGCGAAGAAGCGCAACGCGAGCAGAAGAAAGAAACGAAAACGTTCGAGCGCGTGGAATGGCCTCGGCCGAACAAAAGGAAGCAACCCGGGGATATTTTGTTCTGGCCGAGGACGGACCAGCCGATCGCGTACACGCACTGGGCGGTGTACATTGGGAGGAGGAAACCGGTTGGGAATAAGTTTGTAGAAGATGAGAGTTTTCCGGAAGCGGTGGTGCACTTGTGGGGAGCGGCGGACGCGAAGGATCGATCGATGTCCAACGACGCGGTGGTGATTTATAGCGAATTGAGCGAGGTGAATTGCGAGAAGGACGCGCCGAGACCTTTTTGTGGGAATTATAAGTACGATTCGTTGTACACGCCGATGCGTCCGAGTCAGATTTTACATCGAGCGTTTGTCGCTTTAGAGCACAAGTTTTACGAAAAGGAATTCGGAGGGTACTCGGTGATTGGGAATAATTGCGAGCATTTCGCGACGTGGGCCAGGTATGGGTTTCAACATTCTAGTCAAGTTGGTGACGTTTTGACGACTGGGTTGAGCGCAATAGGGACTTTTATGATGGGCCCACCGGGGACGGCTTTGGGGTACATCGCGGGCAACTTAGTCCAAGAGGAAACCAGGAAAGCGAGGAGGCACAAGAATAATCGATTAGACGAAGCTATCCAGTCCAGTTATCGAGAATTCCATCTGAATAGTAGTTGCAAGAATACAGGGGCAACAGTAGGAGATGAAAAAGGAGAATCTAGCTCGATATACGAAATCCTAGACGAAGAGTCCACGCACGATTTTTCGGACGAGAAAGAAGTCGATTGGACCATTGACTGTCTCATAGATTACGTAGAAACGTCCAACGTTCAATTCAGCCAAGAAAAGCACGACAAATACGAGCAAGACGAGAATCAGAGATTCGAAAAAACGCGTCCGTTTCGAATTTCTCTGAAAGCCGCGGACGAAAACTCCGCGTTGTACAAAGATAGAACATCGGGTTCCGGCCAGACGAACATCATAGACGCAGATTCGCGAGGTGAAATTCGACTCGGCGGTCAAGCGCAACCAAAGCCCGAAAGCGACTTGAAAGAGCTCGCCAGAGACTTGGGTAACATAGGAAAAGAAGTAGGTAAAGGCATGCTCAGCATGCTAGGATGGGTCGCCAACGAAGCGCTCGAGGCGGCCAAGAAGAGACAAGAAGCGAGGGAGAAGAGAGAAAAAGAAGCGAGGGAAAAGTTGGAGAATTTAAAGGTTCCCGGATCTTCTCCTTCTCCTAAAAACAATGAGAACGATGAACCTTCGGTGTAGTAATCGTTGTTGTTTCTCGTCGTCGCTGTTGATGTTGCTGATGTTGTTGTTGTAATATAATCGCGCAATGCGTTGTAAAGCTGTAAGCGTAAGAATACCTAAAATATGAATGCCTCTTGCTTCTTTGCCTCTTTTTTTTGAAAAGGGGGAAGACGAACAAATCTCGAATTTCCTCATTCTTTCAACCGCGCGAGCCCGCGTAATAATAAATGTCCACCGCGACGGGAGAGTACCGCATACCAAAAAGAACGTTAGTCCTCGAGGACAACAACAACAACAACAACGACATGTCCAACATCTTGAACGACACGAGCGAGGACCCAAACCCGCGCACGGCGTCGAAATGGCCCACGCAATTCAAAAACAAATTTACGCGAACCAAAACTATTCCCCAACCGAAAACGCACACCGGCGGGCAGAGGCAGCACTTTCAAGACATATCGAATAACAACAACAACAATCAAGAGAATTTGAACGTGTCGAGGGGGTCGATGAATATGGGTTTGCCGAGAGATCCGAGGATTCGACGCCAGGATGGTTCCATATCTGGTGGGATTCACGAGAATTCAGGACGAGCGAATCCTTTTCAAAAAGTGAACACCTCGAATACGCGCGCTCCTAACAACAACATTCGTGCGCCAGAAGACGAAGACGAGCCGTTTGAGTTTGCACACACATTAGACGAGGAGGAGATGAAACATCGAACGCCGGTTGGGGCAACGTATCGTAGTCAACACCCGATGTTTACGAATGGATTCACGAACCAACAACAACAACAACAACCGTATACGCACGCGAGCAGCCGCGACGGATCGAATAGCACGATGGCGATATCGTCGTTTGTTGTGCCGGAAGTGCTTTACTGGAAAGATCCAGCGAGAACAACGTTACACTTTTTTGGTGGTTTTGTGCTCATGGGCACGTTTCACGCGTTATCTGCGGCGAAGGCGTCGGTGTTTTCGCATTTGGCGTACGCGATGTCCTTGGTCGTAATGGGGAAGTATATTTTCGCCATCGCGTTCCCGAACGCGGCGAAAGGTATTACGATGAATCCGGAAAAGATGGCAATCAGAGCGAGAAATATGTCTTATAAATTCAACGCGTTCACGGAGAGACACGAGCGGTTTTTTGCAGGGAGGGATAACAGGGCGACGTTGATTGCATTTCTCGCGTTACAAGTTGTAAAATTCGTCGGCAGCGCGTTGTCCACGAGACAACTGTTGTTTTTAGCGTATATAGGAGCGTTCACCATGCCGTGCGCTTGGGAAAAACAAAAGGTAACCGTTTACGAGATGTATTGTAAAGTACAAATGGCGATGCAGGCGAAGTGGGCAGAGTTTTCGCCGAAAACGAAAGTGACGAGCGGAGTGTGCGGATCGGTTATGGTGTTCAAATTGGCGAGCACGCAAACGAGGGTGAACGCGGTATTTTTAGCGCTCGTGTGTTATAGAATTATTAAAGAGCAACAGAGTTTGCGATTGCATGTGCAGCGGATGGAAGATGTAGTCGTAGGGAGCGTACGAAGAATGAGCCGCTCGTTCGTGGATATGGTATCGCCGGTGCCGAAGCGATTCGGCGTGCGCAGTTAAAAACTTGCTTTTTCAACTTTATATCACTAATACAACTATCACTATCGATCTAAAAACACTATAAATATCTATATACTGTCGCTATCACTAATCCTCAAAAGCTTTAATTGCTTCTTCACCAATACCATGCTCACTATGACCAGAGCGTAAAGGTGGGACATGCAAATGCATCCCAAGCTGTGCCGCGATTTCGTTTAAGCAACGTCTCGCATAAAATTCCTGATACTGGGAAGGTAATGTACTCAACATCGCACCGATTTCGCTCGCATTTTGCAAAGCTTTTTTCCCCTTGACGAGATCCTTGTTCCCGTATACATCTTTTGCGTCGTAATCTTGGGCTTCTAGATCGGCGTCATTAAAAAACTCGTTCACGGCAACTGATGGTTCGTTCGTCTCGCTCGGGAGGGATGTGACTCTATGGAACCAAAACGCCGGTATCCACAAAGCATCTCCAGGCTCAAGAGTACACACGTGCGCGTGTTCTAATCTGATACTTTCAAAGCACTCGTATCTACGAATCTCTTCGGTGTCGAGCTCATTCAAAATCGTCTCGTCGAAATTTTCAACACCACGCATGTATTTCAATCTTGCCGAGGAGCCTTCGACGTTCAAGTACGGCTCGCACTGCGGCCCGTACAAGATGACGCGTTTCCTACCACTCAGCTGGTGTAAGCAGTTATCTCGAGTATCGAAATGCATCCATAGCGTAGTCCCCGGCGAGCTGACCCGTAAAACAGAACTGTGAAATAAATTCTTGGAATGACCACATCTTTTATGAAACAAACGTGTATCAAACGGATTTCGCTTAGTTTCCGGATCCTGGAAATCCTTGTACACGTTCGCTGCTTTTTTCGATCCGTTAGTGTGGCGCATGTACAATTTCTCTCCTTTGCGTATTCTCTGAATCATCTCTCGCCATGGCATTTTCTGAAACGTGAAATTCCTCGGTGTGTTTGGTTTCCTGTGCCCGGCGAGATCGACGTGCGCGTTACCTTCTTTTCCGTTCACATCAATCACGTGTACTTCCACCATCAAATCTCCTAGAAACTCCTCGCTATGTGTGCCTTCCACCATTACTTCATCTGAGGTATACTTAAACGGATATTGACAATCTTGACTGGCCAAATCAGTCATAGCTTCGAATGGGTACTCGGGCATGTCCTTGCTTGACTTTGCGTATTTATTCACACCCGGTAAGCAATCTGACACACGCTTTAATTCCGGCGGCCACAGACATTTCCCTTCATCTGATCTGACGTACTTACCTGGAGGACACGCCTCCTTAACCATCACGCGCCCTTGAACATCATCGTTGCTGCCGTTACCGTTCTTCTTTTTCTTCTTCTTTTCCTTCTGCTCTAAAAACCGAATCAAATCCCCTTCGAACTCGTCGGCGTCCGCGACTGCGAGAGTTCCTGCATTTGATCCCGCCACCTCTCGAAAAGCCTCGTTCATCTTTTCCCGCTCGTCCTCGCGGATCGGGAAACACACAAAGTCACTGGGGTCTTCACTACTATCGATCTCCCGTGCCGTCGCCGTCGCCGACTTCTGGATACATTTTGTCATGAATTCGCGCCAAAGCTCTTCTGAACTGCTCTCGCACAACACGTACGAATACTTCGGGTGGTCTTTGAGGCACGAACTCGCGCGTTCCCACGCAGTTTTGAACGTTTTTGCGAGCGCCTTCGGGATCAGTACGTAGCAGAGTTGTCCCATCGTTTGTTCGCACACCTAATTATTTACCTAACTTTTTTTGTGTGGAAATGTCCATCACAGAAAAAATACGCGCCGGGTCAAAGAAATAACGCTCGTCACGCGCGCTTTGCATCGTACCACGCGAAGTGTATTCGGATTAAAAAAAGATGGCGACGGATGCTCCGTGAACCGCGCCATCGGAAAACGACAACGCCGACGCCGTTTTTGTATCGGCTGTTCGGCGAGTATCCGCGGGTTGTGCAAACGCATAATATTCTAACAAAGTTGGACCGCAACTCGAGGAAGTTTTTGAGAGAGACTTGACACTTTTGAGAAGTTGAGATTTTCAAAATTGTACAAACACGAGGGAGAGATACGACACACACAAAAAAAAGGCATCATCCGCACGCACGCATCAATAATCCACCGCGCGCGCACACTCACACACACACGCGCACCGTTCGCTTCTTCGCCTCCACGAGACGTCGTGAACATCCACGTCTTCTTCTTCTTCCATCAAAAAGCGGGCGGTTGGTTTCCTGTGGGGTGTAAAATTTCAAAATTCAAAAGAGAGAGAGAGTGAGAAAATGTTCGCCACGCCGCTCGTCGTCGCCGCGGGCGCCAAGGACGACGACGATCCTCGAAATCAAAACGAGCAATCGACGCGCGCGACCGCAAAAAAAGCATCTCTCGTCGGACGAAGAAGCGTCGGCGAAAACGACGACGACGACGACGACGACGCGTTGCCGTTCTTTCTCAACCACCGGGAAGAGAAAACTTCCCCGGAAGAACACGAATCGGCAGCTATTTTGTTCGAGCTGATGTCCTCTTCGCATCCACGAGGAGGAAGAGGAGGCGCGTTTTTTAGAGGCGCGACGAAGAATGCCGTCGCCGCTCTCGGAAAAGCGGACGTGAAGAATAATAATAACAACAACGTGAACACCACTTCTGTCGACAACAACGACAGAGACAAAAATGGACAGAGGAAGCGGAAGAAGAGTGCCAACGCGGAGACTCCGGCGACGACGACGAAGACGAAGCGGCGACTGTCGGCGAAGTTTAACACCGCGGCGGTTGGCGAGGAGAAAATTGCGGCGACCAGAAAGGACGGAGAGGGGTTGGATTTTACAACGTGCGCGGCGGAGACGGAGAAGAAAGGGAAGAAAGGGAAGAAGTACCGCGCCGCGAAGAAGGAAGAGACGACGGTTTCTATGAAACATCATCAACAACAGCAAAGCAGCGCGTTTATTGGTTTGTCGGATTTCATCATGAAACGGCTCGAGGCGGATGCGAGCGTGCCTAAAAGTTGGGTCGCGTTCGCGCGAGCCATGGCGCGAGGCGAAGATGAGGCGGTGCGAGAAGCGTCGATGTGTTTTGACGATACCGAGGAGGAATTCAAAATCAGAAGGAAATCGACCGCGACTAGGACGAGTAGCAAAAAGACCAAGAACAACGAGGACGACGAAGACGAAGATGACGACGAAGACGACGACGAGAACGAAGCAGGCGCGGAAGACCAAGATGGCGTCTTCATCGATGCCGCGTGTAGAAGAGCGAGATATTTGAAAGGCGTGACGAAACTGAGCGCAGATTTGATTCGACGCAATCCATCCGCGGCGTGGCTGGAGTGTATCGCGGCGGATGCGCACGATCGCGCTCGACAAATACGACGAACGAAGAAGAAGTGTGAGAAAAATCGAAAGCAAAGCGTTGCATCCATGTACAGGGCGTGCGGGTTGAACGGCAATAACAACAACAACAACAACAACCAAAAAGAAATGGTCGAGGATGTGAGCACCATAGCGCTCGCGAACGTCTACGCAAACTGGGAACTCGGATTGGCTAAAGAGATGGAGTTATACTGCAACCAGCTCGAAAATGTGGAATTGATTAGCGCGAAAGCGAAGGCGGATTGTCGCGCCTCATCCGCAGAAGAGAACATTTTTTCGATGGAACAGCTCGAGCGCTCGAACAACTGCGAACACGAAAAGGCGAAGCAGTTTGTGACCGAGCTTCGCACGCACTCAGAAAAGGTAGCCGCGCTGTGGAGATACAATGCCAAAGGTAGAAACGCGTTTTAATGATGAACCAGTATGTATACGATTAGTTTTATCTTTTATTACTCGCGGCGCTTCAATATTTAGGTATGTCTAACTCAACAATCCCGCGAAATTACTCGGTCCTGTTTCCACGTTTCGCTTTGGAAGAAACGCCGCCACCGCCGCGGCATCTTTGCTCTCGCCACCACCACCGAAGAACGCTTGCAATCCATTCATCGTCGACTCTCCGCACGGGCGCAATGCGTCGTCGTCGTTTCTACCGATACCAGCGAAGATGGAATCAAATCCCGCCAATCCTTGAGGAAGATCGCTGGCGGTGTTTTCCTTTTCGCCGAATGCCATCTTTATTGGCATGTCGTCGTTTTCTAAATCAGCTTCTTCACCGTACTCTTCTTTCACCTCCTCCTCCTCCTCTTCTTCTTCTTCCGGCTCTTCCTCGGCTTCGAGCATCGGTTTGCGGCAGCGTCTTTCGCGATTGCCGCCGTTGAGTTCGGCTTGCAATTTTAACGCCAACATCGAATCCGTCTCTGGTTTGAGTTCTTTCGGGACTGGTTTCTTCGAAAACTGTTTCCCTTTACCCTTTTTGCTGCTATTGGTATCTATTTTACGCTTCTTTTCTTGACTGGAGGGTCTCGTCGTCTCGAACGGTTGTTCGTTGCCATTCACAAACGCCCCAACATCAAAAGCCGACATGGTAAATTCTGGCGGCGGGAACGGCGTTCGCGTCTTTTCGTCAAACACGGTCGAAAGGTTAAACTTGTTATTATTCGCACTATCTCTGTTCGCTATCATTTGATCTTTAATCGCCAGTTTAGTTCTATACGTGTAATCTTTCCTCTTCTTATCTCCGGTGCCGTCCGGAGGTGGCAACGGTGCGAACCTCCAACTGTATTTGATTTCAAACGTCTCCGGATACCCTCGCATCTCGTACGCTTTCACCGCGGTCATGTCGCCGATGATCTGCTTATCCCAAACAACGCAAGGTTCGGTGTTCACCAAACTATCCCCTCGCATGTTCGGGCGCATCGTAAACATGAACGCTTTATTCTTTAAACCGTTCTCGTTTCCCGTTCTCTTCCTCTCCTCCTCTCTCGCTACTTGTTCCAACAGTTGCGCCGCCTCCTTCCACTTTTCGCTGAAGTGATCGCAAATATCTCCCAACTTTTTTCTCAATCGGAACGTCAAGTCTACGACTGGATTGTGTTTCGTCGATATGATCATTTTCGATATCAGCTCTGAATCTGGCGTAAATCGAATGGTTATTTTTTTCTTACCGTCGTCGCAGTGTTGAATCGCCTTCGCTTGGTCCATGTTGATTGTCGACGCCGGCGCCGAATCAGATTTGCCCTTCTTACCCGTCGTCGTCATCATCGACGTCCTATTCTTCGCGTCAGTCGTTTGCATTGGCGTCTTCATCCCTCCTCCTCCTCCTCCTTCTTCTCTCTTCTTCTGCCTCGGCCTCCCGACCGGCGCTTTCCCGCTCTTCTCCACCACTTTCCTCCTCTCCTTCTCCATCAAATCCGCCAAGAACATCGCGTTATTCCTCACCTCATCTGGCATTAACCCCTGAATATTATCCGCTTGAACGTGTTTCGCGGACATGTACGCGAACCACGCTCTCCACGAAGATTCCCGATCCTGCGCGTTCGTTTTGTCGATTTTTTTAAACTTTTCCTCCGTGTTCAACAAACTCGTTCGAGCGAAGAGATTGTTGATGCGAGGGAAGATGTAATCTTGGTCCTCGTTGAGCCACATCGGCGGTTGACGCTTGTTCGGAGACATTTTCTTCGCGCGCGTGTTATCTGTCGCGCGTATCAAAAGCAGTCGATTACGATGTATCTCTCTGTCTCTCTTCGAAGAACGACGACGAAGACAAAGCGCGGAGAGTGAGAAAAAATTCAAATCGAAAAGATTTACTTTTCCCGGGAGAAAGAAATTTTTAAAAAGAAAAGATGATTCTCTTCCTCACTCTGTCTCTCTCTCACACACACACACACGCACAAAAGTACGCGCTCCTTCTCTCCTCCCTATATCTATCTCTCTATCGCAGAAGACAACAACACGCGCGCGCACACGATGCCTATTTTTGTATCGTCGTCTTTTCTCAACAACCTCTTTTCAAAAAATGAACTTCGTTTATTTAGGGTTTCACTCACTGAATTCGTCCGTCTCGCGGCGCGCCGACTTCACACTAAACGCGCGCGCGCGAATAAAGAAAGAGAGCACAACACGAAGCAACACACAAACAGATACACACGCAAACGCATAAATAATAAATGGGCATCGGCACGCACAAGAGCGACACTTTAATCTCCCTGAACGATTTCGCGTTTACGAACGCGCTGGTCAAGAAAGGCTCCCGCCGAGACCGTTCCCGAAGAAGCGAGAAAGCGAAGAAGAATGAAGAAAACAAAAACGGAGGAGAACAAAACGCGCTTCGTGAGATGCGGATAGAAATCATCGACGAGGGGAACTGCGTGGTCACTTTGGGAGCGCGAGACGGAGATTTGAACGACACGCAAACGAAAGTGCACTGCGCGATTGGTGGAAGTTTGAACGCGCCGCACGGGAGATCGGCGGAAGGGTCGTTGCGAGTGAATGTGAAAATGTCGCCGATGGCGCACCCGACGGACGCGCCGGCGGAGAAGCGAAGGGAACACGAGACGTGCGATGGGTTGCAAAAAATGTTGGAGAAATGTTTCAGAGATGCGCGAGCGTTGGATTTGGAGAGTTTGTGCGTCAGCGCGGGGAGGTACGTGTGGCATTTGCGGCTGGATGTGACGATTTTGAATCACGGCGGGGATTTGCCGCTGGCGGCGAGCGTCGGCGCGAACTGCGCTTTGGGGAGTTTTCGAAGGTGCGAGTGTTCGATGGATAACGAGACGAATCGCGTGACGTTCCACGACGAGAGAGAAAGCGTAAAGTTGCAGCTGATGCACCATCCAGTTGCGGTGCGATTCGCGTTTTACGATGGACGGAATGGTAAAGGTAGCGGGTTGGACGATGAAGAAAATAAAGGCGAGGAGAACGTCGAGGAGGACGAGAATAGCAAGCCGCATCAGAAATACGGCGTGTTAGTTGACGCGACGGTTGAAGAAGAGGCGTGCGCGATTGGTTTTGCGACGATTGCGGTGAATGAACACGGAGAAACGTGCTTTTCAACCATGGATTTTATGGGCGAGAGATTAGGTAAGAGCGTGACGCGAGGCGTGGACGCGACGACGTTGGCGGGCCTGCACTCCACCGCGAGTAAATTAGCGAAAGAGGTGTGTAAAGAAATGAAGGACGCGCACGAAGTATTCGAGCAAAAGCGTTTGGATGAAAAAACGCGACGCCGGAAGTACGACCCGGACGCGTTGGAACGCGCGGCGATGAAAGCCGCCGCCGGCGAGAAAGAAGAAGAAGAGGAAGAGGATGTCATGAAGGACGCGTTGCTTGAAGACGCCGAAGCGATGGACGCCGAAGCGCGAGCGAGCGAAGATTCTTCGGATGACGACGACGACGACGACGACGACGCAGAAGAACACGTGCCTTTGGTTTCGTTGAAGCCTCCGGCGAAGAACGCGTCGTCTTCGTCATCCCCTTCATCTTCTGACGGGGAGGATGAAGAAGAGAAATCGAGCGACGAAGAAGGAGACGACATCGACGACATGTTCGATAAAGCGGAGAAGAAACAAGCGCGGAAAAGAGCAAAAATCGCCGCGAAAACATGGGACGAGGCTTTGCCCGGCGATGGGAAGAAATTATCCGATGCCGTGTTGAAGAAGAAAAAGCCAAAGAAGAAAGCGCCGGCGAAAGCGAAGAAGTTGACATCTTCCAAGAAGTGATTTTATTTAATAGCAGATATAGAGTAGTAGCACACGCGTAGGTTAGGAGTTGTAGCAGAAGATGAGTGATGATAAGCACTGTAACATAAATTCATAGACATTTTTTCTTTAGAGATTATACAACTTGGTATATTTTTCCGTCAAGTACTTCGTAAACGCTTCCGCATCGAGCGGCTTGCCCGTGACTAACACCAACAAGTCATCCGCAGAATCGCATTCGCTCCCTCGGTCGTGCACGTTTACGCGCAACCATTCGCGAAGCGGCGCAAACGTGCCTTTTGCAATGTCGTCTTCCAAAGTAGGCAACGCTTTCTTCGCCGCTTCAAAGATTTGACACGCGTACATGGCACCTAATAAATACGTTGGAAAGTACCCGAACGCGCCGGACGACCAGTGGACGTCTTGTAACACGCCTCGCGAATCGTCTTCGATGTCTACGTTCAAATATTGTTTCATTTTTTCGTTCCAAAGTTTCGGCAAATCGTCGATGGCAATTTCCCCGCGCATCAAACCGATTTCCAGCTCTGTTCGCAGCAAAATGTGCAACGGGTACGTCAACTCGTCCGCTTCCACTCGAATGACCGACGGATTTCTCACGACGTTCAAAGACGCGTGCAACTGCGCTTCCGTCACGTTTTCAAACTCTTTCGGGAACGATTTTTTCAATTCCGGTAAAAGAAACGTGGCAAAAGACGGCGAGAGCGCCACCATGCGTTCCCACAACAACGATTGCGATTCGTGAACGCCCATCGAGTGCGCACGAGACACCGGTTGGTTCGCGTACTCCGTCACGTTTCTTCCTTGTTCGTACAACGCGTGCCCGGTCTCGTGGATTGTGCCGGTCAATCCTTCGCTCAAATCGTTTTCTTTGTATCGCGTGGTCATTCGAACATCTCCGGGACCGCATCCTCCGGTAAACGGATGCACGGAAACATCCAATCTCCCTTTTTCCAAATCAAACCCAAGCTTTAACGCGATTTCTTTCGATAACTTTGCCTGCGTGTCCACGTCAAACGAGCCGCCGCTCACCACGTTTTCGCCTTTCTTCAACGCCACGGGCGACTCTTTCGCGTACACTTTTTGAATCAAATCCACGACGCACTCTTTCACGACCGGGAAAATCTCATCGAGTCGTTCGGCAGTCATCCCTCTCTCGTACTCGTCTAAACTCGTGTTGAACGCGTCTTCCCCAGGTTTAATCAACTCGCACCGCGCCTTGACGAGTTCCACCCACTGTCCTAATATCGGCGAAAACATCCCAAAGTCTTTCGCCGTTCTCGCCTTCACCCACGTCTGGTACCCTTCCGACTGTAACTCCGCCGCTTTCTTCGCCATATCTCCCGGTATTTTCGCGGACCGTTCGTAATCTTCCTTCGCGCGTTTCACGTTCGCGACATCTTTCGGATGTTCCGGTTTCGCGTTCGCAATCAATCTCCCCAACTCTTCGTCGACTGATTTTTGATGAATCACCCCGGCTAACGCCGCAGACGCTTTCGACCGCAAACTCGCCGCGTGTTCACCCGGAGGCATCATCGTCAACTCGTCCCATCCGGCTAACCCGGCCAAGGAGGAGAGACAATCGATTTCGGAGAGTTTCTCTTTCAACTTTTCGTAGGTATCGTCCGATGCCATCTTCTTAGCGCAGACGACGACTTTGACGACGGTTGTCGATGACGACGACGATGCTTTCGTAAAACTTCTCCCTCTGAAACGAACTTTGAGAGACGAAGAGGAGACTTTGCGAGTAGACGTGCTGGTGGTAAAACGCGACGACGAGGAGAACGAGGAGAGTAACGCGCGAGTGGCTGATGCCATTCTAGTGCGCGTGTGCGTGTGCGCGAGCGAGCGTTTTGTTTTGTGGATTTCTACGTGATATCGAAAAGGCGCCGTGACGTTTTCCCAAAAATACGACTAATAAAGCACTTCGGGCGCGCACGCGTAAAAACTCTCTCTCTCTCCCTGTCTCTCTCTATCTCTTTCTCTGCGAACGTCTCGAATCGCGGGTGGATTTTAGGCTCAGTCGGAATAATTTCTAATCACGTGTTCAGTATCTTCAAGTCATGGAAATTTATGGACATCATCGCCTGGTACAACTGTAACGAAAGACGCGCGAGTCGAGGGAGGTTTTCGAGAGGACTCGTATTCTTTTTCGACTCAGTATTAAGAATCTTCAACGCACGGAAGCCGCTCGTTCACATCCGCGAGGGGCGACCGAATTCAGACAATCGAATTCTACAATATTACTTTTAAACATCATCGTCGAAACTTGCCCCCAATCTCCTCTCTCTCTCTCTCTTTACTCCTTCTATTGCGCTATATTTAGGAACACACACCTCGCGACTCTCTCTCGCGAGCGAGAAAAAAAAGAGCAAACGAAAAACTCGCGCGCGAGGACGCCCGTTCACTGCTCTCTCTCTCTCTCTCAGCACTCGACGGAGAGAAAA
>Ga0182095_1242008_pt1 | contig 18125 bp, 17 predicted proteins | sample 041ome_19_FD_127784 | JGI IMG/M metagenome (GOLD analysis project Ga0182095, IMG submission 127784) | Metatranscriptome of coastal salt marsh microbial communities from the Groves Creek Marsh, Georgia, USA - 041412BS metaT (Metagenome... | ecosystem: Environmental > Aquatic > Marine > Intertidal...
GGATGCTCTGATCGCCGCACGCACAGCTATGGAGTCTGCGTCGTTTACGCCGCGCGAGATTCAGGCAGCAGGTATTAAAATCAATCAAGATGGCAATCGGCGCAGTGTTTTTGATATTCTCTCTTATCCAGACATTTCAATTGAAGATGTGGGCGCACTGTGGCCGGCTATTAACTCATTTTCTGCCGAGATATCTGAACAGGTATCAATAGACGCCCTCTATTCACATTATATCGAGCGTCAAAACCGTGACCAATTGGCAATCAAAAAGGATGAGGGCCACTTTATTTCAGACGACTTTAACTATGATAGCCTGTCAGGACTTTCGAATGAGTTAAAGGCCAAATTAAATGAACGTCGACCTGCAAATTTAGCGCAGGCCGCTAAGGTTGACGGTATGACGCCTGCAGCTCTCATGCTTATTCTTGCTAAGTTAAAGCAAAAAAATATTGTCAGGGCATCATGAATACTCTTTCCTTGGGCGGTAGAAATGTTTCACGTGAAACATTGGTCCGCTTGCAGCATTATTGCGATTTGATTGTACGTTGGAACAAGACAATAAATTTGGTTTCAAAATCGTCTCTGGATGATCTGTGGAACAGGCATATCGTAGATTCAGTTCAATTCTATTGCTCAGACAACCCTGCCCCTAGGTGTTGGTTGGATTTGGGGAGTGGTGGGGGTCTGCCGGGAATAGTGATTGGGTGTTTGCTTGCAGAAGCTTCGCCTACAACAAAAATGATATTTATAGAGAGTGATTCTCGTAAATGTGCCTTTTTACGAACAGCGATACGCGAGCTGAAATTAAATGCAGCTGTTGTAAATGAGAGAATAGAAACAGCGCCAAGCCAGGGCGCTGATGTTATAACAGCGCGCGCATTGGCTGATTTGCCTATGTTGTTGCAGCTGGCAGATCGTCATTTGGCAAAAGATGGTCAATGTATATTCGGCAAGGGAAAAACTTGGCGTGACGAAGTCGACTTGGCCGAAAAGGAATGGAAATTTAAGTTCGACGTTATTAAAAGTATTACGAGCTCAGATGCGGCAATTTTAAAAATAAGGGAGATAGAACGTGGCTGACCCTTTACGATCAAGGACACCAAAAATTATCTCTGTTACCAATCAGAAAGGCGGCGTTGGTAAAACTACGACGACCATTAATCTCGCATCAGCGCTTGCGGAACAGGGTTTTCGTGTTTTAATTGTTGACTTGGATCCCCAGGGGAATGCTTCGACTGGTTTGGGTGTTGAACCTGAGGATCGTGAGTTTACCACCTATGAACTTCTCGTAGAAGACATAGCGCTTGATGAAATAATTTTACCAACATCACAGGAAAATATTTCCATCATACCCGCAACTGTTGATCTGAGTTCAGCTGATATCGAGCTAATTTCCAATGAAAAACGCAGTTTCTTGCTTTACGACGCGCTCCGGCAGCCTGCCATGGACGACTTTGGTTTTGAGTTCGTTTTGATAGATTGCCCGCCATCGCTAAACCTACTAACGGTAAATGCGATGGTCGCGTCGCATTCCGTATTGATACCATTACAGAGTGAATTTTTTGCTTTGGAAGGCCTTTCGCAACTTATGATGACAATTCGCGAAGTTCGTGAAACCGCAAATCCAGATTTGCGCATCGAGGGTGTCGTCCTTACAATGTATGACAGCAGAAACAACCTGTCCCAGCAGGTCGAATTGGATGCGCGGGACAATCTGGGCGATCTTGTGTTTACAACGATCATCCCAAGAAATGTAAGGGTCAGCGAAGCGCCATCTTATGCGCTTCCTGTTCTACAATACGATCCAACTTCTAAGGGGGCACAAGCGTATAGAAGCCTTGCTGTGGAAGTGCTAAACAATAACAAATTACCAACCAAGGCGGCATAAAATGGTAGATAATAGCAAAAGGCAACGCGGACTGGGCCGTGGACTTTCGGCACTAATGGCAGATGTTGGTGCATCTTCGGCCAATCCATCTACATCTGCTACAAATTCGTCCCGCCCCGATCGATCGATCCCGATTGAACGTGTCTTTCCCAACCCTGATCAGCCACGCCGACATTTTGCCGAAGATCAATTACAAGATCTGGCAAATTCCATTAAGACTAAAGGGATAATTCAGCCTCTTATTGTCCGCTCGCGGCCGGGGCATGGAGGCGATTATGAAATAGTCGCGGGTGAACGCCGTTGGCGTGCAGCACAGATTGCACGACTTCACCAGGTTCCAGTCGTTGTACGTGAATTTACCGATATAGAAGTCCTTGAAATCGCGATCATTGAAAACATTCAGCGCGCCGACCTAAACCCGGTGGAGGAGGCCATGGGTTATCGCCAACTCATGGATCGCTTTGGTCATACGCAAGAAAAATTGGCAGAAGCATTGGGAAAAAGCCGTAGTTACATTGCCAACTTGCTGCGTCTGCTAAGTTTACCTGACGAAGTTCTGGATATGCTAAAGGATGGTCAGCTTAGTATAGGCCATGCACGCGCGCTTATCACATCTGATCAACCGATAGATTTAGCCCGAAAAGTGGTCGCCGGTGGCCTTTCCGTGCGTGAAACCGAAAAACTTGTAAAGCAAGCGGCCCAAGGTGAAAGTACACTTAAGGCCAAGTCACAACAGTCAGGATCAAGCATCGCAAAAGATGCAGACACCCTTGCGTTAGAGGGGGATCTATCTGCTGCGTTACACCTTAGGGTTTCTGTTGATCATGTGGCTGGTAGCGAAAGTGGAAAAATAACGCTTCATTATACAACGCTTGATCAGCTTGATGACCTATGTCGGATCTTGACTGCTACGAATTAGGTCGTGACCAAATAAATACCATGACGCATGTAAGTGTTATCCCTTGTATCACCAATACATGGATGGGTAGGTCGAGATAAATAGAAATTAAAAAAACGGTGGCGATTGAAACAGTCGCCATTTTTTTTGCATTGGGACGGATCGCACCGTTTTCATTCCAATCTGTTATCATCGGTCCAAATGTGCGATGTGTTATCAGCCATGAATGTAGACGTTCAGACGATTTGGCAAAGCAAAATGCAGCAAGTAAAACCAGAGGAACGGTTGGAATAAGGGGCAGGAAAATCCCGATAAGACCAACGCCGAGCGCGAAAAATCCGAAAATGATCCAAATAATTCGCATTTCAGTCCGCTGGTAATAATGTTTCAATCACTGTGTTCAAAACTGCGCGGCCATCCCGCGTTGCACGAATAAAGTCGCCGTCTTGTTCGATCATGCCGATCTCACTAAGATGATCAAGGATTTCTTGATCAAAACAATGTGTTGATATCGAGGTATAGCGCGATTTCTGAATGCCCTGAGCAATGCGTAAGCCCATCATCACGTATTCAATGCCTTGATCGCGTGGATCAATAATTTGACGCAAATTGTCTCCGTTTCCACTTGCTACATCTTTTAGCCATAGAGAAGGCTGTAACCGGGTCTCGGTGGCATAGCGTTGTCCATTGAGTGTAACGCGCCCATGGGCACCTGGGCCTATGCCGATATAATCGCCATAGCGCCAGTAAATCAGATTGTGCCTACTTTGCGAACCGTCTCTGGCGTGGTTTGAAACCTCGTATGCGGGCATCCCAGACTTTTCACAAAGATCTTGGGTCAATTCATACATGTCGGCCGCAGCATCATCCGATGGCAGTCCGCGTAATTTGCCGCGATTATACCGATCGCCAAAGGCAGTACCTTGTTCAATCGTTAATTGGTAAAGTGATAAGTGGTCAATCGCCATCGTCAAAGCTTGGTTTAGTTCATCCCGCCAATTATCCAGCGTCTGGTCCTGCCTCGCATAGATTAGGTCAAAACTAACGCGCTCAAAGGTATTCCGCGCGATATCAAATGCTGAACGGGCTTCGGCTGCCGTATGGATGCGACCTAATTTTTTTAGATCAATATCATTAAGTGATTGAATTCCCATTGAAATTCTATTTATGCCAGCCTCTGAATACCCCCGAAATCGCCCAGCCTCGACCGATCCGGGATTCGCTTCTAAGGTGCACTCGATATCATTCGATTGCGGCCATAAACGGCGTACATGATTTAGGATAGAATGAACTATCTCGGGTGACATAAGGCTCGGCGTGCCACCTCCAAAAAAGATCGAATTCAAGACCCGTCCTTTGGTTTCGGCAGCATAGCGACTTAGCTCAGAGGTATATGCGCTAAGCCATTCTTTTTCTTCAATATTTTTTGAAACGTGGCTGTTAAAATCGCAATAGGGACACTTGGCCGCGCAAAAGGGCCAATGAATATAAAGGCCAAATCCCCCATTTTGCCAATCATCCGCCAAAACAGCCTGCCACGAATTTTTTGAACGCGTCGGCGCGATGGCTAATTTTGTTTTTTTCCCAGCGGTCCATTTCACCGAATGTTATGTCGTATCCGGCGGGTTGAAAAATGGGATCATATCCGTGACCCTGATCGCCGCGCATCGGCCAGACAATCACCCCAGGCATTACCCCTTCGAAGACCTCATCATGCCCATCGGGCCATGCAAGAACCAACGTGCACCGAAATTGTGCGCGGCGCGGAAACGGCGCATTCGCGGCCTCTAGCGCGGCATGTGTTTTTTCCATCGCCATGACAAAATCACGCCCATTGGGCGTCTCGGCCCAGTCGGCTGTGTATACACCAGGGGCGCCTCCTAATGAGTCAATTGTAATTCCGCTATCATCCGAAAGAGCGGGCAGGCCTGTCGCACGTGCCGCAGCGTGTGCTTTGATGCGTGCGTTACCAACGAATGTTGTTTCGGTTTCTTCAGGTTCAGTAAGGTTCAATTCCTTTGCCCCTTTAACTGCCACGTTAAAGGGTGCCAAAAGATCGGTAATCTCTTCTAATTTTCCGTTGTTGTGTGTTGCGACAACCAACGTTGCACCAGAAAACTTACGCGTCATTTCGATGCGCTTTCTTGCATTGCGACCAATTCTGCAATGCCCTTATCTGCAAGGTCAAGTAATGCATTCATCTGTGCACGAGAATAGGTCGCGCCCTCGGCGCTCATCTGGGTTTCAACCATTTGGCCATTGCCCAGCATGATAAAGTTACCATCGACCCCTGCCTCGCTATCCTCTGGATAATCAAGATCCAAGACGGGCTGACCTGCATAAATGCCGCAGCTGACCGCCGCCACAGGTGAAATTAATGGGTCGATTATGATGTCCCCAGACTTTAGGAGTTTGTTAACGGCCAAACGTAGCGCAACCCAACCCCCTGTGATGGATGCGCAGCGTGTTCCGCCATCTGCTTGGATTACGTCACAGTCGACTGTAATCTGACGTTCGCCCAGTGCAACACGATCAACGCCCGCACGTAATGCGCGCCCGATCAAACGCTGAATTTCAACCGTACGGCCGCCTTGCTTTCCCGATGCGGCCTCGCGCCGCATACGAGAGCTGGTTGAACGCGGCAACATTCCATATTCCGCCGTGACCCAACCTAAACCTGAACCTTTGATGAACGGGGGGACACGATCTTCGATCGTTGCCGTGCAAAGAACATGCGTATCGCCCATCTTAATCAAGCAAGACCCTTCGGCATGTTTTGTCACATTTGTTTCAATTGAAACGGTACGCATTTCGTCAAGTTTTCGGCCAGAGGGACGCATGTAAATTCCTTTCATTGTTAGAAATGTGGATACATGGTTCGATATGAAAAGCGCAAGGCCGATTGACCTTTTTGCTCAAGAAGATTTAATGAAAGAAGTCCAAGGATAGAGCAATGACAGACGCAAATAGCATTCTTGATGAAATGAACGACCGTTCGCGTGAGGTATTTCGCCGTGTTGTCGAGGGATATCTTGAAAACGGAGAACCAGTTGGTTCACGAACGCTCACAAGGAGCTTTAGTGAAAAGATTAGCGCGGCCACCATCCGTAATGTGATGCAAGATCTAGAGTTTCTAGGTTTGTTGGGCAGCCCTCATACAAGTGCAGGACGCGTACCGACCCAATTAGGGCTGCGCATGTTTGTTGATGGTCTCTTAGAGGTCTCAGATCTAAACGAAGATGATCGCGTCAAATTAGATATGTCCACATCGCGCAATGCCGGCGCAGACGTTGGGGATATGCTAGATAGCATAAGCGCAGCGCTTTCCGGTGTGACACAGGGTGCATCATTGGTCCTTGCACCAAAACAAGAAGCGCCAATCAAGCATATCGAATTTGTTTCGCTCTCGCCTGACCGTGCATTGGTTGTATTGGTTCTTGCTGATGGGCATGTCGAAAATCGCTTATTCACGCCGCCACTTGGTCAAACACCAAGTTCGATGCGCGAAGCCGCCAACTTTTTGAACGCCATTATGGAGGGCCACACGCTAAGCGAAGCGCGTGGTTTGGTCGAAATTGAAATTACCAAGCGACGTTCAGAGCTGGATAAATTGGCCGCAGATCTTGTCGAAAGTGGCGCAGTTTTTTGGCAGGACGAGGGAGAACGTAACGAGCGATTAATCGTACGCGGCCGTGCGAATCTTTTGGGTGGCGAAGCACACGAGAGTGAATTAGAACGCATCAAAACGTTGTTCGATGACCTAGAACGCAAGCGCGATATTGCCGATTTCCTTGATTTGACACAAAAGGGCGACGGTGTACGCATTTTTATTGGGTCTGAGAACAAACTTTTTTCACTTTCGGGTTCATCTTTGGTCGTTTCTCCTTATATGAACGCTGATAGAAAAATTATCGGTGCGGTCGGTGTAATTGGACCAACACGTCTGAATTATGGACGCATCGTGCCGATTGTGGATTATACGGCCCAGCTTGTAACCAAGTTGATTGCTGATCGAAGTTAGGGGTGAATTATGGCAGAGCCAAAACAGGACGAGTTTTTGGACGATATCGAACAAGCCGCAGAAGAAGAGCAGGCGTTCGCAGATGAAATGATTGATATTGATGCCGAAGCGTCTGCATATGACGAATTAGACGCCATCAAAGCAGAGCGTGATGAATTTAAGGATCGTTTTATGCGCGCCTTGGCCGACGCCGAAAACGCGCGCAAACGTGCCGACAAAGATCGACGTGAGGCGGAAAATTATGGCGGTTCAAAATTGGCCCGTGATCTGTTGCCAGTTTATGATAACATGAAACGCGCATTGGATGCGGCAACCGATGAGCAACGTGAATTAGCGTCCGCTTTGATCGAGGGCATTGAATTAACGATGCGCGAACTAACAAACGTTTTGAAAAAGCACGGCGTGACACCCATTTCGCCGTCAGTTGGTGATAAATTTGACCCACAACATCACGAAGCTATGTTCGAAGCTCCCGTTCCCGGTACAAAAGCAGGCGATATCATCCAAGTATCTGCCGAGGGATTCATGATCCATGACCGTTTGCTAAGACCCGCGCAGGTTGGTGTTTCTTCAATGGTCTAACGACAACGTCAATGATAATGAAACGCCGATCTCTTGCGAGGTCGGCGTTTTTTATTTTACACGAAGTAGACGTAGAAATCGCGCAGCGCGTCCCCCTCTAGATCACGCGTCTTTTTAACTTCTTTTTCTTTCATAAAGATGTGGTTATCGACCAGCAAACGACCAACCGCGTCACCAAGCACAGTATCTTTTTTTAGATCTGCAATTGCCCCTTTTAGGTCTATCGCCGTACTGTCTTTTGCATCTTGCCGTTCAAAGCCATCGCCCGTCTCCATTGGTGGAAGATCATATCCATTTTCAACACCCAAAAGTGATGCCTGAAGGACAGCGGCAACTGCTGTATATGGATTTGAACTTGCGTCTGCGGTTCTGTGTTCTAGCCGCGATTTTGCACCGCCTTCGCCGCTGATCCGCGTCGTTACATTTCGGTGGTCGCCCCCCCAATTTTGCCAGAAACCGGACAATGATCCGGGTTGCAACCGTTGATAGGAATTGGCTGTAGGTGCAATTAGGCCCGCCAACCCGCGGTGATGATGTAACAACCCAGCCAAGCACCCACGCGCAAGGTCATTGATTGTTTCTGGTGAATTGCGTTCCCCAGACGACAAGGCGTTTTGACCATTGGCGTCAGTAAATGAGAAGTTAATATGCATCCCAGATCCACCGGCTTCTGCAATGGGTTTAGGCATAAATGTCAAAAGGATACCATGTTCTAACGCAATCTCACGGGCCATTTGACGGAATAATACAATGCTATCAACCGCCTCAACGGCATCGCCAAATGTTAACGTATATTCATACTGTGGGCTATCATACTCGGACGTGATCATGTCCAATTTGAAACCAACCTGATCGGCCATTTCCCAAATCGCGTCATTAAACCTTAGAGGATCAGACAGTGGCCCAGTACCATAAACAACACCACCTGGTGCGTCATAGGGTCTTAGGCGACCTTGATCATCTGTCTGCAGTGCAAATGCCTCAAGTTCGATCCCGACCTTGGGTGTTAGACCCCGTGCTTGCCATGCTGATACTGCTCGTTTCAATGCACCCCGCGGACATAGGCCAAGCGGTTCATGGTTATCATCGTATAAATCGCCCAAAACAACCTTGGTTCCACGTTCCCAACCATCCCGAATGGCGTCGGCCTGCCATTTCAATTCCATATCGGGTAAGCCTTCCATCATCATTGAACCAGGAGCGTTCAAAAGATCTTTGTCGTAATGAACGCCAAATGTTGATCGACAAAACCGTGTACTGTCTGTGCCGATTTTTGACGCCGGAAGGTACTTTCCCCGCATGATCGATAAATGGTCGCAAAACATTGCGCGTAAACGGTCCTTCATATTAACCTCCAGTTTTTATGCGTACTGGCAAGGATTTAATCCCGCCAACAAAATTAGATCTTAGAAACTGTTGCGGGCCATTTGGTTCAATAGCCGTGATACGTTTGGCCAGCTCTTCGAACATAACGCGCACTTCGAGGCGAGCGAGCCACATCCCTAAACAAATATGCGGACCCTGCTGCCCGAATGCCAAATGATTGTTGGGCGAACGAAAGAGGTCTACGCGGAAAGGATCCTTAAACGCCGCATCGTCTCGGTTAGCAGAGGAGAACCAAAATAATACCTTGTCGCCCGCCCTCATTTGTTTGCCATGTGCCTCGAAGTCTTGGGTTAACGTGCGCCTGAAATACAGAGCCGGTGTGGCCCAGCGGATTATTTCATCTGGCGCGGTGTCCCAAACTGCGCCGCCTTCTTTCATGTGCCCTAATAGTTCTGGCTGATGGCAGAGCGCTTGCATCCCTGCCGCGATAGAATAGCGCGTTGTATCGTTGCCGGCGGCAACCAAAAGACAAAAGAAATTTCGAAATTCTTCTTCGCGGATCACGTTTCCATCTTTGTCCGGTTGGCGGATCAAATGCAGCACACCGTTGGTGTCACCTGATTTTTCCTTGCTTGCTAAAAGGTCCTTTGCATAGACAAATAATTCTGCACCAGCTGGCGAATTAAATGGCATCATCCGAAATTCATCTGTGGTCATTTTATCCAAGACGTGCTCGGTGAAATCTGGATCGGTATTTGCAATTAATGCATCTCCCTTTTCTACCAGCCACGGTAAATCCTCGTCTGGTGTTCCTAATATGCGCCCCAACATTCGCATCGGCAATTCGCGGGCGATAATTTTGACCGCGTCGAATTCCTTTTCTTGCAATACGCGATCCAGAATTTCGGCACAAAGTTCCCGTATATCATTTTCAAAACCAGCGATGACAGGTTTTGAAAAGGCTTTTGCCACCTTGATGCGTGTTTTCATATGATCGGGGGGATCGGTTTCCTGAAATGTGCGGCGTGCAAGGTATTCTTCGTATGTTTGATCTTCCATTCTGATGCCGCGTGCGGATGAAAACACCGAAAAATTGCGGTTCATTTCACAGATGTCTTGGTGCCTTGTGATGGACCAAAAACCTTGACCTTGATCGTAATTCGTCCAAGATATCGGATCTTCGCGCCGCAAACGCGCAAAGGTGTTGTGGGGCGCGCCCTGCGCAAATGTGTCATGGCTGGTTAAATCGGCAAAGCCGTCATCGGTTGGTGTCCAAACGGTCATTGAAAAACCCCCTTGTCAGAGCCTATTTTTAGAAACATTCTGTCCGAAATTAATGTGAGGATGATATGAAGCTGGCTATACTGATGACAAACACGGATGAAAGCGCCTTTGCCCAGCAACATCCTAAAGATGGTGAAAAGTTTTCCCAGATGATTGCCGCGGTACGACCTGCGTGGGAATGTGTGACCTATAATGTTAAGGATGGTGATTTCCCCGAAGATCTTTTTGCCTATGACGGCGCAATGATCACGGGTAGCCCAGCCTCTGTTGGTGATGCAGACGCATGGATAGCGCAATTGTTTGATGTAATTCAAACCGCGCACGCACGCCAATTTCCAATGTTCGGCGCGTGTTTTGGTCACCAAGCGATTTGTGTCGCGCTGGGTGGAACAATTGGACGAAACCCGGATGGCTGGGGCCATGGTGTTTTGAAGAACTGGGGTACTGCAAATTTGCCATGGCGCGGCTCTATGGACGAATTTTACCTGTACGGATCGCATATCGAACAAATTTTGACCCCGCCTCGGGGGGCATGCGTGGTTAGTGCGAGTGAAAGTTGTGATATCGCTGGGATTACCCTGGAAAATCATATTTTTACCACCCAGCATCATCCGGAAATGACGCATGATTTTATAATGGCTCTGGTCACAGAACTGGCTGATTATGTTGGGCCGGATGTAACCGCGCACGCGCGCATGAAATTGTCTAAGATATCGGTTGATATCAGTCTCTATGCAAAAGAAATCGCGCATTTTTTTGAGCATGCTAAGACCTGATTACCCCCGCACTTACCCATTGATCAAATATTGCCAAGGCGCGTTCACAGAATTCGGGATCGTTTATGTGGCAGTCTAAATTGATGAGGGTAACATTTTCAGGAATCGTTTTTTGTGTTTCATCTACAAAAGCGGCCAACCCATCGGGATCCGAAAGCGGTCCACCGGCACGATCCCATTCGTTACATCCATAGGTTGGAAGCAAATATGTAACGGGCCCTTTCGATCGACTTAGGCGTTCGTTGAATGTACGCGCAACTTGTCGCCGTTCCTCAGACGTTAACGCGACAGAGGTTAAAAGCCGATTATGGGCGTGACTTTCGCGGGACTTAAATTGGTCTGGAATATCTTGCCAACCAATGAGGTCAACCAAGTCGTAACAGGCAGGAGCGATTAGTTGCGGAATGCCTTTTTGTCCTGCGTTTGTCATGCGATCCCGACCAGCGGTGATGCCCGAACCAAAGATTTGGTTACAAACCTCTTGTGGCGCAAAGTCCAATACCGCGCTAAATGCGCCTTGCGATGCTAATGACTCAAAAGCGCGTCCCCCCATGCCAGTAGCGTGGAAAACCGCAACTTCAAAGCTCCGCTCTTCTAATGCGGGTTTCAAGGTGACCATGTAATGTAAAATGGTCTTCCCAAAAGATGTCATTCCGATCAAGGGCCGATCCCGCTTTGGTGGCTCAACGGCGCGTGCGGCCCCCAAAACTGCACCTGCTGCTTGAGACAAAGACGACTTGCAGATCGAATTTAATCCATAGAGCCCACCAGCCCATAGGATCATCTGAATATCTGCAGCTAATCTTTCAGGGGGTAACATGGCAGAAAAGGAAACGGTTGAAACAACGTATTTGGGAACACCAAGCGGAAGCGCGGAACACACATCCAACGCTAAATCTGTTCCCATGGTTCCACCCAGAACAATAACCCCATCGATTGCCCCTTCGTGATAAAGTGACAATGCCTTGGTCGCGGCTCCATTTGCCATGATTTGCATCGCAACATTTTCATCACCGCTTTCGATTGCGGTTTGGATGTTGCTACCACCGGCCATAGCAACGTCGTGCTTGGAAATATCGGTCGGTTCGGTGGGGTCACCTAACACAGAGACGTCCATGCTGATCACGCCGCCCCCCATCGCGCGAATGCGGTCGCAAAGGTAATTTAACTCGGCATCTTTGGTGTCATATGTTCCGACAACGAGAATTGTTTTATCTGACATAACTTACCCCAGTTTTATCCACGCAGTTTTTAAATCAACATATTTATCAAAGGCATGCATAGATTTATCATGCCCATTGCCTGATTGTTTTACGCCACCCAGAGGAACTGTATTATCAGCCCCGCCATAAGTGTTTACATGTACGACACCCGCCTGTATCGAGCGCACCATTTTATGAGCACGTGTTAGGTTTGCCGTCCAAACACCTGCGGCCAAACCATACGGCGTTGAATTTGCGATCTGGATCGCGTCATCGTCATTTTCAAAGGGTATGACACCAAGGACAGGGCCAAAGACTTCGTTTTGGGCAAGGTTATGATGTGGTTTAACATCAGTGATGATGGTCGGCTCCATGTAATACCCGCCCGTTTCGGACAGGGCTTGATTACCCCCCAGATAGACGGAGCTGCCCTCGGCAATCGCGCGCTCTACAAATGAGAGGTTTCCTTTCAATTGCGTCAACGAATTGATCGCGCCGATGTCGGTGCTTAATTCAAGCGGGTCCCCAACGCGTAATGCGGCGGCGTGTTTTGCGACCAATGAAACAAAGTCGTCGTGTATCGATCGTTCGACCAATAGCCGAGATCCAGCCACGCACACTTGGCCAGAATTTCGGAAAATTCCCATGGCAGACACTTTTGCGGCTTCGTCCAAATTGGGCGCATCGCCAAAGACAATATTTGGCGATTTTCCGCCAAGTTCTAGATAAACGCGTTTTAGATTGGAATGTGCGGAATACTCAAGCAATCGCCGGCCAACCGCGCCCGAACCCGTAAACACCAGAACGTCAACATCCATGGACATCGCCAACGCTTCGCCTGTTACTGATCCTTTGCCTGTGACGACATTCAGGACGCCCTCTGGCAATCCTGCTTGTGCTGCCAATTCAGCCAATTTTAACAACGAAAGTGAAGCAGTTTCCGCTGGTTTCAAAACGACAGAGTTTCCCGCGGCCAATGCCGGCGCTAATTTCCACGCGGCGATCATCAACGGGAAATTCCAAGGTACAATTGCGCCAACGACACCAACGGGTTCGCGATGAATTAGGCCTAATGTGTTGCGATCGGTTGGTGCAATTTCGCCATACATTTTGTCCAGTGCTTCTGCATAATATCGAAATGTCCCTGCGGCCGATCCTGGTTCGGCCTTCAGCGCCATATTCAATTCTGTGCCATTATCGCGCACACCCAAGACAGCAAGTTCCAATGCATTTTCTTCAATTAAATCTGCCAAACGATGCAATATTTTTTTGCGATAGCTGGGGGTTTCGCGTGACCAACGGCCGTCGTCAAAGGCGGTGCGTGCGGCAGCAACGGCATGATCAACGTCACGTTTGGTTGCGTGGTCTATTGTTGTGATGACTTGTCCGTTGATTGGCGAAATGACGTCAAGTGTTTTGCCCGAACCACTTTGCCACGTTCCGTTGATAAATAATCTCTGCGGCGCGATAGGTGTATGCCGAAATTCGTTGATGCGTGTTTGTTGGACCATTTGGCCTCCTTCAATTCTTTGCGGTCTGCAATGACGCGGCGAATGTGTAAAATGACGACCATGATGATCAACAAGAACAAGATCATCGCGACAGGTCGATCAATAAAATCAAATGGTGTTTTCACACGCGCCATACCTGCGCGCAGCTTGACCTCCATGATATTTCCCAAGACCATGCCAAGGATGATTGGAATAACAGGCAGCGAAAGACGTTTCAGGACAAATCCGATCAGGCCAAAAACTGCGGCAATTACGCAGTCTGACATCGAATTGCGCAAAGAATACACACCAACAAATGACAGTGTTAAAATACAGACGCCCAAAAAACGATTTGGGATCTTGATCAGTTTTATAATGTGATTGGTGGCGAACAATAAAAAGACCAAAACCATCACATTCAATATCAAAAGCGCGATGTACAGCGCGACCACAAAATCCATTTGGTTTTGAAATAACTGGGGGCCCGGTACGACATTATGCACGTAGAATACAGACAGCATCATAGCTGTTAGCGCTTCGCCCGGGATACCCAGTGCAAGCAGGGGAACCATCGCTGCGGCGGGTACTGCGTTGTTTGCTGTTTCTGATGCGATCAATCCTTCGGATGATCCGCGCCCAAAATCCTCGGGACGCTTTGATGTGCGCTGGGCATAAGTATAACCCAAGAATTGTGCGGTGAATTCACCAACGCCTGGGATCATTCCCATTAATACACCAAAACTGCCGGAAACTGTCGCGACCCGCGGGTGTCGCGCAAGTTCGCGCAGGCCTTGAAATAAGCCACCGCGTAATTTGGTGAGCCTAATTTTTTCATCGTCGCTTTGTAATAAATAAAAGGCTTGTGAAATCGCAAATAGTCCAAGAACCACAACGATTAGGTTTACCCCGCTTGATAGGAATGCCTGATCAAACGTAAACCGTTTTGAGTATTTGACAGGCTCAAGCCCGATTGTGTTGATAAAAATGCCAAAACCAACCAAGGCGGCAGCGATCAGTGTTTGGCCGCGATGCACGATGACAACCAAGATAATACCAAGGAGTGCGGCAAGAAAGATTTCACGCGATCCAAACAATGGGGCAATTTTGGCAAGAACTGGCGCAAATAAAATCAAACAAATGATCGAAAGTATCCCGCCAAAGAACGATGCTGAGTAAGCAAGCGACAGGGCACGGCGTGCCTCACCCCGTGCTGTCATCGGATACCCATCATAAGTCGTAAGCGCGTTAACCGCAGTTCCCGGCGTATTAATTAAAATCGCAGGAATTGCGCCTCCATACATGGATGAGCCATAAATGCCCAATAAAACCGTCAAGCCGACGATTGGATCCATCGAAAAAGTTGCGGGCAAAAGGATGGCAATTGCCACGGCAGGCCCCACACCAGGGATTGCCCCGATCAGAACCCCTCCGACGGATCCGACGGTTAGGGCAAGTAAAACATCCCAACGTGCTAAAACATCAATCGCTGACAGCAGGAGCTCCATAATGTTCCTCAGAAATTAAGTATGAAAAAACTGCGCAATGCGCTGGGAAGATATTCGTAAATTAAGCCTCCAGGTATTTTGACAGACAAAAACGATTTGAACAAAACGACGGTCCCGAAGCCAAAAGCCACAGACCACAGTAACGGTGTCCGTGTTCGGTATCCCATGCGATAGGACAGCGATGGCATAAATATCAGCGTAGCGAACAGATAGCCAATTATCGGAACCGTGACGACATAAACAAAAAACCAGATCCCAAATTCAATTACAGCGAACCATTTCTTTGCTTCGCGCCAGTCTGCTATATTTATGCGCCGCCTTGGGAGTTTCCAAAGGTGTAGGCCCGTACAGATCGTCATTAATAAAATGCCAACCATTGGCCAAAACCTGGGTTGGGCGGCAAATGACGTTTTTTTGACCCATTTCGTTTGGTCGCCTATCTGCGAAAGCAGGAATAAGGAGAGAACAAAGAAAATGACGGCAAAAAGCAATTGACCGCGTAGTGGGGCGGGAAATCTGCGTTCTTCGACGGACTTATCTGTCATGCTTTGCCCCAAGATTAGAAAGACCAAGCCGTGGCTTGGTCTTTCATGGTATTAGTTCAACATACCGCCGATGCGATCCATTGTGGCAATGTCATTCGCAACACGTGCTGCGCTATCTTGGGCATTTTGCCAATAAACCAGCGCACCTGTTTCCTTAGCGATGGCCTGAGCACGATCAGAAGCCATCGTTTTCTGTGCAACCGCAATAATCTTGTCACGGACATCTTGGGGCGTGTCTTTGTTGACAAATAGGCCATTCCAAAGAGCGATGTTTAGATCGGAATTTAATTCGCCAATCGCAGGCGCATCTGGGACCAGCGGGATCCGCTCGTCTGTAATGGACGTCAAAACTTTGACACTATCGAGGCATGGTAGGATCAACTGAAGTGTCGTATTTATGACATCAGCATCACCAGATGCGAGAGTGTTGCAATCCAGGGCGTCAAATGCAGCATCTGATCCCCATTCAAAGCCTGCTGATTTTGCGAAAGCCTTGGTCACTTGGGTTGGCGTTAACGGATCACCAAAATGGCCTAAGGCCACATCATTCGACTTTGCGTATTCCGCCAACTCTGTCATTGAAGAATATGGCGCGTCACCGCTGGTCGCGATGACAAACGGATAGGTTAAAAAGATCCCCAGCGGATCGAATTTTTCTGGTGTTAGTTCATCTATGCCAATCTGATGGCCGACAACCGGTACGCCGATTACGAATGAACCGATCGTGTATCCGTCTGATGGTGCTTGGGCTACTTCGATTGCGCCGGGGAATGGACCGCCACCACCACCGGGTTTGTTCACGACAGCCGCAGCGACGCCATACTCGGCTGTGAAATCTTCTGCGATCATTCGGGTTAGAACGTCTTCTAGGTCACCGGGGGGCCATGGGACGATAAAGCTTACGGGCTTTTCAGGATATTCTGCTTGGGCTGCGCCAGTCATCGCAACCAAAGTCATTGCCGTTGCTGACAACAGCGACTTGGTGAATTTCATCGTATACTCCCTGTTTTGGTTGGTTCATTATTTGAACCATTGGTTCTATTTTTAGATTGACAGACAATGTCATATTCTGTCAACAGTTTTTGAAATGGGCCTGATTAAATTTCTAGGCCTGAATTCTGCCAGCAAAACCAAGGCACACTCTTATGGGAACTGTTACCAAGGCTCTGACATTATTAGATTATTTTAGTGTTGAGAAACCTGAAATCGGACTGAGTGAACTCAGTCGTTTGTCTGGTTTCAACAAGGCGACAGTCTATCGAATGATGACAGAACTTCTGGATAGCCGATTTGTTGAACAGGTTAATAACGACCGAACCTATCGTATTGGCACAGCTGTCTTGCGTTTATCCGCTCTGCGCGAGGCCGTTGTCCCTTTGCGTGAAACGGTTAAAAACACGGTTAGAGAATTGGCAGATAAAACTGGCGAGACAGCACATTTCTCGATCTTGGATGGTGGCGAGTTGTCGACATTAAGTTATGCTTACAGTTCAGATCACGGCACACGGGTTATGATGGATGATGCGGCAATCCTACCCATTCATGCCACAAGTTCCGGTCTAGCAGTCTTGGCGTATTCGTCATCTGATTTTGTCGATTTAGTTTTGTCTAAACCCTTAAAAGGGCGGACACCGTTCACCGTCATTGATCCATGGAAATTGCGTCAAATGATTGAACAAACCCAAAAAGATGGAATTGCGGAATATGTGTCTGGCTTTGAAAGTGACGTACATAGTTTTGCGTCGCCGGTGTTTAATGCATCACGTCGTGTTTTTGGTGCGATTGCGGTTGCTGCACCTGTCAATCGGGTTGGAACACGAAATTCAGACTTTATTCGTCTCTCTGTTTTTGAAGCAGCGCGCAGTTTGACACAGTTAACAGGCGGGTTTGATCCCTTGGGCCTAACCACCAGCGATACAAGGATTTAGCATAGATGAAAGATTCAAATTATCTTAAAGAGCGTAATGCCAAATCTATTTGGCATCCCATGGCCCATCCTGCCGACAGCTTATCCAACCCGCCAACGATTGTTACCGAAGGTCGGGGCACACGAATCGTAGATGTTGATGGACATGAAGTCGTTGATGCTGTTGGTGGGTTATGGAATGTAAATCTTGGATACTCCTGTGCTACTGTCAAAGCAGCGATTGCGGAACAACTAGATAAATTACCTTATTATTCAATCTTTCGCGGCACATCCAATGATTGCGTCATCGAGCTTGGTGATAAGTTACAAGAATTTTTCGAACCAGACGGTCTGACGCGGGCATTTTATACGTCAGGCGGATCAGACTCAGTCGAAACGGCGTTACGTCTTGCACGTCAATATCATAAGGTGCGTGGCGAACCTGGGCGCACAAAATATTTGTCGCTAAAAAAGGGTTATCACGGCACGCATTTTGGGGGGGCGTCTGTTAATGGAAACGCAAATTTCCGAACAGCCTATGAACCACTGATGCCTGGGTGTTTTCACATTCCCGCACCCTACACTTATCGCAACCCATTTAACGAAACCGACTCCGAGAAATTGGCGCAGCTATGCCTTCAGGCATTAGAAGATGAAATCGCGTTTCAGGGCGCAAATACAATTGCAGCCATGATCATGGAA
>Ga0182095_1027528_pt1 | contig 18087 bp, 12 predicted proteins | sample 041ome_19_FD_127784 | JGI IMG/M metagenome (GOLD analysis project Ga0182095, IMG submission 127784) | Metatranscriptome of coastal salt marsh microbial communities from the Groves Creek Marsh, Georgia, USA - 041412BS metaT (Metagenome... | ecosystem: Environmental > Aquatic > Marine > Intertidal...
CGTTTTGCTTTGCTCTGACGACGACGTTTCGGACATTTTTGCTCCTCGTAAAAGCCCTCCTCGTCTTTCTTTGCTTCCCTCCTTTGTTGTTGTTTTTGTTGTTGTTGTTGTACTCGTTGTGACTCGCGCTTACACGCATCGCTTTTGGGGGTGTTGATGTTAGGGGTTGCGCACTCACTTTCATCATCATCATCTTTATGCTCGTACACTATATGCGCGCAACAACGAAAAGGAAGAACTTTTATTACGGAAGGTGATGCTGCACTTTGTACTCGTTATTACGGTGGTTCGAATACGATGATGCGTTTTTCTCTCTCTCACTCGTTCCTTCCCTCTTTTCGCGCGAGAAAAGTGAAGAAGTGAAGAAGGCACAAACGACGGGAGAAAAAACGTCAAAAACAACTCTCATCAAATGGAACCATTGATTGAAAACCTGGTCATCTTTGGCATCGTCGGCGCGATTCGAACGACCCAGTGGCTGTATTCCACGCACGAAGAACGAATCAACCGAGAGGTGGAACACATCCGGATGTATTTGAAACGATGCGGGGATAAGATGAAAGGTTTGAAAGGATTTGATTTATCCTTCGAGGAAGTGTTAGGGGACGTCTCAACGGCGAACAAATGTTTAGAAAGCGACGGGTTGAGAAACTTACTGGACGATAAAAAGTTTAGGTTGCGAGTGACGCCGGTGTTTCGAGGGAACGGGAACGTGTTCGTGAAACTGCTGAAATATAACAGCTCATTCGCGTACGCGTTCGGGAACGTGGAATTTGATTTCGAGGTGGTCAAGAGAAGGAAGGACAAAGAGGAAAAAGAGGAGGAAAAGAGAGAGTGGGAGAAGCGAGAGGAAGGCGGATTTGTTCGATCAGTGGCCGCCACGAGAGAGGGGGAGAGCGATGTAGACGACGACGACGTGGATGGAAACGAAGAGTTTGAACACGTGCACGTCGTCCGCCGATGTTCGATTGAGACGTTTTATCGCGTGGTCGTTCCGGCGTTGCGACAAATCTCCGAAAAGTACGAGAACAGAGAAAACGAAGAAACGAGAAGACTATTAGAAGTAGAAGATGTAACCACCACTCGCACGGACCGAGGTGTCACCGGCGAAGAGTGCTCGATATGCCTCGACGCGAGTTTAGAAGTCATCGCGAGGTGCGGCCACGGGTTTTGTCAGGAATGTTACGCGCGGTGGTTACGACGATCTGGAACGTGCGCGTTGTGTCGCGAACGATTACCGACCACCGACCACGGCGGCGCGTTCAGTTTAGTCTCCTTCAGCGAAATTTCCACAGAAGTTCCTTTATCCGCTTCTTTTTCGCAAACCAATCATCGTGGCGACGCAGAAGACGAAGAAGAAGAACCAGAAGAGGAAACGCTCGAGAATTTCCAAATCTGTTTCGGCAACGAAGCTTCGTTGGAGTGGTTGAAACACCGGTTGAGTACGTTCGACGTCGTGTGTGAACAAGACGTGAGCGCGTTTCGGAAGTTTAAACAGACTCTTTTCATTAACAAAAGATAGATAGACTCAGAGAGATAGATTATAGATGTAGTAAGTATTGTTAAAAGTGATTTTATTCAATTTGAGCACCCTGTAAGTCCTTTTTCGTCTCTTTTTTTCTTCTTCACAAAAAGCGAAGACGCAGACGCGAAGATGAAAATTTGAAAAACAATCTTACTTTAAGATGAGAGATGAGAGATGAGATGACTCTCAGTGCGATGCAAAACGAACAACAACGACAACAAGGACAACAACGATGCGTTTTACCGGCTTCGTCGGTTCCTCCTTCGGCTGTTCCTTCGTTTTCGCGTCAGCCGCGGAGTTCTTTCCAACACGAACAGCAGCAGCAACAACACGTGATGAAGAAACTTTTTTCCGACCCAATCGTGCAACTGGAATTCATCTCCGACGAGGATGTTATTTTGACGTGCACGTCGGAACCGAGAGTCCCTTCCATCGTGAAAGCGTTGCAAAGCGCGAAACCATTTCTTCCGTTTCAGTTTGTGCCGAAAACATCCACGAATAACGACCGAAACTGCGCGTTTTGGATGTTTCCGAGAGAAGTGGCTGGGAAAGTCCAGTCGGTGTTGTACGAGAAGAACGTGTTACCTCCTCGGGAGAAGAGCTGTAATCGAGGGGAGATTCCGGCGACGACCTTGAAGGTGTTCGGAAGAACCACCACGGGAGAAGGGAAGGAGCATCATCACCCGGGGTACGAGGACGAGTTGGCGAGGAATTTTGAGGTAGGTTTGAGTCGGATACCGAAAGAAACGTTGGAGAAAATGTACAAGTTTCAAATCGAAGGCGTGAAGTACGGTTTGTCTCGAGGCGGGAGAGTGATGATTGCGGACCAGATGGGCGTCGGAAAGACGTTGCAAGCGATTGCGCTGATGTGTTGTTACGAGGTAAAGGAAGGCCCAGTGTTGATTGTCGCTCCGGCGAGCATGAGGACGGTGTGGGCGAACGAATTGGAGAGATGGATACCGGATATTGGACCGGAAGACGTGGTCGTCGTGGAAGGTTCCACGGCGAAGTGGGATTTAGAAGCTTTAGGGGAGGCGTATAAGAAGAACGAGAGAGAAGGGAGAGAGTATAAAGGAAAGAGAAAAATAGCGGTGAGCTCGTATCACATGTTGAGTAATTTACGAACTTCGTTTTTAAACATCAACTGGGGTACGATTATATGCGACGAATCGCACGTGTTGAGCACGTCGGTGTACGGAAGCGAGGCTGCGTACACGGCAATCGCGACGCAGTTGTTAAAGACACGATCGAGGCGGGCGATTTTATGCACCGGGACACCGTCGTTGGTGAAACCCTTCGATATTTTCAACCAGCTTGATAGCTTACGACCAAACATGTTTGGCACGAAGCAAGAGTTTGGGGTGAATTATTGTCGATTAGTTTTAGCGCAAGCCTCGAGGTCGGGGAATAAGTTTTGGAAATCTTTAGGCGGTCGCCGATTGAACGAGTTGCACACGCTGTTAAAGTACGCGGTGATGATCCGTCGATTGAAGTGCGAGGTGATGGATCAGTTACCCCCGAAGCGAAGACAGGTGATTTACTTGGACATCTCGAGCGAGTTTACGCACTGGATGAAGGAACGCGCGAAGAAGTTCGCGCTGTTGCGGAAGCAACTTGGTGTCGGCGAAGGCGGTGATGACGAACGAGAGCACAGATACGTGGTGTCCGACGAAGACGACGAAGACGAGGAACCGATTGTCGTTTCGCAACGAAATACGTTCGAGGAAATAGACGAAGAGAAAGACGATTTGAACATCGTTACCGATACCGATGGCGAAGCGCAAGCGATCGGGAAACTGAAAGTGAAGAAAGCGGTGAAATTTCTCGAAGAGTCTATTTTAATCGATAAATCGCAACAAGTCGTCGTATTTGGTCATCACCATTCCGTATTGGATGAAATTTACGCCGGATTGCAAAAAGTTCTATCGCCGGAGGAGATTGTCTGCGTGGATGGACGAACAGATGCAGTTGAGCGCCGCGAGCGCGTGGATAAATTTTACGGGGGCAAATCGCAAGGCTTCGAAGAGGACGGGAAGACGCCTTCGCCGGCGAAAGTTCGCGTGGCTGTTTTTGGCATCACTTTAGCTGTCGGGATTGATTTGTCGTCGGCATCGACTGTATGTTTCGTCGAGTTACCGCAAAAGCCTGCCGATTTACTCCAAGCCGAAGACCGAGCCTGGCGAAGAGAACGGAACGGGAAAAACTCAAAGACGTGCGTTAACATTTACTATTGCATCGCGAAGGCGGAAGGATGCGCTTTCGATACCGATCGTTGGCAAAGATTAGGTAGGAAGATTGAACAAAACACAATGATGACGGATGGGTCCGACGACCGTGACGGTCGCGAAAATTTAGACTGCGACGAACACGGCTCGCAAGTCATGCTCGAGGCGCCGCAGGTTTTGTTCTCCGAGACGGAACAGCAGCAACAACATGAACACCTGGAAACAGAGGCCACGCAAGTGTGCGGCTTGACCCAAACTCAAACACATCCAACGCCAAACGAATCGGGCATCAAATCCTTAGTCAAACGCAAAAGGTCCTTGGAAACGAAGATTCGGAAGAAATCCTTCTTTACCGAACCGGAACGCGTGCCTATTTGGTTCGTCGTTTCCGAGCACACCGATCGCGTACATTTACACGACATGCGCTTGCTGCCGAACGAAACCCGATTGAACTGCTCGGTGAAGCAAGTGGACGTGTTCGTTGCTTGGGATAAGCTGACAAAGTTTCTTGAAAGATATAGACGCGGCCAAGAAGAAGACGAAGTCAGAGACGTTACGTGTAAAACCATGTCTCCTGCTTTGCGCGAAAAAACGCGAGAGCTTTTGCGCAACTTTGTTTTACCGGATGCTTTAATCGACGACTGCGACGCGCTCAACTGTTGTAAATTTTTTATCGAAGAATGGAACTGCTTGTTGTCGCGAGATAAAAATATCGTCATTCAATCGCGAACGCCAGTTCAATGCGGCGGCGTCGCGCAGTTGCTTCGAGATTTGACGATAAAGAAAGAGGAAGAGAGTACGCTTATTAAAACGAAGAAACAAAAGAGCACGACGAGACACGGCACTGGGATAAAACTGGGCACCCTTCCAAAAGACGCCGTTTCGCGAACAGTTCTAGTGCGCAAAAGCAATTTCGGATTCGAAGCGCGCGAACAGTTTATAATACTTCATTCTGGTGATGAGGAATCAACGATGCAGTTTCAAGTGCTGTGCGATTGCTGCTGCAAACCGTACGCGTTCAACGACGACGTAAAGTTGAAGAAGAAGAAGATGGTTCTCGCCGATGGTTCCAATTCTCAACAGCAAGAGCAACATCCGCTTTCTTTACACGATCTCTTTTGTTCGAAGGATTGTTTCGAGTACCACGTGCAGTCGAGATCGGGGAAGACGTTACGCATGGCTGTTTTTGAACGCGACCGAGGCGTGTGTGAAAAATGCAAACTCGATTGCCACGCGTTGGTCTCTCGCATTAAATGTTTGAAGCCGCACCAGCGCTTGCCAATTATTGAAAGTTTAGCGCCACAATTTACGCGCGCGCAAAAAGACAAGTTAGCGAGAGACGCGTACGAAGGGTCCGCGTGGGAGGCAGACCATATTCTTGCTGTGAAGGACGGGGGCGGCGAGTGCACGGTGGACAACATGCGCACTTTGTGTCGCCGATGCCACGCGCAAAATACGAAAGAGCAACACAAACGATGGGCGTGGGAAAACAAAGCGAAGAAGGATAAGAACCAACGGACGCTGTTGGAGGTATTAGCGAACCGCATCGTCAAAGGCGACGGCACGAGTGGAAGACGATTAACTTCTATCAAAGACGACGACGACAACAACGACGTTAAAATCAATACGAAAAAAAGCCGCGCGAAGGACACGCCTTCGAACAGCGCGAGCTCCTTCCCGATATCCGAGGATTCGGAAGAGGACGACCCGGTATCAAAATCTTTCCGCAAAAACCACCTCTCGGCTATTCGAGACATCGACACCCTCGTCTCCAACTGCGAAAAAGATGACTTTAACGTTCAACTCGACGACGATACCGATGTCGACGACATCGTCCTACCTCTCGCCTCTTCTCAAGAAGAGGACGAAGACGAGTTTGGCGAAAACGCCGCGCCGTGGCGCAAAAGAAGAAGACACGCCAAAGACGACGACCCGTTGAGGTTACGCATTTTAAAACAACTCGAAGACACGCAAGAGGATTCTCCGAGCGCTTGGTAACGAAAGATTACCACGGCAACGAAGGGAGAAATATTAGTAGTAAGTAGTATGCGAGATTTTAGACGACTCGAAAGTTTGTATTTCATTCATTTAAAGCGAGCCTTGAAAAAGGCTCTCATCACTCATCAACCTCACAGACAAATTTTACGCGCGACGAGAACACAAGTTTCATCTTCATCAAACTAAACTTTCTTTCGATTGATAAAATTTTTTCGAGCGAAAAACTTCAGACTTTGTTTCCCTCACTTTGTTCGTGTTTTATCCATTTTATTAGAACGCACGAGAACAAACGACAAAGACAACAACAACAACAACAAAGATGGCGGCATTCGAGGACGAACAACCGGAGTCCGAGTACGGCGCGGTGAAAAAAGTCTCCGGCCCAGTCGTGATCGCGGAGAACATGTACGGCGCAGCCATGTACGAGCTCGTCAGGGTCGGAGGAGATCAACTCATCGGGGAGATCATTCGGCTCGAAGGCGACACGGCGACGATTCAGTGTTACGAAGAAACGGCAGGTTTGACCGTCGGGGATCCGGTGCAACGGACGAGACAACCGTTGTCGGTGTCCTTAGGCCCAGGCGTGATGGGGAACATCTTTGATGGGATTCAACGGCCGTTGGAAACGATTGCGCAATTGAGCGGCGACTGCTTCATTCCGAGAGGGGTGAACGTGCCGGCGTTGGACATCGCGAAGACGTGGGAGTTCCAACATCCCAAAGGCGGAGAGAATAAGAGGTATAAGGTTGGCGACCACATTTCTGCCGGGGATATTTTTGCAGTCGTTCCGGAAAACGTGTTGATTAGTCACAAAATCATGTTACCGCCGAACGCGAAAGGGAAAATCACGTACTTGGCGGAGGAAGGCGAGTACGATTTGAAAGAGAAAGTTATCGAGGTCGAGTTTAATGGCGAGAAGAAGGAGTTTACGATGTTGCAGCAGTGGCCAGTGAGAGCGCCAAGACCGACGGCGGAGAAATTAGCCGCGAATCATCCGTTGTTAACCGGTCAGAGAGTGTTGGATATTATGTTCCCTTCGGTGCAAGGCGGAACGTGCGCGATTCCAGGCGCGTTTGGGTGCGGAAAGACGGTCATTTCGCAAGCGCTGTCGAAGTATAGTAACTCTGACGGGATTATTTACGTCGGTTGTGGTGAACGAGGGAACGAGATGGCGGAAGTGTTGTACGAGTTCCCGGAGTTGACGATGACGTTGCCGGACGGTTCGGAAGAAAGCATCATGAAGCGAACGACGCTGGTGGCGAACACGTCGAACATGCCAGTCGCGGCGAGAGAGGCTTCGATTTATACCGGGATCACCTTAGCAGAGTATTTTAGAGACCAAGGGTATAACATCTCTATGATGGCAGATTCCACGTCTCGATGGGCCGAGGCGTTGAGAGAGATTTCAGGGAGATTAGCGGAAATGCCGGCGGATTCTGGTTATCCGGCGTATTTAGGCGCCAGATTGGCATCGTTCTACGAGAGAGCAGGAAGAGTGAAGTGTTTAGGTTCGCCGTCGAGAGAAGGTTCCGTGACCATCGTCGGCGCGGTTTCTCCTCCGGGCGGGGATTTCTCCGATCCAGTCACCTCCGCAACCTTAGGTATCGTCCAAGTCTTTTGGGGTTTGGATAAAAAGTTGGCGCAGAGAAAACACTTTCCTTCCGTCAACTGGTTGATTTCGTACTCGAAATACAACAACGCGTTAGAACCGTTTTATGAGAAGACGGATCCGACGTTTTTGAAGACGCGCGCGAAAGCTCGGGACGTTTTACAAAAAGAGGACGAATTGAACGAAATCGTTCAATTAGTCGGTAAGGATTCGTTAGCAGAGAGCGATAAAATTACGTTGGAAACTGCCAAGTTTTTGAAGGAGGATTTTCTTCAACAAAACTCGTTCACGCCGTACGATAAGTACTGCCCGTTTTACAAGTCCATCGCGATGTTGAAAAACATCGTCTTGTTTTACGATTTATCCAACGCCGCGGTTGAGAGAACACAAATGACCGACGGAGCTAAGATTACGTTTAACGTCATCCAAGCGCGAATGGGAGATTTGATGTATAGAATTGCCAGTCAAAAGTTTGAAGACCCGGGGGATGGAGAAGACGTGGTGCAACAAAGATTGACGCAATTAGAAACCGATTTGATCGACGCGTTCAGAGCGTGGGAGGACGAGTTTAGATAAAAAAAGAGAAGAGAGAGAGAGAGAGAGAGAGAACAATAAAGAGAGAGACAAAACACCAAATGTAACTATATACACGTATTATTCCATAACATCGTAGATTTTATACTTTATATTACAACAGAAAAGAATGCTACTAATATATTTTATAGTTTATATGGGCAACTCCTTGATCTCGACGCCGGTGGCCACGAGAAACTCAAGCTTCCGTTTTAAGTCGGATTGAGAAATCAACCAGTCTCTCTGATCGAGCACAGGAGGGAGCGTGGTCGTGTCTGGAATTCCAAACGGGAGTTTTTCAATCCAGGATTTACAACCGCCGTACTTCTCCACGTCCGCCGGTAACGCGTACTCGTCCTTCGGCAACACGTACGCTCGCACCTCTAAAATCGAATACGGTTCGTTCGGTTTATAATTCACCCGAGATACGATTTCATCCTCTCGCAACGCGTGAAATTTCTCCAAAGCTTTAATCACGCTCTTATCGGAGGTTTGCCACGCTCGAGTTATTCGACAGACGATCGAAAATGGCACCGAGTCGCCTTTCTTCATATCGGGCATTGCGTCGCTTTCGCCCCCATTATTGGCAGAATGAAACGACGTCGGGAATATGACAAACTGATTCTCCAAAATCTGAAACCCACCGTTGTTGTTGTCGTTGATCCCTCCTTTTCTGAATAACAAGACTTGTTCGCCTCGTTCGATCGCTTTCTCCGTTTTCGACCACTCTTTCAAGGCTGTTTTTGCCGTCACGCACTCTGTTATCGCGATGGATTTGTTGTTGTTTCTTCTTAACTGTCTTCTCGAAAAAAAAGACGACGTGGAACGAGAGCCACGAGTTTTTTTCAAAAAGCATCTTCCAACATCATCATTCTTTCCTCCTCCAAAGAGATGATTTTGAAGAAGAAAAGAGGAAGAACCGATAGAAGACGACGATGCAGACGACGAGGTGAACATTATTAGTATTATTTCTGAAGAGTTGTTCTTTCGATCTCTTGTAGTTTGTGTGCGTCGACGCTTACTATATAATAAAGAAATTTTCTCATCAACTTCCGTATCTTTTTTTTGGTTTTGGTCCAAAATAAGCCAGACGACAGTTGACGACGGTTGAGGAAAACAACGAGCGTGTTTTGGAGGACTTTTTGAAAATTCCACAAACTTTATACTAATTGTATATCAAAATGAACACGAAAGAAGACATGAAAGAACAACGATCGTCGACGATGTCGGGGTTGTTATCGTGGCTGAGCGAAGTCACGAACCAGCGTTCTTCTATCGCGTCCGTGAAAGAGCTGAAGTCGTGCTCGGTGCTCCTCGTTCTGTGCGAGAATTTACTCTCGAAAGAGCAGGATTTGACGAAGAGAACGAAGAAGACGAACGATGATGATGATGATGATTATGATGATGATAATAATAATAAGAATAAAAGCCCGTCGGATTCGGTGTTGCTCCACGTCGCCTTGGACGAGTTGAACGTTGGCGGAGAATACGTGAAAGCGGTGTTAGAGGAAGACGAGTTTGGTATTCTGGAAGTTATTCAAAAGTTGAAAGAGAAGTACGATTTGAGAGAGGAAGTTGAAAAGTTGTCGAAGGATTTTTTGCACGGTTACGACGACAAAAAGGGAGAAGAAGACGCGAAGGGGGAGGAGGATAATGAGGAAGAGGACGAAGACGACGACGATGTATTTGGAACGAGAGATGGAGACGCGTTGGACGAGCTCGATGATTTAGGCTTTGATCACATCGTCGCGCCGAACGCGAGAGGTTCGTCTTCTACTTCGTTACCTCCCGCTCCTCCAAACGTCTCGTCGCCGGTGAAGTTTATCAACGCGTTTTCATTGTTAGGCGGCGAGAGGACGTTCGAGACGTCGCCGCCGTTTAAGAATTCAAATGCTAACAATATTATCACGCGAAGAAATGATGATGAAGAGGATAGAGAGGAAGATGGAAATGATTTGTTTGAACGAAGATCACCCATACAGCGCGCGCCGAGTTTTATGCGATGGAATAAAAGCACGGAAGAAGAAGAAGAAGAAGAAGAAGAAGAAAACGAAGAAAATCAGGTGTCGAGCGTTTCGAAAGTGAGGAGAAACCCCGAACCTTTGGCGTGGTTTTCGCCGCTCAATCCGGACGAAGCCGCGGTATCGAAAGCGGAAACGAAACTCTCGGTTGCTGAGATTGCTTTGCTGAGACGAGGAAAAGCGTCTTTATCTTCGTCATTTGCGTCTGGAGAGAAGAAAAAAGTAAATAAAACCTCCTCTCCGTATTTTGCGAAGAGTGCCGAGCGATTGAGACGCGCTTCGTCACCATCGGTATCACCATCCTTCTCGAAAGCATCAGCAAACGTTGGAAAACGAACGAACGCGTCTGAAATTAAAATAGCGCTGAAATTTGGAGCCTTGGCAGGCGAAAGCGATCAGATGAAACGTCTTCGAAACGAAGCGTTGCAAGCGTTGGAAACTGAAAACGCTCCGGGGGCGAAGCATCAATTCATAATCTTGTTCTCGGAAACCAGTGAAAACTCGAAAACCTATCGCGGTTTGTATAAAGTGAGCAAAAGCGAAAGTACCGGCGGCGATGGAAGAAACGTCGACGGCGTCGCCTTGCGAAAAATCCACGGCACGAGCGAGAAAGTTCCAGATGCGTTGCGCTCCAGTCGAATCTTGAAAACGTTAAAGTTCAACCTCGCTTCCAAAATGTGGCACGCGCTGCACGACGAAGTCGACGCGAACGCGATGGCTGTCGTTTTAAAACCACCAAAAAAGAAAAAATGATGATACTGTACATACGCATTGCGCATTCGCGCGTTATTAGGAGAAAGTTATAGAATTTATACATCCGCACGATTGATCATCATCGTAACGGTTGATAGCGAGACGATAGCTCTGTTTAATAATACTAGTATTATGACTTGAAGGAAGTCTGGACCCCTCGAAAGAGAGGGAGGACGACCACCACAAATGTGAACACCTAAAAAGAACAAAAAAGAAAAAAAACGCATGCAAAAAAAGTTTGAAACCACCAAAAATTGCTTCATTTCACTCCACTTCTTCGATGCCCATCCACACCTTCGCGGACTTCAAGAAAAAGTCCACGTACAACAACAATAAGTATAAGAAAAAGAAACCAAATCCACCGTCGAATGAGGTGAAAAATGCGCCGTGCACGCGTTGTGGACGTTCCACGCACCTCGCGTCTTCGTGTACGAATAAAACGCACATCGACGGTTCTAAAATCGCAAAAGAAGAGAAATATTGTCGAGATTGTGGAACGGATATCTCGGATGCGCCAAAGCATCACAAGCAGTGTTACGATTGTTTCAAAGGTATAGAGAAGCCGGTGTGGGAAAAGTTGAGCAGAGGGGAAAAGAGAGTGAAAGGCGCGAGTTTAATGACGAAGGAGGAGATTCGAGAGATGGAACGAAAAGACGACGATGGAATCGAGAAGGAGAAGGAAAAGAAGGAGAAGCCGAAGAGGACGAACAACGCGTTCGTGGACATGTTCGATTGGAGCAGACCGAGTAAGAGTTTGGAGAAGAGTTTGAAGAAGAATGAGAACGAGGAGGGAGAAGAAAAGGACGAAGAGTCACCGATGTTTGCAGGGAGAGACGTCAATCGAGAGAAGTTGACGAAATCCTACGAGCAAACCGAACTCGCTTGGAACGAAGAGAGTAAGAAGAGAAAGTTGGAGGAAGATATGAAACCCATTGTGATAGACGACGACGTTGTTGACGACGAGAAAGAGAAGGAGAGGAAGAGGAAAGTTGAGAGGAGGAGAGTGATGTTGGAACGCGCAAAGAAACGGTTGCTTGGGTTTCGAGAACCCGCTGACGAGAAGGACAAAAAAGAAGAAGGGAATACGAGCGCAGAAGAGTGGAATGCGAACGAGAATCCGTTTTGGCAGCCGCCCATGTACATCCCTGCGGAAGGGCCGTGCGCGGAAGATTTTCAAATATCTACGGACGAGTACGTAGAAGTTCGAGACATGGGATTGCAGTGGCTCGGAAAGTATCGCGCGTGCTTAGATACCGGGAACGGTGGGTGTACGTTGATTCAAAAGCACATCGCGCAAACGCTCGGTCTGTGCGATGCGTTAGGACGTCCGACTGAGTCGAGATGGGAGAAACAAGCCGTGCACGGTGTCGTCGCGGGTGCGTCAGAAATGATTTACTGCTGCACGTTGACGTACCGATTGAAAGGAAAAGAGATTACTTGCAGAGCCGGTATTACGCACGCGCGAATTGGTTGCGATTTGCTCATCTCGAGGCGAGAAATTCAAGAGTTTGAGCGGTCGGGATACACGTTCCGGGCCTGAGCGGAACTCTTTAGTTAGATTAAAGCAACGCCGCGTCGAACAGATGCGTGTAAATTAAAACAATACAATAATAAATACGTTTACAAAAAGTAATAAATAAAGCTAATGAAGCAAGAGCGGGAACGATCCGACGATGCATCCTATGGTTACTCCCGTCATCGCCCCGCCTAATCTCGCCACCACCACCCGCATCTCTTTCGCCTGGCCCGTCGTCATCGTCACCTCTTCCGTCAATCCAAACTTTGCACACCAATACTCAATCTTATTCGCCAACCCGACGCCGCAGACGTCGGACAACGTGTTCCCAATCGCCGCGGCCGCCATCGTTGATAAACCCAGCGACAGTCCGACCGATGATTCAATAGTTTCCCCAAACGCAAGCATCAAAGCGTTATCTAAAAAACCAAACCCGATGAACGGGTACATCTGCGAAAGCGCCACCGATTTAAGCTGCGCGTAGGTGATCTCTTTACTACTCCCGCTACTCCCGCTACTCCTCTGCTCTCCGTCCTCGTTTCCTACTTCCGGCTCCTGCTGTAAATGTCGCCACAAAAATGCCCGGTGAAAGTTTTGAAACTCTTGCGGCGTTAACATTTTATCCCCGTCGCTATCGAACGCCGCGAACAACTTCTTCTCCTTCTCGGCTAAAATTTTCCTCTCTTCTCCTCCTTTTCCGAACAGACTTTGAAACACGTCTCGTTTCTCCTCGGCGGTTAACGACAAGAACTGCTTGAGGATATCGTCGACTTTAGTAGTAGTATTAGGAGAAGAAGAAGACGTCGACGCTGACGAGGAGGAAAACATCCTCTCATGTCTCCTCCTCCTTTTCGCGTCGTTAATGTTGTTCTCTTTTCTCATCATCATCATCGGGTAATAGGTATTGACGCTCTTCTTCTCATCATCATCATCATCGTAATACACATCACCTCTTAAACCCGTCGTCGTGAACGACGAACTCTTCTTCACCAGAGAAAAGAACAACTCGGAGGACGACGAATGAGAAGCGGCGCGTCTTCTCGACGCACTTCTTAACATCATCGTCATCATCGTCTTTTATTTTCCAAGAACATTCTGAGGGGAAACTTCTTTTTTATTCGTCACTTGAAATCACACATCACGTCACACGTCAAATGGCGCGAGGATTATCTCGCGACCTCGCTCGCGAAAAGAACGCCAAGAAAGGCAGCAACGATAAAAATGCGAAAGGGAACAAAGAATCGTTAACGCCCGCGCAAAGAGCCGAAAGAGACGCGAAAGCGATGGCGGAGAAAAAAGCTTTAAAAGAGGCACAAAAAGCGAAGGATTTAGCCACCGGGAAGTTAACTCCCGAGCAAGTGAAAGAGGAAGAGATGCGGAAGGCGAAGATGCGAGAGAAGCAAAAGTTGAGTCAGTTTGCGAGTAATAATCCACTGTTGGCGAAGAACTTAGTGAAGAAGTGATAACTCTCCTCCTTCTCCTCCTCCTCGCGCGTTTATATGTAATAGAAAATTGAATTCAAAGTCGGGTGTCTCGTCACAAAATACGCGTAAGCACTTAAGCGCGCGAAACTCTGATTCTCTCTCTCCTGCGCTCTCTTTCTTCTCGAACCAAGATGAACGCGAAATCGAACGCTCATCAAAACGAAACGTCCGAACACGCGTCGTCTGAAATGTTTCTCCCTTCGCGACTCAACGCTTTGCGCGAACAGCTTTTAAGAGCAGACGAGAAAAACGCAGAACTCGAACGCGAGAGAAAAGCGAAAAAGGAAGAAGAAAAACTCTCGGAAGCGCACACGAGGGAACTCGAACGCGAGTTAAAATTTATGCGTGAACTCAACGCGAAGATGACGAACGATTTCATCGAAGTCGAAGCCGGGAGAATGCGATTGAGAGTGGAAGTCGATCGGTTACTGTTCAACGAACAAAGAAAAGAGAAAACGCTCCAAGTTTTGAAAGAAGAAGTGGAAAGGAAAGCGGAAACGAACGCGAGAGAGATACAAGAGCAGATGGAAAAGGAGAAGGAGAAATTGCGAGGGAAGATGGATGGAGATGTGCTCGTGAATGCTCTGATAGGGAAGCTTTTCGCGAAGGATGAAGAAGAAGAGTTGGAAGAAGGCGCTTCGTCGCCGACGAAAACGGGAGAGGAGGACGAGCGAAGCGAACGTCTGCTTTTCCAACGCGCTTCGTTTGAACACACGCAAACCGCCAAACTCGTCTCCGATCTCGAATCACAACTCGTTTTAGCCAATAAACGCCTCATCGAGTGTGAAAAATTCCAATCCGAAACCGATTCGCAGCTGGTAAAAGATAAAGCCGAACTCGCAACCGCCGTCGCTCGGTTACAGTCTTTCGTCGAACGTCTCTCGAACTCCGAGAAGACGAAAGACGACGAGATCGCGCGGCTCAGACAAAAAAGAAGAGCGTTGGAGAAAGAGTTGGACGATTTGAGTCTCGAGTTGGAAAACTGCAGACAAAAAACATCTTCTGTTGCAAACTGCGAAAGAAAGTCGTAATAGCGGTGTGTGTGTGTTCTTTTAGGTACTCGTGGATTTTGCATCACATTCTCCATTTAATTTCCACCCAAATATTAATTACGACGCGACCTTCCACGCACGATGTCGTCGTCGACTCCGGAAACGCATCAGCAGCGAAACACTAACGATGTTCTCGCTTCCACCAGCTCTCCTTCGACGTCTTGGTACTCCTGGCTTCCTGCGATTTCATCCCCGTTCTCCTCCTCCTCATCGTCGAATTCTTCGTCCGCGTTTGCGTCGAATCCTTTAGGATCGATGATGATGAGCTCTTCTTCGTCTTCTCAACAACAACAACAACAAAACAGACGTCAAATTGCGAAAATGGACCAAGCCATCGCGAACAGATTTAAAAAAACCGGAGAGAAGTACAACGTGAAAGTCGTTTTGAGAGGCGATTCCGCCACTGGGAAAACCGCCTTGTTGAGAAGATTGCGAGGAGGCGATTTCATCTCCGAGTACCAGCCGACGAACGAGATAAAAACCGCGCACGTGGAGTGGAAAGCGAAAGGATCTTTACGAGACGAAATCATGTTGGAAGTGTGGGACGTGGTGGATAAAGCGAACGCGAGGAAAATTTCGGAGAGTTTGACGTTGGCGCATAGGGCGGCTTTGATGAACGGGCCGGTTGGCGAGGCCAACGGAGGGATCGAAGAAGGCGCGCACACGTTTCCGCTGGACGCGACTATGATTGATGTGTATTCAAACGCACACGCGGCTATATTTTGCGTAGATCCGAGTAAAAAGTGGACGTACGAGTACGTGTTGAGGGAGATTGAGAAAGTGCCGACGCATTTGCCGGTGGCGATTTGCTTGAATTTTAGAGATTACCCAGCGTCGAAGAGGATTTTGCACATAGACGACGTCGAGCAGGAAGTGGCGAGATTGTTTTCTGAGACCAGGCCAATCCGACCGTTTGTATTTGAGACGAGCATGTTGAATAATTTCGGGTTGAAAGCGTTGAGCACGTTTTTACACGTCCCGTTTTTGTGTTTGAAACGCACGAATTTGGAGAGTCAGTTGAAACAGAATACGTCGCACATAGTTCAAGCGCAAGAGGCGTTGAGGACGATGAAAACGTCGGGCTCGTACGAGCAACATCAGAGAAAGATTGAAGATTCTCACGAGGCGAAGATGGCGCATGAACGAGGTAACGTCGGGGGTGGTGAAGCACCTTCGGCGGGAGTCGCGGCGCCTGCGACGGTGCGAAAGCAAAGTAGTTTTAGCGGCGGTGGTGGTGGTGGTGGTAGTAACAAGGATAAAGATGAAGACGCGCTTACGTTTGCGAAGCTATCAAACACAAAGATTGGTGAAGTTCCATTGGTTTTAGCGTCGGCGGCGATATCGTCGGCGTACGCTGGCGTTTCAGCTGTCGCTGCTCAAACGCCCGCGGAGCTTGCCGAAAATCTCGCGAAGAACGCTAAACAGTTTGCGACGCTTGGTTTAGCCGGAGAGGGTAAACAGAAAAACTCAAACTTCAAAGAATCGACCGAAGAGGAAATGAAGGTGAAGGTGTTGCCACAGTTTTCGCATTTGCCCGGCGGAAAAGTAAACGCCGTCGGCGGGAAGCAAATCGAAGAACCGCTCGGCGCGATGGAAAAGCTCATTTTGGACGCGGCGGAAAAGAAGAATGGAGGCAAAGACGACTTTTTCGACGACGACGACGACGACGATAGCGATAATGATCGAAACGGAAGAGATTGGGACGACGACGGAACGCCGAAAAAGTCCACTGCGATTCGTATGGATGGATGGGACGATTCAGACGACGACGACGATGACGATGATGAGAAGACGAAGAAAGTGAGTTCGCCAACGAGCGCGGAGTTTATTCGAACCGTTCCAAAAACGGACCCGTTCTTTGGAGGCTCCAAATTAGTGAAGACGCCCGCCGATAAGGCGAAAGATGCCGAAGAGGTGCGGTTGAGAAGACAACGCGAAGAAATAGCCACGAGTGCTGGTTTGAAAAGTGACGGCAAAGACGACGACGAAGAGGAGATCGACCAACTGGCGAAAGCTTTCGAGTACGAGGAAGTGAAAGATCCAAACTCGATCGATTCTTTTGCAGACGCTTTGCAGCCGACGCTCGGGTTTAAAACCAAGAACTCTCAGAGCATGTCTTCCACGGATTCTGTCTCGAAGAAAAAGAAGGAAAAGAAAGAGAAGAAGGAGAAAAAATCAAAAAAAGCCTCCAAGTGATGATGATGATGATGAGAGTAAAAGAGAAGTTCGCAATTAGATGATGATAATAATAGCATAATTTAGCCATGAAACGTAGCGTATGTGTATTTAGCAAGTGGTATTCTCTTTTAAAATGCGCGTTTCTCTACGAAAGTCTAGAATTACTAGTGGTGGTACATTACTTCTCCTTTTTTGCGTGCGCTCATAGCAGGTTCAAAGCTTTTGCTACTGCCCGAGGTCCTTTATATTTCTTGCCCTCTGGTGAAATAAAGTAATTTTCTGAAACGCCGTTGCGATAGTAGTGGATGTCAACGTCGTTCCATCCTTCGGGCAAAGTACCGTTTAAAGATTTGATGTAGCTACGTAACCTCTCGAGTGCGCGCTGAGCTTTTTCAGAATCCGTAATTGGAGAGGGAGGGGGTAAACGGTAATGAGTTTTAGACGTGCCGTTGTCGCCGTGCACTACCCACGAAAGTTGGCCTTTACGACACGCTTTTGCCATGTTCAAAAGCTCTCGATCGCCGTCTTGATAAAACAGCGAAGATTTTTGCTCGATCACATCGAATGATAGTACGGTTGCAACAAACCACTCGGGCGGATCTTCAAATTTCACAGAAATCATCTTTCCCGTCAATCGAGACGATATGTCGTCAGTCGTGAGAAGTTTTCTTTGAGTCGTGAGCGGCGACTTTATCGTGGTAAAATTTTTCGCATTCGTCGGTGTCGAGATTGTGAGCACAGAGTTAGGAGAGTTCTTCATCTTTTTAATCACCTTCTCACTTCCTTTCGACGTAATCGCATACGTGCCAGGCGAGACCCGTTTGTAAATGCCTTCTTGCATGCCTTTTAGCTGGACTGCACGCACAGTATTCAACTTGACCTTCTCTCTTTCAGAGAGATCCTTTGCGTGTATACCCTTTGCACCCGCTCTGACTATTGCGGAGTGCACGATTTGGTGTTTCAGAATCGACTCATTCTCTCCGTCCTCGTCCTCGCTCGACGAATCCTTCTCAGCGTTTTCTTCCTCGCGCTTTTTACGCTTTTTCTTCCCTTCCTCATAGAAATCTACCATCCGCGTCGTCGACGTTACTTTCTTCGTTTTTCGCGTTCTCTCGACTGTTTTCGCCTTCTTCTGCTTTTTGGTGTCGTCCGA
>Ga0182095_1812639_pt1 | contig 18027 bp, 12 predicted proteins | sample 041ome_19_FD_127784 | JGI IMG/M metagenome (GOLD analysis project Ga0182095, IMG submission 127784) | Metatranscriptome of coastal salt marsh microbial communities from the Groves Creek Marsh, Georgia, USA - 041412BS metaT (Metagenome... | ecosystem: Environmental > Aquatic > Marine > Intertidal...
AAACAGGATAGCGGTTCAAATGCACTTTCAGTGATGCGCAGTCGCGTGTTTTGACGTATTGAGACGCGTTTTTGAATGAAAAATTCGACGGGAAGTCTGTTTTTTACGAAGAAGAAGAGAAAAAGTTTTTCTGCCCCAAAGAACTTCTGCTCTTCTCATCACACTCCTTGTGTCCTTCCTAAATTTTAACAAGAGTTTCTTCTTCATTTCTGCTTAACAAACGAAAGAGCTTCGCTGCGCTGCGGCAACTGACCATCCCTGGAATCCAAAAAGACGGCAAACGACACGCATCACCATGCATTCGAAATCGTTTCGAGTCGTTCGCGCGGATTCGCCGAAGAAGTTGAGACTGAACGCACTTCGCTTAGTTCGCGATGCTTTACGAGCCGTCGCACCTGAACTTTTTCCATCGTCGTCAAAAACTTCTCCTTCAGCAGGAGCAGGAGCGGTCAAGAGTGCGAAGTCATTCACTCCGCAAGAGTTAAAAGCGATTGCCACGTACGTTAAGATTGTTTGTGAACAGCCAAATCTGAACGTTGTCGTCGGCGTGGATGATTTCTCGGCGTTCGTGAAATATCGCAAAGGTTCTTTGACGTACGTCGTGTGCGATGTGAAACCGAAGCCGGTGAGAGTGTTGATTTACGAGTCCTTTAAACTCACCGCCGCGGAGGATGCCGAGATTGAAAACTCAAAAACAACACCCGAGCGCGTCGTGGAAGCAGAGATGAAGTTTCGAGCGATTGACGAGTCTGAGGATGCGACGACGAAGAAGAAGATGAAGAGCAACGCGGCGAGCAAGAAAGACGCCGCGGTCGTCACGGAGGGAAACGAAACCTTACCAAAGTGCGTGGAAGCTTTAGCTTTGGCAGTGTTGAACGATAAGTCATACGAAACCACGGAAATAAGAGCGACAGAATTGCGCAAACGGTTTTCTGAGAATTTCGGGGATTATTGGCACGTTATTCACGATGATAATCCATTCGTCGTGGCGTGCGATAAAACGACGTTCACAATTATCGAGAACGAAAAGACGAAGAAGAACGATAGAGAGAACGATCAAGACGGCTTAGTAGAAAAAGAATTGTATTTCGTCGCGCAGAAGGGTCGAGCGGTGTACACGGTGTGGCATCATAACGCGCCAACGAAGGAAAAGTTCTTCGCTTGGTTTTGGAGAATGGAATCGAGCGAAAAGCTAAAGTTGCTTCGGTATTTCTGTCTCTTCAATGCAACTGGACTAGCGGTTATATCGAGAGCAATTTGTGGCTTCGAAGAAGGCGGAAAACAAAATACGAAGAGCATATTTTGTCAGGCGGGTCCGACGTTCACTCCGGTATTAATCGGCATCTTTCTCTGCATCGCGTTCAGTACTTCTGTGTTTGCAAAGATTCGAAGGAATAAAGAGAGACGCTTAGCAAACACTTTATCAGCAGCAGTAGCGGTAACTTCTCCTTCAAAGCGTAAATATTAGTACAAAGATCATAGTAGTAGTAGCTTGTGTAGGATAGTGTCGTCTGCGCTTTTCATTGTGCTGTTGCTAATATTAGTATTAGAAGGGTAGTTTATTCATTAAAAAATTGGTTCTCATTCGTCCTCTTCTTCTTCTACTTCTTCTCCTTCCTCGTCGTCGTCGTGATCCGCATCGGGTGGTTTCATCTCGTCCAGGAAAGCCATGACTTCCTTCTCCAGATCTTGATCCATTTCTTCGAGTGCGTCGGTTTCTGTTGTTTCCATGAATTGTTTCTTGGCACCGGTAGCTTCTGTCGAGAGAGGAGGTGCAGCTTCCATCATCTCACGAAGCTCTTTTGCACCTTCGACGTTGGTATTACCATCGAAGAAGAACAAATCGTCGTTCGCCGCTTTTTCAGGATTTAAATGCGCCGTAGTTAGGAACTTCTTCGCAGATACCCAAGCTATGAAGATGGATTCAAATTTTTCTTCGGAAATCGCGGCGAGCTCCATAGATGCGGACGATGGGTCTATAGCTCTGATCATGCCTTCTGGCAACTTTGCGAGTAGAAGCGTTGGAGCCGGCGTGTTTCCAGAGCATCGCATCAGAGTGTCTGCTTTATTACGACCAATGGTTGTTCTCTTGCCTCTGAGAACGGAAATGTACCGGCGCAAGACGCGTAAATAGTCGAAATAAGCGCGAACTTCACCGATGGTACCGCTAGCTGTATCGTTCTCGTCTCCTACATCTATTCTATTTTTCCCCGCCTCGGCGGCGGCTCTCTTCTTATATCCTTCTTGTTCTTCTCTTGGCACTTCGAGCTGTTCTTCTTTGTAATACTTTGACTCGTCAATTTTCATGTCTGGATCATTGGCTGGTGAATCGTCGTCGTCGTCATCGTCGCCGTCGTCGGCACCATCGCCAGCACTGCTACCGATTTTTTTATCTTCGTTGATACGGAGGGAAGACAAGTTGATCTCCACTTCTTTACTAAAATTCGACGGAACGTCTTCAAAGGATTGCCTCTCAAAATTCCAGCGTTGCAACATTGGACGTCGCACGAGGTCAGGACCAGCGCTCGCGTTTATGCCGACGTTCTTAGTCGATATTAACTTCAATCCGAGCACGCGTGACGCTTGCTTTTCCCATTCGTCGTCAAAGTCACCCAAACCCAATGCGGCTTCAAATATTTCGTCGTCTTCTTCTAAAACATTCGGCAATAAATCCACGAGGAACTTTGACGAAGGAAATACTATATTTGCATCGGTGTTATTCCCTATTTTTTGGCCCGAATGAGCTCCCATAGAGTCTGCTAAAAAGTGAATGATGTCGCCGCGATAATTTCGACACAATACCGCAGCATCGTGCATGGCTGTTATCCCCCGATCTCTGCGTTGTTCTTTTAAAGCGCTTTTGCTTTTTTTTCCTTCCGCAGAATGTTCGTCCGTGTTAGTCGCTTCTACGGACGAGATTAGTCGACGCATGTGCTTCCTGAACGCGTATTTGAAAAATACTAAACGAGCGATGTAACTCTGTAAATCTGGCGGACATTGCAAAACGCATCCCGCGGCGCGACGTAAAGTCGTAATCTCAGTGATCTTACCCAATATTTCCGATAAGCCTCTCGCATCATCTTTATTCAACGGCATACCCTTACCACTGCTCGTGCTTGTGGTGCTCTTCTTGTTGTTGTCAAATGACATCGATAAAAAGTACTTTACGCATCGCTCGACGCAATCAATGCACGTTTTCGTAGAGCTTACGCGTTTTGCTTCAGCCGCGGCGATGGACTTCGGCTCCGCTCCGCATTCTTTCCAGACCCAACCCGGGATGTCGAAAGATGCCCGTTTCATCGCATAGTCTGCTTGGATGAGTAATTCTTCTAAATTCAGCTTGGACCAATCCGTCGGGATTTCTTGTTTCAACGCAAACCAAGCGTTATCGGGATCTTCAATTTCAGTTTTCAACTTATGCAACTCTGGATCCATTTCCGCGAGCGGTTTGCACTCCTCCTCTCTGAATACTCTTTGGATTAATAACTCCGAGTATAACTCGAAACTATCTTGAATTTTCTTCTTTGCTTTCGATTTTTTCGGTAGCCCTTGGACGGACTCCGCGAACGCCATCTTCACTGTATCTTCGTTCCAATCGTCGTTTCGCTGGACGCTCTCGCGTAGAAACTCGGCGACTTTAGAAACGAACTTCTCGGCTTCTGACACATTTTTTGCAGCACCCGAGGTGTTATTCACGGTAGCCATTTTCTTCACAATCAATCACTATTCTGTATTACGTGAGGTGTTATTATCGGCTTCGTCCGGAAACCTTGCCTTTTCGTTTGGATTTCTTTAACCGTTTCGACTTGGCGAGATTTTTCTTGAACTCTGGGTTCGCTTCGTTTCGTTTGCCTCTGCCGCCTTTTCTGTTAGCGAGTTTTAATGCAACTTTTGCTTTCTTTCCGAGTGCTTGCTTCGTCGCTTTGCTCCGATCTTTCTGCACTCTCTTCGAGGCTTGTTTCAAATTCAATATCTGATGCGGTTTCAAGTTCTGCGGGACGTAATACTTTTGTTTGTGACAGTCGTATTGTTTGCCCATTTAGCCTTCTTCAACTTCGTTCCAAGGTTGCTTGTGAAAGTGTGTAATTTTGTGCGCTTGACAAACACAAACCGCGCCGCCGCCGACGACGATTCAATCAATCGACTCTATAACGTTTTAACGGCAGGAGGAAAGAGAGGATAAAACACTTGCTTGCTTTTTCCAAGTTAGAAACGAAACGGTGCGCGCGGGTGGTCGCACAATTCTTTTGAAGAAAAGAAAGTGTTTGCGGCTGCCTTTTCTTTTTGGAATGACAGAACTCGTAGAGGAGGCAAAGAAAAAATATCAGACGCAGAGGAAGAACAAAAGTGTGTTATATATTGATTTTTTAGTATCACAACTCCTTTAGCACATGTAAACCCGCTTTCATGGTCTAGCAGTTTACAAACCAAAGACGGACCCACCTCTGGAACCGGCAAAGCTGCCTTCCGAGGCGCAGATCTTGCCAGATCTGGTACCTTCGCATTCTAATTTGATATCGTCAGACAAAAACTTGACGTTGCCAAACTCGGCGGCGTTTTCGCAACCCAACAAGTTGTCCGGGAACTTGCAAGAGCCATCCGTGACCGTTCTGGATCGAGCAAAGTTAGCAGAAGAGGTCATCGCGCGCTTCTTGTCGTTCATTTCTTTGTTTGCTTCGGAAGAGGCTAACAAGTCTTCGGTCAAGCCGGCGTGCGCTTGCATGACCGGGTTGGACAAAGTGACGACGACAGCCGCGGCCAAAGCCGCGGATTTGTTGAAAGAAACCTTCTTTTGCGCGGAGGCAGTCGGCTTTGCGGCAGTCTGTGTGTAGAATAGAGATGAATGATGAATGATATCATCGTCGTCAGTATACTATTTTATATTTCCATCAAAAGAGAGTTTGTTTGTTCTCCTTCCGCTTTTTGTTTCATTTTTGATGAGAGTCCAAAAAACCAAAGAAGAAGAAAAGAGCAAAAACAGGAGAACAAGGAGAGAGGAGAGAGATCGTTCCAAAATCGCAGAATCTCTTTCTCTTTCTCTCTTTCTCTTTCTCTCTCTCTCTCTCCCGTTCCGTCGTGTAACAGACGCGCTCTCCTCGCGACATCGATACTAAAACAATCGCGGCGAAAAGCGCCCAAAATTCCATCAATGTGATGCGAGTTTATATAATAAGAAAGTCCTCTCGGCGGACAATTTTTTCTCGTTATCTCTCTCCTTGCGAAGTTATTTATGTCCTGCTCTCTCCTCGAATCGAAGAACAAAAATTAGGAGAAAGAGGGAGAGAGAAAAACGGCTTCGCGCGGAGACGAGGGAGGAAAAGAGCACACAACACGTACCGGCGCGACAGTTTTCATGGACATGGTGGTAAACATTTTTGTTTTAAGTTTTTGTTATGTGCTTTATATGAGGAAAGAAAGAACTCTCTCGCGGTCTTAAAAGCCGAGCGATGAATTTTCTCCAAGTGCACCCAAACAAAGAATTTGCGTATCTTCATCCCAATTTTTTTCCAAGATTCAGAATTAGGGTTGAAGGCCCCCGAGAAGGAGGCCAAAAAACACAACTCAGAAATTCAAAATTCAAAAAAGAAAAGAACAGCTCTCTTTAGTCGTCGTTGTTGTCCTTCCGTTGGCTAATTTCTTCCTCACTTTTCCGAGGTTTCTACCGAGAGTATTCGCGCTGTTACACACGCACTTTAACGCGCAACGCAATACTACTACTAAACACTACGGAAAAGACATCTTTTTGAATTCTTCTTCTTTAACGCGTCGCAGCAGAAGAGAGAAATTTTACATCTCATCCATAGAAAAATGAGCGCAGCTACTTTAGATTTTGAAGACGTTCGAGTGCTCGAAGAGAAGGAAACCTTCGAACTCATCAACGTGAACGAGGCTTCGACCGCCCCTCAGCAACCGCCAAAGATGTTGACGGCACCAGGATTGATGACGACTGGAAATAGTAATGTTGTTGAGATGAAATTCAAAGTGGGCAACACAAAGCCGGGGGCGAGCAACAAAAACAACGGCAAATTGCTTCTGAATTTTGAATCTTCCAAGCGCAAGGCGAACGCGTCGCCGGCGTTCAAGTCGAACCGACGAAAATCTGCCAACGGTTCCAGAAGTTCTGATTTGGGAAGAATTGCCAAGGAAATTTGTAATCAATTGAACGAGCCGAAAGTGAGTTTGATGCGAAGAGCGCTCGATATCGTTGGTGGCGAGATGGTGTCCAATTTGGCCGTCGAAGTTCAAAATATTGAAAGTAAAGGAGGGATGCAAACGGCCGATGGAAGCCGAAGACGAACGCCAGGGGGCGTCTTTTGGGCGTTGTTCAAACAGCGCGTCTCCCAGGAAGTATACGAAGACGTGTTCGCCGAAGAAAAGGAAAAGGCGAGAGAGCGCCAAAGAAAAAGAAAGTCTGTCCAAAGAACAAAAGAGGCTGACGGAGAACAAGATATGGACACGTCCATGTCGCCGCCGAGCACGGTTGAGAAAGCGATGGCGCCATCGTCGTCGCCATCGTGGGCAGCGGTCGCCAAGACACCAGCGACGATCAAGGTTAAAGCGAGCTCCAATAACGTCGTTGAAGATTTGACCGAAGAGCTTCCATCGTACGAAGAGATGGTTTCCGATAACGAGACGCCAAAAGCGCCGCCGGCGGAAACGATGGCGGCGAAGCTTTTCAAGAGCAACAACAATAGTGGCTTTTTCAAGCCGGGTAAAGAGAAACAAGATTCCATGTTTGGCGGGAAAGAGAAGCAAGACGCGCCGACAGCAGGTGCATCCTTCGCGGAGAAGTTGGACATGGTCACGCCGAAAGCGTCTTTGAACACCAAGAAGGCGTGGGCGGACGAAGACGAAGACATGTTTGCCGCGGAAGACGAAGAGTTGTTGAACGCGCCGGTGAAAAAAGCTGCGGACAAAGAGCAAGCTCCAAAATGGACGGGCGCATCTTTCGCCTCCGTCATTGCGAAATAATAAACAGTAACGATGAAACCCGCCCGTCGTTTTCCGAGGTTAGAAGAAGAAGAAGAAAAGGAGGAGGAGGAGGAGCAAGAGAGAGAGAAAGAGAGAGAGAGAGAGAGAAGTAGAATAAATAAATACGAGGCAGCGAAAGACTGTTGTAATAATTAATTTTAAGAAGATAAATACATATGCATAACAAGAACGTCAAAATCATTCGCCGGAAACTTGAATGCCCACCGTGCGCTCTCTTTCGCCGTCCAGCTCGACGAACAAAATACTTTGCCAAGTCCCGAGCGTCATCTTCCCGTCACAGATGGGAACCGTCACGGATTGACCCAACAACATTGCAATTAAATGACTGTGTGCGTTCAACGGTTCTTGCGCTCTCCACTCCTCGACCGTGCCTTTCCAACGATCGTCATCGGGTGGAAACCTGACGTGCAAGTCGTTGTGTAAATAAGGATATAAAGGAGGAACCAACTTCAACAGAAACTGTCTCGCGTCGTCCACTAACCTTTCTTCGTACTCGTTTATCGTAACTGCCGTCGTGGTGTGACGCGAGTGTACTACTACCTGACCATTCTTAATCCCGTTTTTTGCAATCATCTCGTTGCAAATGTTGTTCAGATCCGTGAAAGCAATCCCGTGCTGCGTTTTTCCCAAGTTGACCGTCTCGTAACTCGTCTTTTGATGACACCGAATGGTGGTTGTCGTGGACGCATTTCTGTCGTACCCTCGACTTGTCCGTTTTTGGCGACGAAGATATATATTTGATGTTGGTCTAAAAGCAGCGGCGGAGTTGCGACGAGCGGTGGCAGCTCGCGTGGACGACACGAAGAGAGAGGCAGAGTCGCGAGAGCAGTTCGAGGAAGAGGAGGAGGCGTGCATCGTGGTATACTACTAATTATTATATGATAATAAAAGTGAAGACACGAGAGTGTTGAGTGGATATCTCTTATTACTTTCGTCGTGGAAGATGCTTTTTCGACGACGACGACGACGACGACACAAAAGAGACGGCTTCCCCCTGCGTCGAAGGCCTCTAACTCTCTCTTTTACTCTTGCTCTTTCATCGATAATGACGGCGATGGAAACGTTTTCTTCGTTCTCCTCGAGAAACGTTCGCGATACTTTCCCGGAACGACGACACCGAACGACGAGGATGAAAATATCTCCTTTCTCCCCTTTCTGTCGTCCTCGTTCGACGCGTCGAGGAAAACGCGACAAAACGCAATCTTCTTCTTCTTCTTCTTCTTTACCAGGAACGATACCGCACGCGACGCAATCGACGAGAGGACACATCAGAGGAAAAAGACGAGACTATATTTTCCACGTTAAAGAAGACAGTGTGAGATGCAACAGCATGAAGCGCGGCGAGAGTAATAAAAGGAGCGACGTGAAAGCATCGTCAACAAATAGTTCTCACCACCGGCTGAGGACGACGAAAACTATGCATACGGACGGTCAACGAAAACAAAGAAGAACACGCCTCCGAGGTAGGGGTACGCTCGTCTGTGCATCATCGTCGGTATCTTCGAGTAAAGGAGACAACTTCGCTATACCTTTATCAACAATCGTATCGATACTCGCCGTCATGTTAGCCGCGTTCTTTCATCTCCTCGGTTTCACGGCGACGGGACCAATCACGCCGGAATTGGTCAAGCATTTTGACATCCCTGGCTCTAAAATCGGATATCTCACGTCCGCCTATCCTTTGGGTATGTTTTTTGCGTTGTTTCTATGGCCTCGTTTATCCGACTTACCGATGGTGGGTCGGAAAAAAGTAATAACGTTATCGCTTCTTGGAGTGGGTACGTTTTTATTGGCGCAGGCAAAGTGCGTTTCTCTTGGATACTCTTTTGAAACATTTTTAATCCTTCGCGTGCTGGCGGGTTGTTGTGCAGGTGCATCCCCGGTCATTAAGGCGTATTTAGCCGATATTGGCTCGAGCGTATCAGCCTCTATGCGAGCGGCAAGTAAAAAAGCAACCAGAGAGGCCGCGACCACGGACAAGGCAGATATGAATGCTAACAACAACAACAACAACGCGATCGCGGCGAAAAGGTACGAAAATGGTGCATTTACGGCGCGTTTAATGGGATGGCGAGAGGCTTGTTGTACGTTGGCGTTTGTGGTTGGCCCAACCGTAGGAGGAATCATATGTTCTGGATTGAGTTTATCCGCAACGATTGCGTTTACCGGATACGCCTCAATTTTAGCCTCCATATTAGTATTTGTACTCGTCGTAGAGCCAACTAGCGCGCAGACGATAAATGTGGTAGCCGATGGAAGCACGGAAAAGAGCAAAAACGAAGGAGGAGGGTCGTCTAACGATGCAAATGCAAACGTGGACGCGTTGTATGACTCGCAGAACTTAAGTTGTCCGCTTGGCGTTTCTTTGGTCGCCGCGGTGGGGACAATCTGCGTGACGTCGTTTCTTTACAACGCCGGTCAATCTACGTTCGACTCGTTCTTTCCTCTCGTAATTTCTAGAACAGTGGGAATGGGACCAACGATGATTGGTGCCACGTTGACGTCTTTGAGTTTGGTTTCTCTGAGCATATCTACGCTACTCTTTGCGCCAATCTTCAAATTTTTCGGACTGACGAAAACCTGCGGTATAGGATTAGCGCTCGTCGCAATCGGTCTGGCGATGATCGGCGTATCCACCACAGCGTTCACCACTGGCTTAGGGGCGTTCTTTTACGTATGTGGGGTTCCTCTCTTCACTCCATCAATCCCTATTCTGTTGATGCAATGCGTGCCGACGACGTCCAGAGGGGCAGTTATGGGATTCGATAGCGCGATAAACTCCTCTGCGCGAATCATCACGCCTGTTTTGCTAGGATCTGTATTCGCAGCGTCCAGAGGGAAGGCGTTCCTTTGTGCGGCGACGTGTGTAGGTGCTGCTTTCGTTATAGTCGTCATCAGAAGTTTCGTGGTGTTCAGAGAGACCAGGGTGAAATATTTTCCGAGTAGGAATCAGTAGTAGTAAAAGTAGTAATAGCACATCCAGGAGGTGTTAGGCGTACTAGTACCGTATATGTGTGAGTGTAGTCGTGTCTTTCTCTCGTTTTTCTAATTAAAAAACATTTGATTGCATATGTGCAAAAGTGTGCAGGGATTGCATCTCGAAGAATATCTACAACTAATCTAAAACACAATCACATTAATCTACAATCTATTCGGATTGATAACCACGTGCTTAATCGTTTGTCTGTCGTAAGTATAAACGATGTGAATCAAATCTGTTTTGGGATCCTGAATAACAGCCGGATAACTCATTTCGATCGGTTTCTTTTGATTCTTTTTATCTACGTTTATATCCGATATCGCGCCGTCGTCAAAGCTTTCCAGAACAACGGTTGAACTCGGCGTCCACGTGAGACCGTCGTCGTGCGATATAGCTACGTTTAATTTACCTCTTCCGAGACTTTTCAGTCCCCAAGAATGATTATAAATAATCACGACGCGACCGTCTCTTAATTTGACCGCGTCGATGCCGCTGTTCGGGCCGGGCAACGACGTCGGTTTCGCTTTCATCCATTTCTCTCCTTCCTTATCTAACGATTTGCTATAAATAATATACTTTTTACCTCGAATAAACGTCTGCTTCTTGACTTTCACCTGGTCTGCGCGCCGCCCTTTCTCGTCATAATCCGTTGCGGTTCTCGCTACCATCCGCAAATACCCATCGTCGCCTCGCCACATCGATGGTTGAATTGCATTCCCATCAAACGGCACTTCTACATTTTCCTCTGGATCCCACGATTTCCCGCCGTCACGAGACCGTTCGACGATCAGTTTCCAATTTCGCGATCCATCCTTTGCGTTTGCCTCTCTGGAAGACGGCGCTAGCCATAATCTATCGTTGACTTCTAGTATTTTGTTTTTCGCCGGACCGATAATGTTCCTCGGCAACTTCTCAGCTTGTTGTTCCCACGTTTTTCCATCATCCTTGGAGCGTTTCACGTAGCCTTCCCAAATCGAAGGATGTTTCCCGGCTTTATAAAACAATGCAACGTGGTTGTTTTCATTTTCTTTTACCAAAACTGGATTCCAAAGCGAGTTTTCTCGTAACTTGCAGCCTTCGCCCCCAGAGATGACCGCGCACGAGCTATCGTCCGGGCGAAAGGCACTCACGGCAACGTCCGGAATCGACTGCCAAGAGCTCGTTCTCGAATCATACGTCGAAGTGTAGATTGCAACATCCGGTGCGTTCTCTTCTGTACCTGCAAACCACGAAGCGAGCAATCGATAACGACCTTCTTCTTCTTCTTCTTCTTCGTTATCAAGCGCGATGATAGTCGCCGAGTGCGACGAAGGGTATGTTCCCACTGGAAAAATGAATTGCGAGGATATAATAGCGTCAGAAGACTGTGAATTGTCGTGTGTATCACGAAGGCTCGTCGCGAGTGGTGGTTTATCCGATGTTACCATCGTCTGCGCCTTCGTCTCTGCACTCAACTCTCCCTTAGGTGTTCTCGTAATCCCCAAACTACTCTTTTCAGCTTCCTCGTCCACCTCTCTCTTCAAAGGATCAAAATACGCCAATATAATAAACACACTGAATATAATAGCGAGTCTCGTTCGTCTTTTGCGCATTCTGAGACCAAAGAAGGTGTCCTTGTTATCCAGTGCAGTCATCTATGCTCCAATATGCTCCAACAGACGTTTTTACCTCCAATTTTTGAATTCAAGACGATTCTGTAGCGTGCGCAAGCGCAGGGATGCGTACTAATCGTCTATTACTTCGAAGAACGCATTTTATCAGTTTGCGCCACATCCTTACTGTTAGAATCATCTCTCATTGATAAAAGTAATGAAATAATGATGATGATGATGATGATGATGATTGAGCTGGGAGATACAAAAATAAAAGTGAAGGGGAGAACACACCTACGAGTACACACCTAAAAAAATCGTCAGAAAAAAGAGACGCCCACATGGCGGCGAAGCGAAAGAACGAGGAAAGCCGCGAAGTCAGCGACACAAGAGAGAACGATAAGAAGAAATCATCTAACGGTGTCGTTGTTGGTGGGGACTTTGCGCGTTTCGTCGCAGAGCAACAACAAAAAGACACGTCTAAGGAAGAGCATTTGTCATCGCTGAATGAGTTACAACCGACAGAACAACAACAAAAAGACACGTCTAAGGAAGAGCATTTGTCATCGCTGAATGAGTTACAACCGACGCCGTATTCACAGCTTGCCAAGCTAGACGAAGGAATGAATCGATGTTTCAGAGCAAATAGAAAACGGTCTCGCGATGCGCAGACTCTTTTAAAGCGAGCGAAGAAATTGAAAGAGGTGAAATTCTTTAACCGTCTTATCAGAGACTTTGGAAACGACAAGCAGTTTGGGTTCGCGGAAGAGGCGTTTCGGATACTCGAGAAAGAGTGCAACATCGAACCAAACGCATACTCTTACACGAATTTACTGAACGCGTGCGTTCGAGTTGGCGAGTTAAAACGAGCTAGAGAAGTTTTTCAGAAGATGGAGCGCGACTGCGATGAAAAACCAAACGAGGTCACGTGTACCGTCTTCGTCAAGGGACTATGTGAGGAAGGATTGATAGATGAAGCTTTAGAATTAGTGAAAGATATGGTTCGCGGTAGTGCAAGCCGTCCACGAGCGAACGTGCGGACGTTTTCAACTATTTTGAGGAATTGCGTGAGATATCGCGATGTCCATTCAGCGGAAGCAACATTTTCTTTGATGCGAGAATGTTTTGACGTATTACCAGACGCGGCGTGTTACGAGTATCTATCGAAGTCGTACGCGTCAAGACTAGACGTAGAAAAAGCAGAAAAGACACTGAATGAATTAGAATTACAACAAGATGAGAACGGAAAGGTGTTGAACATTCCAGCGTCAGCGCTCGCTTCTTTAGCCGGTGTCGCGGCGACGGTAGGGAAAGTCGACGTCGCAAAAAGAGCAATAGCGAAGTGCAGAGAGAGAGCAGACGAAGAGCAACGGAACGCCGAGCAGTTTAGTAGCAACGCGAATAACAGCAGCGAAAAAGATAGAAGTAACAACCAAAAACCGAACGACGACTCAACAACGCCGAGTAAATCAGTTTCGAACTTTTTCAAAGCGAGAGCGTCGGACGCTCTTCGAGAGATTGTCGAAATAGAAGCGTTCCTTTCAAACGATGACGATGTGATTAGACAAGAAGCGAAGCAGCGAGCAGAAGCGTTTGGTGTAGATGAGACCGATGATATTGTCTTTGTTCACAAGCAAAGAGAACTTGCCGAAACTCCTGCTATAGAAAAGTTTTGGGCGTCGAGATACGAAAGGAAAGGAAAAGCTTTCATGAAAGCAAAGCTAGAAGTGTGCTCTGGCCACGGAGATTGGATCACGTCGCGGTGCGCGAAAGAAAAAGAGACGACAGAGTGGTTTGGTATTGAAATGCGAGAGAATCGCGTTGCGTTGACGTGGATTAAAAGTTTGCGACTCGGCGTTCGCAATCTCACGATGCTCTGTGGATTAGCCCACGAGTGCATGCGGAAGCAAATACCAAACGAAGTGCTCGATGAAATATACGTAAACTTTCCGGATCCGCCCGAGTGGAATGGGAGCGCCAATTGTCTCGTCGATGGTGCTTTTTTGGTTGAATCTCACCGCACGTTGAAAACCGGTGCGTTTCTAATTTTAGTGACGGACGATCCGGGGTACGCGATGCGAATGTGTCGAGAACTCTCCGTCGTCCCGCACTTGTTCGAACCAACCGCTACGGATGGGAAACCGTTCGAAAACAGATTACCGGCTGATTACGGGTTCTCTTATTTCAACGCGCTTTGGACGAACGGGAACTTGAATGACCGATATTACATAAAGTACCAGAAGCGCAATATATAACAAGTTCAAAAGATGTCAAAATAAGTCGCGTTAGGTGTTCACATCTTATTTAAAAAAAAAGGTACCTCGTCTTCTTCTTCTTCTTCTTCTTCTTCTTCTTCTTCACAAATAAAAAAAGCAAGAGCATGAAGTTCGACCGCAATAAAGACGGCGGAGAAGACGAGGAAGATCGCGTGCCGGCGGCGGAAGCAGCGCGACGTCGATTCTTTCCGCCGTCAGGTAAGACGATGATGAACGAAGAGAACGCCTTGAGAACCTTTCGAGAAGGCGGAGAAGGTTTAGGTTTCAAAACGGCGACAAAGAAGGAAAAGAAACACAAACGACAAAGTTTTCACAGCGCTTCTTTCGCCACGGCGCACACGCAACCAATGCAAGCGCCTACCTTTTCAAACTCTCCTGCGAAGAAAGCGTCGTCTTCATCATTTTTGACGCGAACGCCTGGTAAAAAACATCGCGCGTCCGATGCGGCGCTTTCGTTTCGAACGACGACGACGACGACGCAAAAAATACCAAAACCTAATAATTTTAAAAATGTTTCGGCAACGACGTCGACGAACACGACGACAAGTTCGTTAACAGAAACTGTCGTGATGACCCATCCGGACGTGCTCCAACGGCGTGAACAACGCGATGATGCAGACGAAATGCTTCAATTTCTTAACGAAAACAAGGAGAACGAAAAGACGCGTCGTATGAAGAAGCGCACGCTCCTGGACGCTCTGCAAACAGGAGGAGCAGGAGACGAAGAAACGCCTGATAAAAACAATACCAAGCCTCCCGACTGGATCAAGGTCCAGCGCGATTCGAGAAATGTCGCGCGCGGAGAGAAATTAGTCGCGAACGAGTTGATGCGCGCGATGCAGTTAGACACGGAAGTAAACGGTGAGTTGATTCCGGACGCCTCGTCGCTTTTTATTCCAACCGGCGCTTTGGAACAACTCCCGCCGTTCGCGCGTTGGTATTGGAGCGTCAAATCGCAAATGATGGACTGCTTAGTGTGCGTTCAAGTCGGTCGCTTCTTTAATCTTTTTCAGAACGATGCTGATACGGGCGAAACGGTTGGTTTGCGACCATCCGGGAAGAATCGCGGTTTCATGCGCAAAGTTGGCTTCCCGTACGTGGTTTTCGACGACTGGTGCGCGAAGCTCATCGCTCATGGATATTGCATCGCGAAATGCGTCGAAGGGAAAGAGATTGACACCAAGAGGAAACTCTGTGAACGAAAAATAACAGAGATTATCACACCTGGTTTGAATAAAGGATTTGTTGACGATACGAACCAAGAGTCGTGGGTTTGCACGCTCGCTCAAGAGGGCGACGACTTCCTCGGCGTTTGCTTAATCGACGCCGATAAAGGAAACGTCAAATTCGGTTCGTTCAAAATTTCAATCGACAGTAACAAAAACAGTATCAACGAATCACTCGTAAACAACGGCGACGATACCAACGATGATACATCCGCTGCTTTTGCGAAGCTGATCTCGATTCTTACGCAAGCTCGTCCGAAAGAAATTATTATTTCTTTGAGAGGGCCAAACTCCATTCGACGCAACGTGAAACGCGCAATAAAACGACACTACGAGAGTGTGAGCGCCGGTGCTTTTGCATCAGAACGAGTACACGACCAACACGACGATGTGGATGATTACGACGAGAGCTATGCGAGTCACGCGTCGTTACGAAACAATCCAGTCGTCCGAGTCATCGAGAGAGGCTGCGATCCTCTCCCGGAGATATCTATCGATGATGTGAAGAGGGCTATTCGTCAATTTGCCGGTGAAGCTGAGTTCGAAACAGACACGGATACGCGAAGAGCAGTGGAAGGCGCAGGAAATGCTGGACTCGTTGCGCTGGCGTTCGGTATTCGATTCTGTGCCTGGGCAGGTCAGTGTGAATCAATCTTCAAGTCCGCTAAATATGGTTCCCTAGCCTCGCTCGTCAACATCGATTTCGACGACGTCCAAAACCATGATAACAACAACAGCGGTCCGTTGCGCCAACGTAAAACAATGCTCGAATTTCACGGCAACGCGTTGAAAGAGCTCGGCGTAACCGATGGAGGTAAAAAATCTTTGATTGGTTTACTTTCTCGGGATTGTATTACGCCGCATGGTAAGCGACGGGTGCGCGATATGGTTTTCAGCCCTCTCGTACAAATCTCGGATATCACGACCAGACAGGATACAATACAGTTCCTACTTAAAGATGCAGACGAGCAACGCGCTGCCACGGCGAACGAACACAACTATGAAACGCGTGAATACTTGAAGCGAAAGCTCCCGCGTGGTGATTGTGAACGCTCATTGACGAAGTGTATGAACCTTGCGCAGCATTGCGCAACAATGTGCGCTGCGAATGCTAACGTATTGATCGAGGGCACCGATCCAAGCGCTCAGACGCAATGCCGCGATGCTGTTATCACACTGACCGCGGCAACAGTTGGAGGCGCTCCAAACTCCGACGAACTTTACGGAAACGCCATGGAAAGCCTCAACGAAGGTGAAACTCTCGACGACGCTTTGGTTGCGTTTTGGGAGTTGAACCAATCGCGCCTCGATGGCTTCTCGAAAGCAGTCGAATGCTTGATGATTTTAGCCAAGTCTTTGAAAGGATTGGCGGCATTCCGAAGAGAACAAAGAAACGTTCCTATAATAATCGACAAAGCAATTGCACTCGGCGAAACCGCGTGTCCGCTTCTCGAAGACTTGCGCGAAGCGCTCAGGGTGGATAAAATCAACGACGAAGAAAACGCGCGCAGAAAAATTCGAATCGTGACACCTGATAAAAGAGCATTTAAAACGTACGCCCGAGCCGACGCTGACGCAGTAGAAGCGGACAACGAAAGGAACATACAGCGTCAACAGAAGCAACAACGTCGTGATTTCGACGTGGAACAGTTCGGAATGATGATGGACGATGAAGACGACGACGTGGAAAACCAAATGCTGGAAGATGAACGCGCTGCGTATTTGTTTGACCGCGCCGACCGTGCTGGAGCCCGAGCTTTTACGACGGTTATTGCGCAATTTGCGACGCACAAGTGCTTATGGCGTGCACTCATTAACGTTGGTGCTGATATTGATGCCTTGAACTCATTCGCTCGTCTAAAAGCCGAAGATACGGCGAATGATTTCTGCGTACCGAGGTTTCTGAGTTTGAACAAGAGCGATGGAACACCCATCGTTTCGCTGACGAATTTCTGGCATCCGCTCTTGGATGCATCGCAACGAAATATTGTGAAGAACGACGCGCAATTCGGTGGAAGCTGTTGCGATAACGATGGCGGTCAGCCGAGGGAATGCCCTAGGTTTGTTCTCTTGTCTGGACCAAACATGGGCGGGAAAAGCACTCTCGCGCGAGCAGTTGGACTTACCGTCGTTCTCGCGCAAGTAGGAGCGCACGCGCCTGCATCCGAGTGCGTATTAACGCCCATTCACCAACTCGTGGTGAGATGCGGAACGCTTAGAGACGACTTACGAGCTGGCGTTTCCACTTTTCTCGCGGAAACGCAGGCATGCGCAACAGCGATGAAGGTGGCGAACAAGAATACAACTTCGCTTATGATTATGGATGAAATTGGCCAAGGTACGAGTACTTCTGACGGGTACGCCATAGCATCAGCCGTTGCTCGAGCGTTGATGAAATCAAACACGGCAATCACTCTGTTTACGACGCATTTTCACGACTTACATGAAAATTTAGCCTCCTCGAGCGCGTTGCGCTTCGCGTCGTGCCACATGTCGAGCGAAATAAACGAAAAGACGCGCGATGTCGTGCGGTATAATTACAAACTGTGCGACGGTTCTGCCCCGTTTGGTTCGTGCGGACTTTCTGTCGCCAGACTTGCAGGCCTGGATGATACCATACTCCAAAAGAGCCAACGCGTAGCGCGTTCATTGCAGACGACCAGGGTGCTCGCCGTGAACAAATCGAAGCGCACGAAAAACGTCATTTTATCAAACGAGGCGCTGAGCGCGTTTAAGCAGCTCCTTCGTGATCCAGGGGTGAACGGGGAGCACATCGCGAATGAACGTGAATGGTGCATCGAATTCTATCAGTATTGGAAGTATGTTGAAAGACTTCTAGCGCTCTGAGAAGAATTTGGTCCCTCAAAAATCGATACGAGTACTCCCTGCACACTTTTGCACATATGCAATCAAATGTTTTTTAATTAGAAAAACGAGAGAAAGACACGACTACACTCACA
>Ga0182095_1250665_pt1 | contig 18021 bp, 13 predicted proteins | sample 041ome_19_FD_127784 | JGI IMG/M metagenome (GOLD analysis project Ga0182095, IMG submission 127784) | Metatranscriptome of coastal salt marsh microbial communities from the Groves Creek Marsh, Georgia, USA - 041412BS metaT (Metagenome... | ecosystem: Environmental > Aquatic > Marine > Intertidal...
AAAACACCGAATCAATACGCTTACGTCGAAGTCAACTCGTCCGCCTCTTTACGAACCGGCCGGTCGAGCACGCTAAAGTCTAAGTTTAAAGACGTCATCTCTCTGAAACGATGTGATGTGTGGGTTTTAATGAGGTTCGATGAAGAAAAGAAAAGTTTGTCTACTCGTAAAGAGAAAGGAAAACGAAAAATGTGAACACCGCGAACGACGCAAAGGCATAGGGCATCCGTCCGATGATGATGAAAGCGAGAGAAGAGAGTTATTAAGAAAAACACAAAGTTCATTCATTTACAAACACTTTCGGGAATAGTTCGCTCGGCGACAGCAGGGACAAAATATCTCTCTGCCGATAGATTTCAAATGCCTCTCGAACGTTCGCAGGCAGTTTCTGTGGAACCGGTGCGAACAACTGAGGTACGCGACTTTCGTCGTCTTTGGAGGAGGAGGAGGAGAAGAAGGAGGAGAATCGTCGGTTCTTTGCGAGGAAATGACAGCGTTTGTCTTCGAGGCGGCGAAGCGAAGCGCGCAAATAGAACACTCGTCGTTTTCCAGGGAGAGCGATTTGGCGATGACGACGTTCCAGTCGGTGTTCGTATCGTTGGAATCCTCGTCGGAAGAAGAAGATTCGTCGATGTCTTCTTCTTCTTCTTCTTCGGCGAGTTGTTGTTTCCTCGTCTCTCTCCTCTTTTCGGCGCTTCTCTCGACTCGCTTTCGTAACGCGCGGAGCTTATTCGCCATCCAGGTCATTCGCGCGTTCTCGTTCATCGGTCCGAGTTTGTTTCGAACGAGACGTCCTCTCCACATTTTCTGTATCGTCAACGCCGCGTGTCGAATGCACTCGTCTCTCGCGTCACTTATCCGAATCTTTCTGTACCCAACCGCACGACAACACGGACATCTTCGTCGTTCAGATATCGATTCCACGAACGTCTCGAAAGACTTCAAGCACTGCGCGTGGAAACAGTGCGCACAGGACGTCAACACTTGCCCTCGATTTTGATCATCATCCATCGTCGTCGTCGCGCTCGTCTGAATCGTCGTCGCAAACTCTTCTCGGCAAATCGCGCACTCCGAATCTTTCCCGGTCCGTTCTCTCGCTTTCTTTCGAATCTCTTTCCAGTTAAACGACGACGACGACGAAAAGGAAGAAGAAAACGTACTCCTCGGTTTTTCGTTTTCTCGTCCTCCTCTTCTTCTTCGTTGACTGAGAAAAAAAGAAGAAGAAGACAAAGAAGAATCAAACGGTGCCTCTTGAAACGACGCCGAGGAGAGAACGAACGCGAGTTTCAAACAGTCCTCGTCCTCGTTCTTGTTCTTCTTGTTCTTCTTCTTCCTTTCGTTTCGAATCATCTCAAAGCTCTTCTTCTCTCTTTGAGGCAGTGTGGGTGGCACAAGGCGCAAAGGGCTCGTATTTTATGCTCGATTTTGTGTTTAGGGTATCACACGCAACCCTAAATTTTATGTTTCCTGCTTTCCTCCACGAAGAGAGAAACGGCAACACAAATCGCGCGCGCGCTGAAAGCGCATCATCTGATTGATTCCTCGCTCTTCGTTGCGAGAGAGAAGACACACACAATCAGCAATACCATCATCATTATGCGTCCGTCGCATTTAATGAAGTCCCATTTACGTGGAAGAACATCATTGGAAAACAATAACAATTTGAATGTTCCAAAAGCGTTCCTCGCGTTGCTCGTCTTCGTCCTCGTCTTCCTCGGGTTGCGCGCGTTCGTCGTGGATTCGATTTTGGAGGACACCAACACCAAGAACACGAACAACAACGAGTATAAAGGGGAGGCGTTCAGACTCGTGGAGAAGCAAACGCAAAAACACGACCGGAGAGTGGAACTCGGCATGGAGTGGTTTCGAACACATTCGGGAGGTGGGAACAGGTGCGCTTTGGACAAGAAAGGCGCGTGCGGGAGACACGCGACGTGCGTGAAGAACGTGTGCGTGTGCGCAGTTTTGTACGGAGGGAAAAGTTGCGACGAGCACATCGATTTACCGGAAGTATACGTGGATGGAGAGGATGCGGATGGTGAAGACGAGGACGCGCGAGAGAAGATGTTAAGGTTGTTGAGCCCGGCGCAAAAGACGGCGAGGGAGCAAGCGAGCAAGGGAGTAGGGAAGGTTAAGGATACGACGGAAGGTATTGCGTTTGAAGGCGCGGTGACGTTGAACAAGGAGACGTGTGGGAGCGCAGGGACGGCGAGAGTCTCCGCGCTGACGGTGAAATTGCCGTCAAAGAGAAGCGACGACGCGCGCGCGGGCGGCGGGTTGATTGGCGGGTTGTTCGGTAATAAAGACGGGAAGAGTGGAGCTTCGGGGAAAGGGTTCGTAAATGTAGGGACAGTCGAACAGACGGTGTTGAATAGGTTAGCGGAGACGGACGTTGTGACGCCGAAGGAAGAGCCGTGGACGAGTTGCGCGGTAGTTGGGAAATCGGGCGTTTTACTCTCCTACGAAAATGGACCGAATATCGATCAACACCAGGCGATTATTCGCGTCGACGATTTACCGACGCGCGGGTTTGAGCAAAGCGTCGGGTCGCGAACTACGGTGAGAATTTGCGGCGATGCCAAGCTACCGTTTTGTCAAAAATACATTCGCGAAGGCGCGGAAGAGACGTTGATTGCGAATATTACCAACGGGAATTCCTTGAGAGCTTTTGCGAGGATGCACAGAGTGCACGATAACGGTGTCGGAGCAGTCACGAAGAAACGTTTAAAATTAGAAGCTTTTCACCCGGAGTTTATGGAGTTTTTGGCCGAGGCTATAGAAGGTATTTCACCGATGACGACGGAAGCGCAGGCGATTATGTTTGCGCTTTTGAATTGCGCGAGCGTGGATATTTACGGCATCGGGTTAGGACCAAACGAAGGGTTTGCGACGAGGTATGACGACGAGTTAGGAAATAGAGGTGATGTAGATACGTTGGTGAGTAGTAACGGGGTGACGAGCGAGCTGGATCAAATCGATGGCGCGTTCAATTTACTGAAGACGGTGTACAATTTTGGGTTGGCGCACGTCGCCGAGAGGTGCATCGTAGAGTGTCACTTCTCTGCGGATGCGTGCGTGTTGTGTCAAACCGAGTTGTTGCACGCCGTCGAGGATGATTTCTAAATTTTATTCTTCGTGTTATTACATTGCACAATCTATGTTTTTTACCATGTACGGTCCTTCTAACTCATATCCTAACTTGCGGTAATAATTTCTCGTCCCGACACCGGAAATGACAGCCATTTTTGTCGATCCGTGCTCGTCTCTCGCGATTCTTTCGGCCTCATTCATCAACGCCGCGCCGTAGCCTCGGTGTTGAAACCGTCCAGCCTCTCGCGTCGATACTTTCACCGCGGAACCGTAGACGTGTAATTCGCGCACCATCGAAACTTTCCCTCCTTTCAATTCCACGTTGTTCTTACCAGCGTTTTTGGTCAACTTACGCAAACGCAACAAGCCGACTAAAATATCTTGTTTCGGGTCTTCGTACGATAAAAACGTTTCCCACCCGCCGTTCCCGGTGTACTCTCTTCGTACTAATTCTATGTCCTTCGGGGACACTCGATTGTGGATGTCTTGCATTCCAACCTCACGAGCGCGAACATCGCGACATTTCAATCCTAATTCGGCCATTCGAGCCATAGCGAGTTCGCGCAAGTTTCCTTTTTCGACACCAGAAGTCACCAACGGCATGGGGATATCTCTTTGCACTCTGTACACTCTCGTCCAAGGCGGCACGAGCGCTAAAATCCTCGCCACTAAATCGACTAGTTTTTCCGGCGAATACGAACGGTAAAAGCCATTTCTCCACAACTCGTACAAACCGGTACCTCGAATTACTAAGGTTGGATATAACTTCAACCCATCCATGCGAAACTCGGGGTTCTCAAAAGCCTCTAAGAACGATTCGTAATCTCTCTCCATGCCAACGTTCGGTAAATCTGGCATCATGTGCGCGACGACTTTGAACCCGGCATCTTTCGCCTCGCGAAAACATCGATTGACTGCTTTCACCGTGTGTCCTCTGTTTGTGTCTCTGGCAACATCCTCGTATATCGATTGTAAACCAATTTCGAGTCTCGTGCACCCGTACTTTAACATTTGCCTCAAGTGCGGTCCCAAACAATAATCTGGCCTCGTTTCAATCGTCATCCCAACGCATCTGTGTTTCCCGTGTTCCGAACTCCTCACGGCTTCATCCACGGACGAACTCGTCGCTCCACTCAACGCATCGTGTAAATTTCTAATAAAATAATCCCTATAATCCATTGGCAAACTCATAAACGTCCCTCCCATTAACACGTATTCAACTTTATCCGTCGAATGCCCTAACCTGGCCAACTGATCGACTCTCCCTCTCGCTTGCGCGTACGGATCGTACCTCGCACGAATCGCGCGCATACTCGTCGGCTCGTACCCGGTATAACTTTGCGTCGAATACTCAAAATCCGAATCCGGCCCGCCCGGGCAATACACGCACACGTTCCCCGTCGTCGCGATGTGCGGACACCTATGCGGCTTGGACATCACCGCGACCACCGCCACGCCGCTCGCCGTCCTCACCGGTTTCGCTCTCAACTGCGGCAACAAGCTCTTCTTGTGTTCCTCCGGCACGGCAGATATGATCTCAGTCAGTCTCACCGTCCCATCCACGCCGTATTTCTTCGCCGCTTTATTCTTCGCGTTGTTCAAGTTCAGCGTCTGGTTCGTTTTCACCGCTTCCACCATCTGTTCGATGACATCTTTCACCGTTCGCAATCTCGCTTCCTCTTGCGAGTACACGATTCGTTTGTGTTTCCCTCGCGAAGAGGTGACGATTGCGCCGACTTTTATCGCGCCTTCTTCTTTCGCTTTATTCTCGTCGAATCCTTTCTCCTCGCGCATCATCCTCTCCCCGAATACAACGCCACGGCCGTCGTCTTTCTCGTCCGGTAAACGTGTTGGTGTTGGTGCTGGCGGCTTCCCCGTGACTCGCTTCACCGCGTCTCTGCGAGAACAACAAGAACAACCAAACCACGACGCGTAAAAGTCGAGAGCGCTGCTCGAAAGACAAAGCGCTGGTTCCTCCTCTTCCTCCTCCTCTCGAAGTATTCGCGCAAAAGGCCTCCCCTTCGGCTTTCTTTCGTGAGTCGTAAACTTCCGCCTTCTGATTGTTTTCCAATTCGAGAGCGGAAAAGTGACGAAAATGCGACAGATTGTTTCGCTCTTTTCCGCGCGGAAAGAGACGAATCAGAAGACCAAGAAGAAGCGAGAGAGAGAGAGAGAATACCGCTGCAGTACTACTCATGTCCGAAGTGTACTCTCTGGAACCTCCAACTTCCGGCAAAGTCATCCTCCACACCACGCACGGGGAAATCGACATCGAACTGTTTTCCAAGGAATGTCCGCTCGCCTGTCGCGCGTTCGTGCAACTCTGCGCGAGCAAGTATTACGAACAAAATATCTTCCACCGCATCGTGAAAGGATTTATGGTACAAACCGGAGATAAAACCGGAACCGGGAAAGGAAACGGGTGGAAAGAAGGCGAGAAGTTTAAGGATGAGTTTCACAGCAGGATTTCCTTCAACGCGCGAGGCCAAGTGGCGATGGCGAACGAAGGGAAACGAAACTCGAACGGGTCGCAATTTTTCATCACCGTAGACAAGTGCAGACATCTGGATAGGAAACACACGATTTTCGGGAAAGTCGCAAATCAGACGTTTTATAACGTCCAACGAATCGCAGAGTGCGAGTGCGAAGGAGAGACGCCGGTTGGGGAGCCGTTGCCGAGGATTGTACGGACGGAGGTGGTGTGGAATCCGTTCGCGGATATCGTCGTCGCGGTTCCCGAGGAGAAGTCGGAGGAGAAGAAGGAACAGCCGAAAGCGAAGAAGAAGAAGCAGAAAGCAAACGTGGGGTTGTTATCGTTTGGTGACGACGAGGAAGTGGTGGAAGACGAGGACGAGAGGAAAGAGAAGAAAGCGAAGAAGCAGAAGATTGCGTCGGCGCACGACGTCGTCGAGGAAGGGTCGAATAAGAAATTCGCCAAAGTGGACGACGAGGAGTACGGAAATGTTTTGAAAAAGACGGAAGAGGAAACGAGAGAAAACGAAAAGAAAGCGAAAGATTTAGAGGAAAAAATGAAAGCGAAAATGCGCGAGAAAAGAGAGAAAGTATCAGGAAACGGCGGCGAGAAATCGTCTTTGGCGATGTTGTCGGAGATGAACGTGCACATTTCCGAGGAGGAGCGCAAACGCATCGAGAAGGCGAAGAAAGCGAGAGAGAAGCAAGCGAAAGCGGAAAGGAAACTGGAGCGAGAGAGGCACAAGAAGAATAAACTGAAGAAACTAGGACTAGGGAAGGCGCTTGTCACCGAAGACGATAAAGCGCTCATGTCCAACCACGAAGTCAAACGCGCCGAGGCGAAACTGCGGAATCGAAGAGTCGTGGATCGCGAGAAAGATACGCTGGCTAAATTACAAAAGTTCAACGAAAAGTTACACGAAGGAGGAGAAAACAAAAACGCAGAAAGCAATAAGAAAGCACGCGATGGTTTCGTCGGCGTCTCCAAATTCGTCCCGGAAGGTTTGTACTACATGGAAGACGTCGACGAAGACGGCAACGAAATACGCAAAGACGACGATTCAGACGACGACGATAAAGATTGGCGAGCGCACTCGTTACAATTCGACAAAGATGGCGGTCAAAGCACCGCAGCCTCGCATTACTTAGCCTCCGCGGACGATTACGAAGTTTTAGATCCGAGGAAACCGTTAACGGGCGAAATCGGCACGCGTCAGGCCAAAAATGTTAACAGACGCTCGCACTAGAAGAAACTGTTGTTGTAAAACGAACGAAATATCTTCACACGAAAAACCAAATTCGTCGTCGTCTCCGGCACATGACCGAAGAAAAGAACGACGGAAAAAAAGACGAAAATGAACCCGCCGAGTCTTTCCCGACGCGCGCGTTCGACGTCATCGTTCTCGGCACCGGTCTCGCGGAGTCCTTGATCGCGTCGAGCGCGTCGAAGATTGGAAAAAAATCCGTTTTGCTTTTAGACGCGAACGACCACTACGGGAACAGTTTCGGCACTTTAACAGAAGCTCGCGGTACAGATGAAACTCTATTCAAAGGATGGAGCGTGCCTGTGTGTTTGACACGATCTGGTGCGGTGTTGGAAACGCACGATGTCGTGACCATTGACGACGACGAATGTCTTCTCGCTTCTCTGCGTCGTAAATTCAGTGTAGATGTTGCCTTCAAGTTTTCCTTGGGCGACGACCGGTTGACCGAGGAAGTGTGCAACAGCGAAGCGTATAAGTATTTAGAATTTAAAACGTTGGAAAAGAGTTTTGTTTGCGTGGGGACGAGCGATGGAAAAACGAATGGTAAGAAGGGAGAGTTTGAGTTCGTTCCGGTCCCGGCGTCTCGGGCGGAGATATTCGAAAACGCGCGCCTCTCTCCGACCGAGAAGAGAGGTTTGATGCGGTTTTTGAAAAAGGCCAGAGATGTGGCGTTGGAAGGTACGGGAGTGAATTACGGGAGAGGAGACGATGCGAACGCGCCTATTGGTGCGCCAGGGACGGAGTATACATTGGACGCGGAGAGAGAAGATGAGGGCACCTTTTTTGCGAACGATGGCGATAATAATAGTAGTAGTAGTAGTAAAAACACATCCATGAAAGCGTTCTTGATGGAGTCGCCAAACGACCTTTCCGAGATTACATCCGATGCAGTCGCGCATTGCGTGAGTTTTTGTCCGAGCGTGACAACCAAATTGCGAGGAAGAGCGTCGGAGATGTTGATAACGTACATTCGTTCAATGGGAAAGTACGGGCCAGAAACGCCGCAAGCTGGTTTAATTCCGCTGTACGGATCTGGAGAGGTTGCGCAGGCTTTCTGTCGCGTGGCTGCGGTGAGCGGTGCAATCACAGCGTTGCGTCAACCGATTAAGAAAATAGAGAGGAAGAACAGTGAGAGTCACATTGAAGTTCTCACGAAAGGTGGGCGAGTATTGACGTGCAAAAAGCTCGTTTTGGGAGATGCGCAAGGCGATATAGAAATGGTTGGTTTCGCGAATGACGAAATAATTACTCCGAATCGTCGCGAAAGCTCAAAGTTTTGCATCAACAGAGCTGTGTTGGTCACAAACCGGTCTATGGTTGGCAGTGACGAAGCTCAACATCGCGTGTTCGTTGCAATACCACCCGCCGCGCGTCCGGGAAAATTGTACAAAGACGAGGACGAATTCGTCTGCTTCGCGACGCAGCTCGATTACTCGTCCAGATGTTGTCCGAAAGACACGTTCATCGTTCATCTTTGCCAAAAGTCGCGACGAACGGTACCGCTTCAAGATGTTTTTGCAGATATCCTCGACAACATTTTTTCCAAGGTGAAACAAAACGGAGAAGAAACGAAGAAACCAACCATTTTGTGGGGCACCTCGTACCGAACGCCGGATGTCGACGACGATATCGTCGAGAGTTTCAAAAGCGACGACTTCGTCAAGTTTCCAGGCGCAGACTGCAACGCAACTTTCGAGGAGACCGTCCGTCTCGCGCGAAGCGCCAACGGTCGTCTTTTTGGCGACGACGCGAACGCCTCTTCTCTTTCCTTTGATACTCTTCCGCTCTTTCCGAAAGCGCCGCAAAAGGGAGAAGAACGCGAAGAAGAAGAAGAAGTCACCGGCGATGGTGAAACCATCGACTTGAACGAGGACGAATACGCGTTGCTCAGAGACTTATGATTCTACCATCTAGCATTTGAGAGTGAGCAAAGCGTTTTAAAAGAGTGCGTTATGAAGTAGAGTAGTATAGCAGTAGTGTTTACGAGCGAAAAAAATCTACACAAGGAGTTGCCTCCTCTCGTGACTCATTCAACTCCCTCTTCTGACGAATTAAATCTCCGCAGAAAGAAATCTCTCCTTCGCGCACCTTTTCGGTGCGTTTGTACCGAGACAAATAAAACAAAGATGTCAAACATACTGACGGGATGTTGCGGCGGCGCACGCGCTGGCCACGAACTTAAAGCCGCCGCTCAAATCTCCAAACAATCCATTCAGAGTTTATTCACCGAGCAGAGCGCTTTCCTCGATCAGTTTTTCCAAACTCTCGATTTCGAGGAAACCGCGAAGTTTTGCCAGAAGGTTTTAGATTGCAAAGGGACGACGCTATTCACAGGGATCGGGAAATCGTCGTACATCGCGAAGAAAGTGTGCCAGACGTTAGTTTCCACGGGAACGAGAGCGATACATTTAGCGCCAGTGGATGCGTTACACGGAGATATTGGGAACGTGAACGAAGGCGATATTGTGGTGTTGTTCTCAAAGTCGGGAACGACGGAGGAGTTGGTGAACTTGGTTCCGTACGCGAAAGCGAAGGGTGGTTTCTTGGTTGCGGCTACGGCGAATAAGGAAAGCCAACTGGCGAAGTTGTGCGACATGCACGTGACGATTCCAGCGCCAGGAGAGTTGCAGCCGTTCGAGAAAGGATCGAGCTCGGTCGGGACGAGCGAGAGTCGGGTTTCGCCTCCCGTGACGTATACGGCGTTGCAGATGATGTTTGGGGACACGTGTGCGGTGTATATTATGCAGGCGAGAGGCTTGACGCAGGACGAGTACGCGATGAATCATCCCGCGGGGAGAATTGGGAAGCGATTGGTGTTGAGGGTGCAGGACGTGATGAGGAAGATTGAGAGTTTGCCGACGGTATCTCCCGAGGAGAAAGGATTGGAGGTTTTGGTGAAAATGGCCGGGGATACGAAAGGGTGTGGGTGCTTGTTGGTAGTGGATAAAGACATGACACTGTTAGGGACGTTTTCAGATGGAGATTTAAGACGAGCGACGGTGGCGAAAGGTGCGGAAGTGAGTAACTTGTTGGTGAAGGATTTGATGAACTATAACAAAGCGTTCCCGAGGTGTTGCGAGGCGGAACAGATGGCGTACGAGGCGCAAATGAGCATGAATTTGAACGGCAAGATGGTGGATTATTTACCAGTCATCAGTGGGGATGGGAAGAAGACGTTGTTTGGGTTGATTACGATTGAATCGTTATCAGAAGCCGGGATGTAAAGGAAAGAGAAAACACATTTTCATAGCGTTCAACGATACGAGTACCAGTACATGTACAATCAAATATAAAAGTTGGTTTAAAAATCATCAACACGCTTCTGTAAAAGTAAAGTTTTTCGTATATTCACAACGTTATTCAAAAATTATAGTATAAAGGACGATCCGAGCTTTATATAGCCCTCACTTCGAGATTGATACATTTAATTCCCACCCTTCTTCGAGCGATCGGCTCGCTTTCCCATCTTCGGGTTTTTCATGATACGGATGTTCAACGGAGTAATCTCAACTAACTCGTCCGGGCCGATGTATTCGACACAGTCATCCAAAGACAACGTTTTCGGTTCGTTCAAAACGACCGTCGCGTCCTTGTTACTTCGAACGTTCGTCGCCGCCTTCTTCTTCGCCACGTTGACTTTCAAATCGCCAGCGCGTTGATGTATACCGACAACCATGCCTTCGTACACTTCAGTCTGCGGTTTAATGAACAGAATACCTCTTTCTTGCGCAGAAAACATGGCGTACGACGTCGCGGCACCGGTTTCAAAGGCAACCAAAGACCCGTTATCTCTTTGTTGAATCTCACCAGCCCACTCTTTGTAAGCTTCAAAGTTCGTGTTGAGCACCGCGGTACCTCTGGTCGCAGTTAAAATCGCGTTTCTCAAACCTAACAAACCTCTGGTCGGAATCGAGTACTTCAACGTCGTTTGACCTTTGTCGTTGGTGACTAAATCAAGCATTTGGCCCTTTCTTTGTGAAAGCAAATCGACGCACGATCCGGTGTATTCCTCGCCGACTTCAATTTGCGCCTCTTCAAACGGTTCACACTTGCGGCCATCAATCTCTTGGTAGATGACCTCTGGCGGACCGATGCAAAACTCAAAGCCCTCTCTTCTCATGGTTTCAATTAAGATTGTGATGTGTAACGCACCTCTGCCGCAAACGACAAAGGTATCCGCGGTTTCCCCGGGTTCAACTCTCAACGCCAAGTTTCTTTCCAACTCGCGATCCAATCTGTCCTTGATGTTCCTCGAAGTGACAAACTTCCCTTCTTTACCGGCAAACGGAGACATATTCACGCTCAACGACATGCGAACTGTCGGTTCTTCGACCGAGAGTCTTGTCAATGGTTCCGAGCCATCCACAAAGATGGTTTCGCCAATCATGACGTCCGGTAAACCGGCGATGGCGCAAATGTCGCCCGCACCAACTTCCTCGATGGACGATTTCGCGAAGTTTCTGTAGACGAACAACTCGTTAATCTTACCGTTTCTCGTCGGTTCATCCGGAACGCCAATCTTAATTTGTTGGTTCTTCGAAATCGTTCCTTGGTTCACGCGGCCGAGCGCGATGCGACCTTTGAAGTCGTCGTAATCCAAGTTGGTCACCATCATTTGTAACGGCGCTTCCATGTCAACCTTCGGTGGAGGCACTTCTCTCAAAATAGCCTCAAACAACGGTTCCAAAGTGGTGCTCATGTCCGTGTAATCGTCCCCGGCGATGCCTTGGAAACCAGACGCATAAACGACTGGGAAATCGCAGCACTCGTCGTCGGCGCCCAAAGAGCAGAACAAATCAAACGTAGTGTCGACGACCCAATCCGGTCTGGCCCCGTCTCTGTCTACTTTGTTCACCACAACCAACACTTTCAACCCGAGCGCCAAGGCTTTCTTCAGTACAAATCTTGTTTGCGGCATCGGACCTTCCTGCGCGTCCACCAACAACAAAACGCCGTCCACCATGTTCAAAACGCGTTCGACTTCGCCGCCAAAATCGGCGTGCCCCGGGGTGTCCACGATGTTCAACTTCGTTCCTTTGTAATCCACCGAGGTGTTCTTACTCAAAATAGTAATACCTCTCTCTCTTTCCAAATCGTTCGAGTCCATGATTCTTTCCTCCACTTTCTCGTTGTCGCGAAAAACGGACGATTGTTTCAACATGGAATCCACCAAAGTGGTCTTCCCGTGGTCGACGTGCGCGATGATGGCAATGTTGCGCAAATCATCTCTCGGTTTCTTCGCGGTACCAGTGGCGGTTTCCGGTTCGGCGATTGCAGATTTGATCGACAAGGATCTCTTCGTCGTCTGAATCGTCGTCGTCGACGTCGTCGCGCGCTTCGCTCGGAGCGCCTTTTGGGAAAAAGACGTGGCGGCCATCATCGCTCTCGCGGAGAATGCGTGTTGCGCTGTGCTCATGATGAGTTTATAGCGGTAATTAATGGTCTCACTTTCTTAAAAACGAAGCAATTGCAATGCGTACAAGTACAGTTTAACGAGATGATAAACGATACAGGTGTGCGTGAATGGTGTGTGCGGACAAAGTGAGGATTATATTAGAGACGTGGCACTTTTTGTTCCATTCTATCCAAAAAGAACGGAGAGACTTTTCTCAGCCGTCGAATTTTCGACGAAAATTTTTCACTCTTTCGAGGAAAACAAACACTTCGTACTATGGAATACCACAAACTCTCTAAATAAATCTCCCTATTTCTATCTCCCTCTATCTCGTCGTCGCATCTCGGTTTCACCGCTCTTCTCTCCAGGATCGAGCGGCGTTGGTTTTCAAATAGACGCTGCTTTCTTCTTCGTCGTCTTTTCGTTTTTCGTCGAGCGCGTGCGGAGTCGCTTTGGTTTTGTTTTTCGTCCTCCATCGGCGCAAGAAGTAACTCTCGATAGATCTCGCCGCGGCGATGGCTTTAGACTCGTGAGATACGTCGAATGGGGAAACGCGGATGGTGAACATGCCAGATTTGTTGCCAAAGACGACGTCGGTGAGGTACCGGTCGCCGACGAAGACGAACTTTTCGCACGGCGACGTCGTATTTTCCTCCTCGTCTTTTGTTGTACTCTTTCTATTCTTTTCCTTCTCGGAGCTGTTGCTATTTAAAAACTCGGCGAGCTCGGTGCCGCTGCCGCTCGGCTTCTTTTCCTTGTGTCTCGCCACGCGAATCCCCAACTCTTTCTCTAACTGCGCCGCTTCGATCCCGTCCGGGTCGTACTGAATCAACCCGGCTGAGTTTGAGTACACGCAAACGCGTTCGTTCCCAAACGCCTGCTTGCACTCTTTCATGCTCTCTCGCAACGGCGGATACACCTCCGCCGCGTACGGTATCGTCAACGTGTTATCTTTATCAAAAATAACCGCGGTAAACCCGGCTTTTTTTAACTTGAACCAATCGATATCCTGAATCGACTCGCAGTCGATGTGCGGTATGGCTAACGAGGCGTCCGAGACGGCGAGCTTTAGGAACAACGAAATGCCCGCCACGTTCATGGATTGGCCGAGTTTCCCTAAAAGTGATGGTTTCATCGCGACCATCGCGTCGTCGTTTACGTCGTCGTCGTCGCTCGAATCAGATATCGTCGTCGTCGTCGTCGTCGCGCGCGTCTTCATCCTCGGCGTCCTCCTCTTTCCTCGTCCAACACCAAATCGAACGTCCCCTGCAAAACACAAAGCACACGAAGTGGACGAACGAGAAGAAGCGCCGGGCGGGTGGTCGTTTTTCACTCTCAATCGACAAACAAAAGCAGCAGTACGAGCAGAAAAACTTTGATGTTGCCGATGATACCGATGATTCGTGCGAGAAAGAAAACGACTCGTCGACGCTCGGCCGAGGCTCATGTATTCCGCGCGACCGAACAACGACCAAGAAAAAGAGACTTTGGCGACAAAACGAAAGAGAGAGAGAGAGGAAAAAGGAGAGCTTTGTGGAGGTAGGGTTTATAACCCTAAACAATTTTCGTGCTTCACATTTTTCTCGATAAGAAACCAACGATATCTTTGGGGGAAGTTTCGTTCACTTCTGCGCCCCTTATCCCGGCTGCTGCTTATCGAGATCAAAAGCGAGAAAAAATGAGGTCTTCCGTGGTATCCGTGGCGAAACGCAGTCGCAACGCTCTGATGAAGAGCAACAACATCACGAACGGTTTTGGTGTCGGTGGTGAAGCCGGTGTGGTGTTGTGTGGTGTCGCCGATCCATCGTCCGTATCTTCTCTTCGACGACACGGGGAAAACTGCGCGTGCGGGTGTCGTTCCTCTTCGAAAGGGACGCGAGCGTTTTCGTCCTCGGCTGCGAACGGAACCGGGAACCGCGGCGTCATGTTCATGGGCGCGAACGACGTGCAAGTGAAGGATATTCCGTTTCCGAAACTCGAGCTCGATTCGACCAACTCTCCAGTCGTCTCCGAACGGCAAAAGAGGAAGTGCGAACACGGGGTTATTTTGAAAGTGGTCACGACGAATATTTGCGGAAGCGATCAACACATGGTTCGAGGGAGAACTTCCTTACCCGGCGGACACATGATTTTAGGCCACGAGATTACCGGCGAAGTCGTGGAACTTGGGAAAGACGTCGAGTTCATCAAGAAAGGAGACGTGTGTTCGGTGCCGTTTAACATCGCGTGCGGGAGGTGCGATAACTGCCGACAAGGCCACACCGGGATTTGTTTGAACGTGAACCCGGCGAGACCGGGTGCGGCGTACGGGTACGTCGATATGGGCGGTTGGATTGGTGGACAAGCGGAATACGTGATGGTTCCGTACGCCGATTTTAACTTGCTCAAGTTTCCGGACAAGGAACAAGCGAAGGAGAAGATTACAAGTTTAACGTTGCTGTCGGACATTTTCCCGACCGGTTACCACGGCGCAGTCACCGCGGGCGTTAAACCAGGATCAACCGTGTACGTCGCGGGTGCCGGACCGGTTGGTTTGGCGTGCGCAGCGTCCGCTCAGCTGCTCGGCGCGGCGTGCGTGATTGTCGGCGACGCGATTCCAGAACGCTTGAACCAAGCGAAATCCTTCGGTTGCGAAGTCGTGGACATTACCAAAGGGTCGGTCGATGAACAAATCGAAAAGATTCTTGGAACTCCTGAAGTGGATGCCGCGGTCGATTGCGTTGGCTTTGAAGCGAGGGGCTGTGGACACAACCACGCGAAGGAAGTGCCGGCGCAAGTGTTGAACGATTGCATGACGGTGACGAAAGCCGGCGGCGCGGTTGGAATTCCCGGTTTGTACGTTACGGAAGACCCGGGAGCGGTGGAAGATGCCGCGAAAACCGGAAACTTGAGCATGCGATTAGGCCTCGGATGGGCGAAATCGTTGACTTTTGCCACCGGTCAGTGTCCGACGATGAAGTATAACAGAAATTTAATGAACGCGATTTTGTACGACCGAGTGCAAATCGATAAAGCGGTGAACGTGGAAGTGATTTCCTTGGACGACGCGCCGAGAGGCTACGCCGACTTTGACAAAGGGGCGAGTAAGAAGTACGTCATCGACCCGCACAATTATACCGGTCGCGTGTAAAAGTTTATTCTTGTTATATATATATATAATTTTTTAGTATATCTCACTTCTTAAAACATGTTCCCATCGATGAAACTTTCGTGATTATCCATCAGCGCGTCCAAGCCGAGCAAATCGTCGTCGATTCGAAAGTTTCCCGGATTGGGAACGTTGTTATTGATAATGTTCGCGTTACTAATATTACTGATATTGTTCGGCGGCGAAAAACCTCTGAGCTCTCCGCTACCGCCTCGCATGATTTGTTGTTGTTGACTAATGTACATAGTGTTGCTTTGATGGTGTTCTTGATGTCGTTGTTGGTTTCCGGGGATGATATTTGTGTACAATGGTTCCCCTCCGAACCCGTTACTGAAGAGGACGTTTTCCCAGGATTGTAAATCCTCCGCGGCGGTTGGTTGTCGTTGTTCTTGCTGAACGTTTTGGTTATTGTTATTTGAACTGATCGGCGGTTCGTGGAAAGAATCGTTCAAGCCGAAGAACTGATCCGCCATGGATCGGTCTGATGCGTTCTTCCGCATGCCCACTTTCTTCGTAACTGCTCCGCCGCCGGCAGAAGCACCGGCAGAAGCGGTGGCGGCTTTCTTCGCCGCTTTTTCTTCGCTCGCTTGTTGCGCTTTGAGCCTTTTCGCAGCTGTCTTTGACGACGCGTTCGTTTTTCGCTTCTGTGGAGCGTTCGTATACGCAACATCGACAAACTTTGTAATTTCTTTGCGTTCGCGCTTCGAAGAGCGTCTCTGTTGCGCCGGTTGGTTCTTCCCGCCGTTCGACAACATAAAGGATGTTTCGTATCGCCCGTATTTATGCATCCCGGCTGCCATGAGAACGTCCATGCCCATAGATGGAGCGTACTTCGCGATGATGTGTGCTCGGAGCGCGTCTTGAACGATGTGCTCGTGGTATCCAAAGACGGCGAAGCCATTCAGACTCTCAATCTTGGGAACAATTCGAGCCAACTTCTCTTTTTCTTCAATCTCTTTCTCGAGTTGTCGTTTTGCTTCATCTTCTTCTTCTTTCGTTCGTTTGTTGAACTCGCCGTCGCCACCTTGTTCTTCTCCGGCGGCGGCCGCAGCGGCCATAGTTTCTTTCGCCGCCTTGGCTTCTCTCTCGGCGACGCTCCCGCCTTCGATGGGACGTTGCGTTCCTCTTCGAGCGTACCACAAACCGCACGCGTTGCATAACGAACGCACGCCGTCTGGACCTCTGCGCATCAACGGCGTCGAGTTGCTCCCGGCGCCGCAGTTGGAACACAGACGACCACCGTTTCCGTTGTTGTTGTTGTTGCTATTTCCAGTGTTCAATTTTAACGACGATGATGAGGATGGTTTCATACCCGGGATTTTATTCTCGAACCGGCGCGCGATTTCTTCGACGATGCACTTTACTGCCTCGTCCACGTCTAAAAACCCTTTCTTGTTCGCCGTCGTCGTCGTCGTCGTCGTTTCGCTGCTGTCGTTATTCGAGGTTTCTGGTTGTTGCTGTTGTTGTTGTTGTTTCTCTGACGTCTCTTCTGCTTTTTGAGAAGTAGACGTGGAGCACGGCGTCTCCACGACGCGTCTGCCTTCGCCTTCCGCACCCCATCGAACAAAGTGGTACCCGCTTTCATCGATGGTCGCTTCAAACGGTTCGGAAAACAACGTCCCTTCGCACCTATACCCGAGCGGTTTCAACATTTCGTTCTTCTCTTCGTCGTTCGAGGAAGTGTTATTGGTATTCGAGGAAGTTGGATGAACGTTTCCTCCTTCTTTGTAATGTTCCTTTGCCAACTTTTCCACGTCCATTTGCTCGGCTATTTTCTCGTCCACCATGCCGAGATATTTCACGCGAATATTCGCGCGCGGGAACAACGAACACGTGAACTTCAACGCTCTCGCTTTGGCTTCCGCATCCAACGTCGCTCTTTGCACGTGTAATGACTTGAGTCGTCCCGATTCGCGTCGACTCGGAGACGCGGTATCCCGCTGCTTCGCATCGGTCGTCGTCATCGTCGTAGCGTCGGTGCCGGCCGGTTTCGCGCTCTCCCCGGCGTTTTTATCGTTGTTGTTATTATTAGTATTATTATTCTTATTCGGGTTCAACAAAGACGGTTTATTCGGCTTACTACTCGGTTCGGAAGACCCGGCGTTTTCTCGCCGCGCGAGCGACCCCCCCGACGAGTTTTGCTGCTGCATCTCAAAATTCGTCGTGTACGTAAAATCCGACTCGCTCGCGTTCTTTGGAATGGTATTCTTTTGCTGTATTTTATCCACGGTCGCACTGACGCCACTTCCCTCTTCCTTCTCCGTTGGATTCATTTTCAGTGATCGAATGCGATGCTCGATGATGCTCCTTTCGGTTTATTCTTCTTCTTCTTTATATCAAATTGGATGACGTTTCGATTTTTGTTTGTTTTTTTCTCGTGGTGCGACGACTCCAAAAGAGAGATCGCGGGCGTTTCGAAAATTGTAAATTACGAACACGAATCTTTCCGTTTACTCAGTTAAGCTCTCCTTGCCCTCTCGTTGTTGTTCTTCTTCTTCTTCTTCGTCTCCTCCTCTCCGCGAAAGAAGCGCAAAGAGAGAGAGAGAGACGAACTTTGTGTTTTAAAACGTGTAACTCTTTTTCTTTATAATTATGCCGTAGAAAAGAGCGAGGAAACAGTTGCGAGAGCCCACACGGCGAACAGGAAACGA
>Ga0182095_1564814_pt1 | contig 17821 bp, 12 predicted proteins | sample 041ome_19_FD_127784 | JGI IMG/M metagenome (GOLD analysis project Ga0182095, IMG submission 127784) | Metatranscriptome of coastal salt marsh microbial communities from the Groves Creek Marsh, Georgia, USA - 041412BS metaT (Metagenome... | ecosystem: Environmental > Aquatic > Marine > Intertidal...
AGAAAAAGCAGCAAAGAAAGCGGCTGCCGCCGCGGCTGGGGGTGCTGCCGTGACGAAAAAAGCTGGCATGCGAAAGAACGCTTCGGATCGGTCCATGGCGGACCAGTTCTTCGGCTTGAGCGATACTTTCCACGAACCGCCAATCAGCTCGAATCATGATAGAAACGTTCAGCAACAACATCGCCAGCCAACCGCCGCGGAAGACTTGCAATCGTGGGAAAACGTCCTCTTCAATAGCGGTTTCGGAGCGGAACCGTTGTATACAAATATCATCCCTGGGAGTCAACATCGACAAGATCAGCATCAAAGCAACACCATGTACATTAGTCATCAACAACAACAACAACAACAACAACAACAACAACAACAACAGCAACAGCAACTCATGGGAGGCAGCAGCGGAGAGCTCAGAGGTTTCTCGCCGCCAAACAATATCAATAATATTAGTAACGCGAACATTATCAACAACAACGTTCCTACTCCAGGAAACTTTCGACTCGATGACGATTTGCTCGGCTTTGATGCGCTGATGGACAATCACGAAAGTTTCATCGATGGCAACATGTTTTGAGACGACGCCGACGACGAAATAATAATAATAATAATAGAAATTTGAAGCCATTAAGAAGTGCTTTTTGGGTTCCATAGCAGTTTTGTATAAAGAGTTGTGAAAGGAAACAATAAATTTTTTTATATAAATGACAAGAATAACCTTTTACACGCGACCGGTATAGTTGTGCGGGTCAATGACGTACTTCTTACTCGCCCCTTTGTCAAAGTCTGCGTATCCTTTAGGCGCGTCGTCCAAGGAAATCACTTCCACATTCACAGCTTTATCGATTTGTACGCGGTCATACAAAATCGCATTCATCAAATTTCTGTTGTACTTCATCGTAGGGCATTGACCGGTGGCAAACGACAACGATTTCGCCCATCCAAGGCCTAATCGCATGCTTAAGTTCCCCGTTTTCGCGGCATCTTCCACCGCCCCCGGATCCTCGGTAACGTACAAACCGGGGATACCAACAGCGCCACCGGCTTTCGTCACCGTCATGCAATCGTTCAACACCTGCGCCGGCACTTCCTTCGCGTGGTTGTGTCCGCAACCTCTCGCTTCGAATCCAACGCAATCGACCGCGGCGTCCACTTCAGGAGTTCCGAGAATCTTTTCGATTTGTTCATCGACGGACCCTTTGGTGATGTCCACGACTTCACACCCGAACGATTTCGCCTGGTTCAAGCGTTCTGGAATCGCGTCGCCGACAATCACGCACGCCGCGCCGAGCAGCTGCGCACTCGCGGCACACGCCAAACCAACCGGGCCAGCACCTGCAACGTACACAATAGATCCGGGTTTCACGCCCGCGGTGACCGCGCCGTGATACCCGGTCGGGAAAATGTCAGACAACAACGTCAAACTCGTAATCTTCTCCTTGGCTTGTTCCTTGTCCGGAAACTTGAGCAAGTTAAAATCAGCGTACGGAACCATCACGTATTCCGCTTGACCGCCAATCCAACCACCCATATCGACGTATCCGTACGCCGCACCCGGTCTCGCCGGGTTCACATTCAAGCAAATCCCGGTGTGGCCTTGTCGGCAGTTGTCGCACCTTCCGCACGCGATGTTAAACGGCACCGAACACACGTCTCCTTTCTTGATAAACTCGACGTCTTTACCGAGTTCAATGACTTCGCCGGTAATTTCGTGGCCTAAAATCATGTGCCCACCCGGCAAAGACGTTCGGCCTCGAACCATGTGCTGATCGCTCCCGCAAATATTCGTCGTGACCACTTTCAAAATGACCCCGTGTTCGCACTTTCTCTTCTGCCGTTCGGAGGCGACCGGAGAATTCGTCGAATCGAGCTCGAGTTTCGGAAACGGAATATCCTTCACTTGCACGTCGTTCGGGCCCATAAACATCACGCCTCTGTTCCCGCTTTGCGACGAATACGCCCTCGAAGAACAGCACGCGCAGTTTTCCCCGTGTCGTCGCGAGGAAGAGGAGGAAGATAACCGATCGGAGGAGGCTGAAATTTGCCCGCACAAAACTGCTTCGTTATTACCGATTGCCGCGCGCCGACCCGCGCGTTTTGCCAACGATATCGCCGCGGATCTCATCGCGTTCGATATCAAAAGTGAGTTTCGCGCGTAGTAGTAGTAGTATTAATAGTGCGGGTGCAAATAGGACGAGAACGCGTTCGCGCGAGCGAGCGGAGACTTTTTCTGTTACGACGACGAGGGACATCTGACTCAGAAAATTCGAATCACGATTCAAACCCTAAACGTATTTTTTTTTCTTCTCGCCTCTCTCTTTTCGTCGTTCGTTCGTCCGGGTTTTTCCTCTCCAAAAATGAGCAAAGCGAGCGCTTCGTCGTCGTCGTTGTTCTCGTCGTCGTCGATTACTCGTTCTTCTCGTTCTGCTTCGCCATCTTCATCTTCTTCTTCTTGTTTTTGTCGTTCATCGCTGTCGTCGTCGTCTCCTTTTTCGTCAAAGACGGGGAGTTTTAGGAAACAGAAAAAAAGTCGCTTTGGTGGACGCGCGAGAGGAATGGGAAGAGGAAGGAGCGCGACGACGACGACGTCGTCGTCGTCGACGTCGACGTCGGATTCTGGCGAGAGGAGCGACGATGTAAACGCGGAGGTCGTGATGAGACCGTCGTTTTTAGGAAAACTCGGGCAATCCATGAACGTGGCGGGCATTTCGTTGTTCCTAAAACTCGCCGTCTCGGACGCGTCGTTAGCCGTGCCGCACATCGACTGCGAGTCGATTCAAGATATCGATTGGTTCAAGTTGAAAAAAGCCGGGTTCACGGCGGTTATTTTTGATAAAGACAACACGCTGACGATTCCGTACGCGACGGAGGTGCATCCGCCGTTGCAAGAGAGCATGAAAGAGTGCAAACAGGCGTTCGGGAACGAACGCGTGTGCGTGTATTCCAACTCAGCCGGGTTGGAACAGTACGACCCGGACGGGATCGAAGCGACGCATTTAGAAAGAGAGTTGGGGATTCGCGTGGCGAGACACAAAGAGAAGAAACCGAGCGGAAGCGGCGCCGAGCTCGCCAAGTTTTTAAATAGCAACAGTAATAATAGTAGCAACGAGAAGGAAAAGAGTAGTAAGAGTAGCGAGAGCGCGGGCGAGGCAAAAAAGGAAAACTCGCCGTGCGAAAAGTTCGTCTTTGTCGGCGACCGGTACCTCACCGACGTCGTCTTCGGTAACAAATCCGGAATGTTCACCATCCGGGTCGCCCCATTCGACGTCTCCAACGAGTCCAAAGCCATAGCCGCGGCGAGATCCATCGAGAGTTACTTCTTACACCGATGGAGAACGAAAAATAAAACCAAACCGACTCCGCACGCGCTCGACGAAAGAAACCGAGAAGAAGAGAGCGTCTACTTGAAAACCAACGCCGCTCGCTCCTGGAGAGAGGAGCGGTGAAAAACAAACCCCTCTTCTCTCGAGTCTTTTTTGTTCATCAGAGATCTCGCGTGACGACGACGACGACGACGCGTAGATTTTGAGCGATAATGTGAAAGTAATATCACGCACTATATTAGCACGCATAGCAAAAGAGACCACAAAAATCTCAACACGCACACTCTTTCTTTTTGGTTCGCCGCAAAGGCAGCGGAGGGGTTAAAACAACGCAGTCGTTTCTCTCTCTCTCTCTCTCCTAAAATGCCTTCTTTGCGACAAAAAAGAAAAAAAATGGAGAGATGTTCTTTTTTGGGTGGGACCTTTTGATGGGTTTCGCGGCTGAAAAAGCTTCCACGTCCTTTTTTCCTGTCGTCGCATGGATAGAAATTGGACTTCACGTTCCTCACACTATTATCCCCGCACGCGACGCACTCGCACCCCCGTAAACGTTTACCTGTAAACTTTACTCGTATACGCGCACAAACACACACACGCGCACGCATTGAGAGTAAAAGAGTTTAAAAAGTCAATCGATCAATCATGAGCAGCAGCAGCGCACAACAACACGCGTTCTCGGCGAGAGCGATTATGGCCGCCAACGCGACGTCGTTTCGAGCGAAGCGCGCGACGATGTCGAGGACGACGACGACGACGACGACAAAGAGAGGTTCCGCGACGATTAAATCTGCAATCGCCGAACCGGAAACCGCCGCCGGCGCCGCCGGGAAGAAAGCGAGAGATGATTTGCGCAACATCGCCATCATCGCGCACGTCGACCACGGGAAGACCACTTTGGTTGACTCCATGTTGAAACAATCGTCCGTTTTCCGAGACAACGAAAAAGTGGAGGAAAGAATCATGGACTCGAACGATTTGGAAAGAGAGAGAGGGATTACTATTTTGAGTAAGAACACCTCGGTGGATTACAAAGGGACGAAGTTGAACATCGTGGATACCCCGGGGCACGCTGATTTTGGCGGCGAAGTCGAACGCGTTTTGAACATGGTGGACGGCGTTTTGTTGTTGGTGGACGCGCAGGAGGGACCCATGCCGCAAACGAGATTTGTGTTGAAGAAAGCTTTGGCGCTCGGTTTGAAAGTGTTGGTTGTGGTCAACAAGATTGACAGAGAAGGAGCCAGACCGGATTGGGTCATCGACACTACGTTTGATTTGTTCTGCTCCTTGGGTGCCGACGACGAGTGCTGCGATTTCCCAGTCGTGTACGCGTCTGGTTTCCAAGGCATCGCCGGGGACGACTACACGGACATGAGCGACACTCTCGAACCGTTGTTTGAGGCTATTTTGAGAGAAGTGCCGCCGCCGAAGGTCGACATGGAAGCACCGTTGCAAATGATGGTGACCAACTTGGATTACGACGACTTTAAAGGTCGCATCGCGCTCGGCCGCGTGAACCAAGGGACGATTTCGAAGAACCAGCAGATCAAGATTGGCATTCCGGGTGAACCGACAAGAAACGGTAAGATTAACGAGTTGTTCGTGTACAGAAACTTCGCGAAATCGTCCATCGAGGAAGTCGGTGCGGGAGACATTTGCGCCATCGCCGGTTTGCCGGACGTTATGATTGGCGAAACCATCTTTGTGGATGGTGCTGAGCCGTTACCGAAACTCTCGGTCGAAGAACCGACGGTTCGAATGTCCTTGAGTGTGAACATGTCGCCGTTCGCCGGTAAAGAAGGAAAGTTTGTCACTTCGAGAAATATCAAGGACAGATTGGACCGCGAGTTGGAAAGAAATTTGGCGTTGAGAGTTGAACCGGGAGAAACCGCGGATACTTTTGTCGTTTGCGGCAGAGGTGCTTTACACATTACCATTTTGATTGAAACCATGAGAAGAGAGGGCTATGAGTTTTGCATCGGTCCGCCAGAAGTCATCTACCAAGAGATTGATGGCCGCAAGTGCGAACCGTTCGAAGAGGCCCAAATTGAAGTCGGCGAGGAATACACCGGGGCGTGCGTCGATTTGCTTTCGCAAAGAAAAGGTCAAATGCTCGATTTAGTCACCAACGACAAGGGCCAGACGACGTTGAAGTACTCGATTCCGACCAGAGGTTTGTTAGGTTTGAGAAACGCGATATTAACTGCGACCAGAGGTACCGCGGTGCTCAACACGAACTTTGAAGCGTACAAAGAGTGGGCCGGTGAAATTCAACAAAGAGACAACGGGTCTTTGGTTGCGTTTGAAACCGGCGCCGCGACGTCTTACGCCATGTTCTCTGCGCAAGAAAGAGGTATTTTGTTCATCAAGCCGCAAACTGAAGTATACGAAGGCATGGTTGTCGGTATTCACCAACGCGCGGGCGATTTAAAAGTCAACGTGGCGAAGAAGAAGGCGGCAACGAACGTTCGAAGTAACAAGGATGCTACAGTCGTTTTGAACGAACCGAAAGTATTGTCCTTGGATGATTGCGTCGAATACATCGGTCCGGATGAATTAGTTGAGATTACTCCGTTGAACATCCGCATCATGAAAAACCCGAAGATGGGCAAGAGAGCGGATCGCTCGAAGAAGGGTGGTGTTCAATAAGGGGCTATATAAAGCTCAGAACAAACTTTGCTCGTACTACAATTAATGAATGAACTTGTTAATATAAAACTTTACTTTACAGAAGCGTGTTGTTGATTTAAACTTTACTTTGATTGTACATACTCGTATCGTTATTTTGAACGCTAAAAAACTTATATATTCTCTTTCTTTTTCTTCTCTCTTTTACATTCCGGCTTCCGACAACGATTCAATCGTAATTAACCCCAACAAAGTCTTCTTCCCGTCTCCGCTGATGACTGGCAAATAATCCACCATCTTTCCGTTCAAATTCATACTCATTTGAGCTTCATACGCCATCTGCTCCGCCTCGCAACACCTCGGAAACGCTTTATTGTAGTTCATCAAATCTTTCACCAACAAGTTGCTCACTTCGGCGCCTTTTGCCACCGTGGCTCGTCGCAAATCTCCATCCGAAAACGTCCCTAACAACGTCATATCTTTATCCACTACCAACAAGCACCCGCATCCTTTCGTATCCCCAGCCATTTTCACCAAAACCTCCAATCCTTTCTCCTCGGGTGATACCGTCGGCAAACTCTCAATCTTCCTCATCACGTCCTGCACTCTCAACACCAATCTCTTCCCGATTCTCCCCGCTGGATGATTCATTGCGTACTCGTCCTGCGTCAACCCTCTCGCCTGCATGATATATACCGCACACGTATCCCCAAACATCATCTGTAACGCCGTATACGTCACTGGAGGCGACACCCGACTCTCGCTCGTCCCGACCGAACTCGATCCTTTCTCAAACGGTTGCAACTCCCCGGGCGCCGGAATGGTCACGTGCATGTCGCACAACTTCGCCAATTGGCTCTCCTTATTCGCCGTAGCCGCCACCAAAAATCCACCTTTCGCTTTCGCGTACGGAACCAAGTTCACCAACTCCTCCGTCGTTCCCGACTTTGAAAACAACACCACGATATCCCCTTCGTTCACGTTCCCGATATCTCCGTGCAACGCATCCACCGGCGCTAAGTGTATCGCTCGCGTCCCGGTCGATACCAAAGTCTGGCACACCTTCTTCGCGATGTACGACGATTTCCCGATTCCCGTAAATAACGTCGTACCTTTGCAATCTAAAACTTTCTGGCAAAACTTTGCCGTCTCTTCGAAATCTAAAGTTTCAAAGAACTGATCGAGAAACGCGCTCTGCGTTTGGAATAAACTCTTGATGGAATCTCGGGAGATTTGTTGCGGAGCGGCGGCGTGACCGGCGCGGACGCCACCGCAGCATCCCGTCAACACGTTAGACATATCGTTTTGTTTGTGCGCTTGTTTTTTACTCTCTCTCTTTCTGTCGTTGCGTTCGCTCGCGTCGTCGTTGCGTCGTCGTCGTTCGTCGCTCGTTCGCGGCTGTCTTCCGTCTCTCGGGAGAAGTTCTGGCGATTTTTAAAAATTCAGAGAGAGAGAGAGAGAAAAAATCTACGCGCGAGACGCCTAGTATGCTAATAATTAAAGTACTACTTTCGCGCATTTCTTCTAATTCTGAGCGTTTGGTGCTACAAGTCTCTGAGCAGAGCGTATTCGTCGTCCTCGTCGTCCTCGTCGATGCTTTCTTTTTCTTTTTCTTCCTTTACTTCTTCTTCGTCCTCTCGGTCTTCCGCTGCCGCGGTTTTCGGAAAGAGAGGGAGAGTAGACGGAGAAGCTGCGTTCGCGTCTTCGCGGCCGAACAGACGATGGTTCGCGCTTCGCGCGAGAAGGACGGCATCTTCGAAAGTCGCGTTGCAGTCTGCGCCTGGAAACTTGACGAAGTCGTCCGTTTTGAAACTGTCGACGACGATGTCGTCGTCGACATCCGGCGTTCGGAACGAGGTGCCCCACAAAATCGTCGGCTTTTTCGTCTCCGTTTCTTCTCCGTTTCGTTTCTCCTCGGAGAAGATTGTGTCGAGGACGTCCGCGAAAACGTCTTCGAGCGGTACCGTTCTTCGAGACTTTTGGCACAGATGGACGATAAACGTGCCTTTCGGACAGCATCTGGACGAGTAGTCGAGCTGCGTCGCGAAGCAGACGAACTCGTCCTCGTCTTTGTACGATTTTCCGGGACGCGCGGCGGATGGTATCGCGAAAAACACGCGCTGTTGAGCATCATCGTTACCATTAATAGACCGGTTCGTGACTAATACTGCTCGATTGATACAAAACAGCTTTGATTTTTCGCTACAGTTCATCATCGTTTCGTCGTCAGAGAAACCAACCATTTCTATATCGCCTTGCGCGTCTCCCAAAACGAGCTTTTCACACGTCAATACTCGCCCGCCGTTCGTCACAACTTCAATGCGTCTCTCACCATTTTTTCTCTCAATTTTCCTAATCGGCTGGCGCAACGCCGTGATGGCACCGCTCACCGCAGCCACGCGACAGAAAGCCTGCGCAACCTCTCCAGATCCGTACAACGGAATCAAACCGGCTTGCGGCGTTTCTGGACCGTACTTTCCCATGGAGCGAATGTACGTTTTCAACATTTCCGATGCTCTTCCTCGCATACTAGTCGTCGCACTCGGACAAAAACTCACGCAGTACGTTACCGCGTCGGACGTAACTTCGGAGAGATCGTTTGGTGACTCCATCAAGAACGCTTTCATGGATGTGTTCTTACTATTACTGCTATTACTAGTGCTATCGTTCGCGAAAGCGCGCGCAAACGTCCCCGAATCATCACCATCATCTCCTCCTCCTCCTCCCGCGTCCAAAGTGTACTCCGTCCCTGGCGCACCAATAGGCGCGTTCGCATCGTCTCCTCTCCCGTAATTCACTCCAGTTCCTTCCAACGCCACATCTCTCGCTTTCTTCAAAAACCTCATTAAACCTCTCTTCTCCGCCGGCGAGAGTCGCGCGTTTTCGAATATCTCCGAGCGAGACGCCGGCACCGGAACAAACTCAAAATCCTCGCTCTCCGTCTTCTTCTCCTCCTCCTCCTTCCTCCTCCTCCTCCCGGCAACGCCCACGAAGCTCTTCTCTAACGTCTTAAACTCCAAATATTTATACGCTTCGCTGTTGCACACTTCTTCCGTCAGCCGGTCGTCGCCCAGCGAAAACTTAAACGCCACGTCCAAACTGAACCTTCGTCGAGACGAGAAAACGACATCATCAACGTCATCTTCGCCACCACCACCACCACCAACGGTCTTTGTCGTTCTTCTTCTTCCGGCGATATCGCGCGTTTCCAACACGGACCCAGAGCGCAACAAATGCTCAGGCACGCGCCAACCTTTGTTTTTATTTTCTTCTTCTTCTTCTTCTTCTTCTTCCAAGGTGCCGAAACTGTTCCCGTACCGGTCGTTAGCGTCCAACACGAGGACGGATTTTTTTCCAATCTTCGCCGCGCTCGAGGCGATGAGAGACTCCGCGAGACCGGTTCCGAGCACGATGACGTCAAAAAATGTCGTCGGTAAAGACCCGGCCGGTTCGTCGTCGTCGTCGTCGGTCGTCGTCGTCGTCATCGCGCTTTTGGCGCCAGAAGGGGAATAGGAAGTGTGAAGGTTATCAAGTTTTTTTTTGCTTTTGTTGTTTCGTTGTTACACACAAGTTTGAGAAATTGTCACCGATCCGCGGTGCCGCCGCCGCCGTTTTTAGTCGCTTGGCGCATGCCAATTTCGCCAGTCAGCGGTTGCCTGGGGTCCAGAACTTCGTAATCGTCCGCGGAAGCTAAGTAATGCGAGGCTGCGGTGTTTTGCGCGCCGTCTTTGTCGAACTTTAAGGAGTGCGCTCTCCAATTTTTATCGTCGTCGTCGTCGTCTTCGTCGTCTCGTTTGCGTATTTTCTCGTTGCCGTCTTCGTCGAGGTCTTCCATGTAGTATAAACCTTCGGGGACAAACTTGGAGACGCCGACGAAACCGTCGCGGGCTTTTTTTTCGCTCTCTCCGTTTTCGTTATTTTTGTTTCCTTCTCCTCCCGCTTCGTGTAACTTTTCGTTGAACCTTTGCAACTTGGCCAGCGTGTCCTTCTCGCGTTCCACCACTCTTCGGTTTCTCAGCTTCGCCTCGGCGCGTTTGACTTCGTGGTTGGACATGAGCGCTTTATCATCTTCGGTCACGAGCGCCTTCCCTAGTCCTAGTTTCTTCAGTTTATTCTTCTTGTGTCTCTCTCGCTCTAGTTTCCTCTCCGCTTTCGCTTGCTTCTCTCTCGCTTTCTTCGCCTTCTCGATGCGTTTCCGCTCCTCCTCGGAGATGTGCACGTTCATCTCGGACAACATGGTCAACGAAGATTTCTGCGCGCCACCAGCGCCCACCTTCTCTCTTTTCTCGCGCATTTTCATTCTTATCTTTTCTTCTAATTCTTTCGCTTTCTTTTCGTTTTCAATCGTCTCTTCTTCCGTCTTTTTCAAGACATCTTTATACTCCTCGTCGTCCGCTTTGGCTAATTTTGTATTCGCTCGTTCGTCGACGACGTCGTGCGCGGACGCAATTTTTTGCTTCTTTGCTTTCTTCTCTCTCCTCTCGTCTTCGTCTTCCGCTACTTCCTCGTCGTCGCCGAACGATAACAATCCTACGTTTGCTTTCTGCTTCTTTTTCTTCGCTTTCGGTGCCGCCACGACGTCCTCCTTTTCCTCTTTCGCCGCGGCGGGAACGATATCGTCGAACGGATTCCAAACCACCACCGCCTTCAAAATCCTCGGCAGCGGATCCCCGACGGGCGTTTCTCCTTTACACTCGCAATCGCCAATTCTTTGGACGTTATAAAACGTCTGGCCGACAACTTTCCCGAAAATCGTGTGCTTCCGATCCAAATGTCGACACTCGTTGAGCGTGATGAAAAATTGCGAACCTGAGCCGGGTAAAGCGGTTGACACTCGTTGGTGAGTAAACGCGATTAACTGCACGCGCGCGCGAGAGAGAGAATGAAACGCGACGCGCGCGTGAGGGAACAAAAATGAAGAAAAGAACGCGCAAAACACAGAAAAAAATTGTCTCGACGCGACGCGACGCACCGTTCGAATCTCTCTTCCCTTCGTTCGCCATCGCCACTTGGCCTCTTTTATTAAACTTAATCCGACTGTGAAACTCATCTTTAAACTTCTTCTCCACCCCGGACCCGCGTCCACTCCCGCTCTTATCTCCGGTTTGCACCATAAAATCCTTCAATATCCTGTGAAAAACGTTCTGTTCGTAGTAGCCGTCCACGCAGAGCCGGACGAAAGCGCGGCAGGCGAGCGGACACTCGCTCGCGAACAGTTCGATTTCGATATCCCCAAAGGTGGTTTCCAGGACGACTTTTCCTTTCGTCGGCGGCTCTAACGAGTACACGTCCGACATTTTATTCTTTTATCTCTCTGTGTTTTTATCTCTGTCTCTCTCTCTCTCGAGCGCGAGAAGACGGACGGACGGACAGATGTGTGCGCGCACGCCAGGTGCAGAGAAGAAGAGTTGTTGTGTGGGGAAAATTTCGTTGTGGGGAAAAAAGTCTCATCACGTTCCTCACTCTCTTTCGTCGGGTCGACGACGGAACAAAAGAGAAAAAGAAGAGCGCGTTTTCATTTTCCCGCGCGCGGTGGCGACGCCTGTTTCGCGAATCGTCGTTCGTCGTTCGTCGTTCGTCGTTCGTCTGACGAAGAAAGGAAGAAGAAGAAGAACAAATGGATTCGCCGCCGGCGACACAACCACAAGCCGCCTCCGCGAAGGAGGAGGAGGAGGAGGAGAAGAAGAAGAAGAGCAGACGACTCCCCGCATCCGATGCGAACGCGAACAAAGAAGTCGGCGCCGTCGTGACCTCCTCGAGAGGAAAGCACAAGCGAATCGCGTACACGCAGGAAGAGGCGCGATTGCGGACGGTGAAGGATGTCATCGAACAGATGATTGAAGCGGTGAAATCGAACCAGACGTTGAACTTGAACAACGCGAAGAATAAAGCGGCGAAGAAGTACGGCGTGGACGGGACGGTGCGACTGACAGAAATAATCTCCGCGGTACCGGAGGAACACAAGAAGAGTTTGTTGCCGCAGTTGCGAGCGAAACCGGTGAGGACGGCGAGCGGGGTAGCGGTGGTCGCGGTGATGTCGAAGCCGCACAGGTGTCCGCACATCGCGACCACGGGGAACGTGTGCGTGTATTGCCCGGGCGGACCGGATTCTGATTTCGAGTATTCGACGCAAAGTTACACCGGGTATGAACCTACGAGCATGCGCGCGATTCGAGCGAGATACGATCCGTACGCGCAAGCGAGAGGGAGAGTCGATCAGTTGGCCAGATTAGGGCACTCGACGGACAAAGTTGAATACGTGTTGATGGGAGGGACGTTTATGAGTTTGCCGATGGATTACAGAGATTATTTTATTAGAAATTTACACGACGCGTTGAGTGGAGCGACGAGTTCGTCCGTAGACGAAGCCGTGAGGAGTTCGGAACACGGGAAACACAGATGCGTCGGGATGACGATTGAAACGAGGCCGGACTATTGTTTGGGTCCGCACTTGAGGCAAATGTTAAAGTACGGATGCACGAGACTTGAAATTGGTTTACAGTCGATATACGAAGATGTCGCCAGAGACACGAATAGAGGCCACACGGTAAAAGCAGTCAATCGATGTTTTCGCGAGGCGAAAGATGCGGGCTTTAAAGTCGTCGCGCACATGATGCCAGACTTGCCGAATGTTGGCATGGAGAGAGATTACGAGTCGTTTTTGGAAGCCTTTGAGAACCCCGAATTTCGCATGGACGGATTAAAATTATACCCGACGTTGGTTATACGAGGTACCGGTTTGTACGAGTTGTGGAGAAATGGATTTTACCGTTCGTACTCGCCGGAAAAGTTGGTCGATTTAGTGGCGAGGATTTTAGCGCTCGTACCTCCCTGGACGAGAGTGTACAGAGTGCAAAGAGATATTCCCATGCCGTTGGTGACTTCTGGCGTCGAAAAAGGAAACTTGCGCGAGCTCGCTATGGCGCGCATGGCAGAGTTAGGCTTGAAATGCCGCGATGTTCGCGCTCGCGAAGTTGGAATGCAAGATATTCACAACCGCGTTTCTCCCAAAGACGTAGAATTAGTAAGAAGAGAATATACCGGGAACGGCGGATGGGAAACGTTTTTATCCTACGAAGACCCGAAACAAGACATTTTAGTCGGTTTGTTGCGTTTGCGTAAATTGACCAAAAACGCCGGCAAGAACAACGTGGAATTGAAAGGAAAAGTTTCAATGGTGCGCGAATTGCACGTCTACGGTTCCGCGGTGAAAGTATCTACGCGAGAGGCTGGCAGATTTCAACACCGAGGCTACGGCGCAGCGTTGATGAAAGAAGCCGAACGAATCGCGAGAGACGAACACGGCTCGACAAAAATGGCTGTCATTTCTGGCGTCGGGACGAGAAATTATTACCGCAAGTTAGGGTATGAGTTAGAGGGACCATACATGGTGAAAAGTTTGAAGGATGATGGCTTTTTCTAGATGACGATGTCCGCGCTGTAAATTAGGTATAGATATACACTAGCATACGCTGCAATAACATAAACAACAGCGATAGTAACGATGAATGTAATTCTAAAAATCATCTTCGACGGCGTGCAGTAATTCTGTTTGACACAAAACGCACGCATCCGCGGACAGGTGGCACTCTACTACGCATCTCTCCGCGACGTGCGCCAACCCAAAATTATACACCGTCTTGAGTAAATTAAATGAGCCTTTGACTTGATCCAGCTCACTCGTCACCCCGTTACTACTCACCAACGCCTCTACATCACCTCTATTTCCTAATTCATCGTCGTATCTCGTCGCAAACCCTTCGTTTGGTCCTAAACCAATGCCGTAAATATCCACGCTCGCGCAATTTAAAAGCGCAAACATGATCGCCTGCGCTTCTGTCGTCATCGGCGAGATCCCTTCTATAGCCTCCGCCACAAACTCCATAAACTCCGGGTGGAAAGCTTCAAATTTCAAGCGTTTCTTTGTGACTGCTCCGACGCCGTTATCGTGTACTCTGTGCATCCTCGCAAAAGCTCTCAGGGAATTCCCGTTGGTAATATTCGCGATCAATGTCTCCTCCGCGCCTTCGCGAACGTACTTTTGACAGAACGGCAACTTGGCATCGCCACAAATCCTAACCGTCGTTCGCGATCCGACGCTTTGTTCGAACCCACGCGTCGGTAAATCGTCGACGCGAATAATCGCCTGATGTTGATCGATATTCGGTCCGTTTTCGTAAGACAACAAAACGCCTGATTTCCCAACCACAGCGCAACTCGTCCAAGGCTCGTCTTTTGGCGTCACCACGTCCGTATCCGCTAACCTGTTCAAAACCGTTTGTTCGACTGTCCCTACGTTTACAAACCCTTTCCCCGGAGCTCCACTCTTCCCCTCTTTGTTCCCGAACAACCCGCCAATCAACCCGCCCGCGTTTGCGTCGTCGCTTCTCTTCGACGCCAATTTCACCGTCAAAGCAGACACTCTCGCCGTCCCTGCGCTCCCGCACGATTCTTTATTCAAAGTCACGGCGCCTTCAAACGCGATTCCTTGCGTCTTCACATCATCAATCTTCCCTCCCTTTCTCGCTTGCTGCGCGCTCTTCTCTTTCTCCTCTTTTTGCGCCGGACTCAACAACCGCAACATCTTCTCCCTTTCATCCGGCTCCTCTGAATCAACGTACACTTCCGGTAAATCGATGTGCCCGTCGCAACTTTTCCCTCCGTACAAAACCGCGCACACGCACACGTTCTTCACGCACGTCGCGTGCTTCCCGCACGCCCCTTTCGCGTCCAGCGCGCACCTATTCCCACCTCCCGAATGCGTTCGAAACCACTCGATGCCATCTTCCACCTTCTGCTCGTGTTTCAGCGTTTGCTTCTCCAACTCTCTCGCGGCGGAGGAAACGCCGGCATCGTGCTCTCCGTACCGCGACGTCGAAGAAGAAGACGAAGCAGAAGAACGCTTGTCGTCGTCAAAGAACGAATCGACGACGAAGGAACGCGCGAGGATGAAGACGACGAACAGCGCGATGCCAATCGCCAGCGGATTGTTGCGTCTCATCATCGCGTTGAAGGAAGAGAGAGAAAAAGAAATCGGATCGTTTAAGCTTCGCTTCATTAAATGCGATGGGCGCATGGCGGCGGACGAAGGACGTTTTTTTGTTGGTGTTGGTGGTGTTGGTGGTGTTGGTGCGTCTGCGCGCGCGCTTTGCTCGTCGTCTTCTTCTTCTCTGCGATGTGATGAAGTTGTTTCACGGTTCCAATTCAAGCACATTCTTCTTATTTAGGGTTTAGGGTTTATGAGTAAAATACGCGAAAAGTCAAACGAGAGAGAGAGAGAGAGAGACGCGCGCGCGCTGTGACCCGGGGACGCGCGAATAATGATGTCGTTTCGACGACCGCGACGAAACGACGAAGAGGGCGCTCCAAGAACGACGCGCGGGAGGAGGAAACTGCTCGCCGACGACAAAGAGGAGAACAACGGTTTGCTCGCGTTCGTCCTCTCCTCGGCTTCGTTCCTCTCCTCCTCTTCTTCTTCTTCTCCGGGTTTTCCTCGCGGCGCTTCGTGGTGGAAAGCGATCAGAAGAGAAGCGCGAGAGAGAACCGGCGCGCGTTCGACGTGCGCGATATGCCGAGACGAGTTTGGACTGGAGGCGATGGAGCGCGCGCAAGTGCTGACGTCGTGCGCGCACTGTTTCCACGAGCAGTGTTTGAGAAGTTTTGAAAGTTTCCTCGAGTCGATGTCCGATGGTCGTCGATGTCCGTGCTGTCGAGCGCCGAGGTATCGGAAGATTAGGATACACGATGCGCGAAAAGAAGTGGTTGTAAACGCGGCGTTGAAGATACAGAAAACGTGGAGAGGTTTTGTCGTTCGAAACAAACTCGGACCGACGAATGCGATCGCTCGAAAGAGTTGGATGGCGAGTAAACTTCGCGCGTTGCGAAAGCGCGTCGAGAGAAGCGCCGAGGAGAGGAGGAGAACGAGACGACATCTCGCGGAAGAAGATCGCGCGGACTCTTCTCTTTCTTCTTCTTCTTCTTCTTCCGACGACGACGACGAGATCGATACGACTACTACCGACTGGAACGCTATCATCGCCAAATCGCTCTCCTTGGAAAACGACGAGTGTTCTATTTGCGCGCTTCGCTTCGCCGCTCCGACCACCACCGACGACGACGACGACGACGACGACGCGCGAAAAAAAGTCGCCTATCTCTGCTGTTCCCATCGGTTTCACAAAAACTGCCTCAGAACGTTCGAAAAACATTTAAAAGCTATCGGTCGCGTCCCGTTTTGTCCGTGTTGTCGACGACGGAGCTATTCCAGGAAGTGTCTTTAGTTACGATGACGAGAGTCACACAGTTGGACAAAAAAAAAAGAGAAATCGCCACTTTTGAACACCGCGACGCCATGACGTCTTTAAACTTAGACTTTAGCGTGTTAGACCGTCCAGTTCGCAAAGAGGCGGACGAGTTGACGTCGACGTGAGTGCGCCGCTTTCAAAGTTCTTCTTTTTTCGCGCGTTTCTTTCCTCTTCTTCTCTCTGCCCCGCGATCTTAGGGAAAAAGCGAATCGTTTCTTCCGCTCTCTCTTCTCTCTTTCTTTTTCTTCTCGTCGCGCGCGACGCGGCGGTGGGTGCGCGTTTGAAAACGTAAATCGCGCTCTCTGCGCTTTTCTTTGTCGCGTCTTTCTCCGCGTCTCTATTTCTCTCTCTCTCTCTCAGACTGACGCGCTTCTTTTGCGTGTGCATCTCTCGTCTCTTTTGCAAAAACAGTTTGGAAAACGACGTCCTCTGCGGCATCAACTCGCACGATCAATACTTCACGTTACCTCGAGTGGAAGATTTCTCTCGCTTTCAGAAAGACGTCGTGGAACACGTGAAGCCTCAGCACGGGACGACGACGTTAGGCTTTATATTTGAACACGGGATCATCATCGCGGTCGATTCTCGCGCGTCGCAAGGGCCTTACATCAGCTCACAAACGGTGAAAAAAGTCATCGAGATCAACCCGTTTTTACTCGGGACGATGGCGGGAGGCGCGGCGGATTGTCAGTTTTGGCAGAGAAACTTAGGGATTCAGTGTCGGTTGCACGAACTCGAAACTGGGAAGAGGATTACCGTGACTGGTGCGTCGAAGTTGCTGGCTAATACTTTGTATGGGTATCGCGGACGCGGCTTGTCGATGGGGACGATGGTCGCCGGATGGGATACGACTGGGCCGGGTTTGTTTTATGTCGACTCGGATGGGACGAGATTAAAAGGGAAGAGGTTTTCAGTTGGTTCGGGGTCTTTGTTCGCGTACGGTGTTTTGGATCAAGGTTTTAGACACGATCTGAGCATAAAAGAAGCGGCAGAGTTGGGGAGGAGAGCGATTTACCACGCCACGTTTCGAGACGCGTTTTCTGGAGGCACAGTGAGTGTCTACCACGTTGGACCGGATGGATGGACGAAAATGAGCGGGACAGATGTTGGAGAGTTGCATTACGAGTACTACCCGGCGGACCCGGTCGCAAATCCAGAAAGGCACGGTGGAGGCGAGGGGGAAATTTTTGTGCCAAAGAAGAGAGAACATGAGATGAAAGCGGAAGAAAAGAAGAAAGATTCTTCGCCAGAGGCTATGGAGACGTAGTTGATAGTTGTGTGCGTGTGTGTGTGTAAATCTACCTAGAATAAGCTATGTGTCATAATATTAAATACATTGTTAAACGACCAATGCGATGCGATGGACGTCTCGATGCTATTTGCGCGCTCTAACTAAAAACCCGCTTCTTCGATTTCACGCGATGAATGTGCTTGCGACTCCTTCTCCAAATGAAGTAGTCCATGAGAGGCCAAATACAGAATATGCACAAAACTTGCGTGTGAAAAGCAAAATGATATGCGTTCAAAGAAATACCGTTCGCGAAAAGCGACCGCTTTAACAAGAGCAGCGTGATC
>Ga0182095_1448694_pt1 | contig 17777 bp, 10 predicted proteins | sample 041ome_19_FD_127784 | JGI IMG/M metagenome (GOLD analysis project Ga0182095, IMG submission 127784) | Metatranscriptome of coastal salt marsh microbial communities from the Groves Creek Marsh, Georgia, USA - 041412BS metaT (Metagenome... | ecosystem: Environmental > Aquatic > Marine > Intertidal...
GTAAACTGGTAGCTTAACAAAGTTGAATGTATAGAATGTACGATTATAATTAAAACTTCTTATATGCTAATATGAGTAGCGGCCGAATTTTTTTGCCGAAAAGATATTGGTAGAAGCGAGATGGTCGTCGTTTCGTTTTCACGTGTCTTTCGTCATATCGCACGCACACTCCTCGTCGTATATATTTGTTCGCATCCTCAAGAGAGACAGTTAGTAAGAGAGCATCATAAGTTCATTTTAGATGTCGACTTTAACTCTCGGCAACGTCTCTCATATCTACACCTATCCACTGAAAGGAGCGAATGGACAACAGTTAACGCGTACAAATTTGTCGCCGTTTTCATCAACACCTAACGACCGCTGTTTTGCTCTTTTGCGAGCGGAAACGATTCGATTGAACAAATGGACAGAAAAAAAATCGACGAAAGAGAACGCAGATATTGTGTTGGAAACCGGCGAAGGGAAAGATCCGCAACATCACTCAAATAAGCATCTGTTCCATCAACTCATAACAGATCCACAACTAGGTAAATACGAGTGCGTGCTCAGGGAGGAAGAGGATTTTTGCAATGTCGATGTAAAGAACAAAACGAGACCACGACGACGACAGTTATCGATAATTGAAGCTAAGACGAAAACAGTAGTTGCACGCTGTATGAATTTGGACGACGAGAAGGAGAGATTGGTCATCGAAACGTTTTTTGCGGAATGTTTGGAGACTGCGAATACAAGGGACGGGATACCGAAGCTGGTCTTCGCGGACGGCATCAGCTTTGCGAATGTTGGTGGTAAAGCAAACGAACACGTTCTGCACATAATCACAAAGTCAACAGCGAGGGAGGTGTTCGAGAGGAGCAAGATGAGTAGTAATAGCAGCGATAGCGATAGTAGTCTAGACGAGTTTATGATGCGTTTTCGGGCCAACATAATTGTTGATGACACAACTGTAGGTGGGGAGCCGTGGAGCGAGTTCGATTGGTGTGGTAAGAAAGTAAAAATTGGCGAAGAGGAAGTGGTGCTGAAAATAAACGAGCCAACTATCAGATGCCCGTCTACGCGAGTGGTTGCAAATAATCGCGGAAAAGTAGACGAAATTATACAACCGGATATACAAATCAGAACTCAATTTCCAGATGTCGAGGGCTCAATCTTCGGGCGCGAGAAAATTAAATTGAGTACAAAAGGTAGTTATTTTGGACTATATGCAAGCTGCTTAAAAGGCGGACGGATTCAAGTGGGCGACGCGCTCACTTTTGTATGATAATTAGTACATAAGCGCACACACGTAATGCAAATCTTAGTTACATCTATATATCTTCTAAAATAAACTTGCCGACGCGATGCGAATGCGTTTCTTCTTGTGATTTCTTCTCGTCTCCAGAAACGAAACGTAGTCGCTGCGAGTGAAACTGCATGAGCGAACTTCTGTGTCCAACAGATACGACCGTATATTTCTCCGCCGCTAATAATTCATACATTCTTCTCTCGCTCGCTTCATCCAAAGCAGAAGTTGCTTCGTCCAAGAAAACGATTGAAGGTTTCGGCTTCTGGTATAATAATCGAGCAAAAGCTATTCTTTGTTGTTCCCCGACACTCAAAACATCCGTCCACTCGATAGAATCGTCGTCGAACGTATCTCCCATTCGCAGAGCGAGATCTCCTAAACCTACAGAATCTAACAGATTTTGCAAGTGTGCATTTTCTTCCACGAGCGCATCGTTTATTTGCATTTTATTCTTCGTCGGTAACACGGTTGTGATGTCGTCCTCGTCGTTCTCATCGATATCGAGAATACCTTTTGGAAACGTCAATTGACTTCGTAAACTTCCAACAGGCATGAATGGTACTTGCGGAAGGAAAAAGAACGAAGAGAAACGAGAAACGAGGATTTCTCCAGATCCATTTTTCCATAGTCCGGCTAAGACCCGAAGGAGAGAACTCTTGCCACATCCCGAAGGACCTGTAATCACAACGCTTTCGTTTCGCACGATATCGATGTTTAAATTTGTCCACAACAGTTGCCCTCGATTCATTTCTCTCGAAGGCGTAGAGACCGAAACGTTCCGTAACGATAACAAAAGGTTCGACGCATCTTTGCCCTCATCGCGAAAATTCCTCACGATCGTGTTACTATTTCCTCCGTTCTTATCACCCTCGTCCCGTTCATGGCTTTCTAATAAAACAAGAAAATGCTCGATCCGTTCGGACTCTGCAGCTAGACCACTGAGTTGATCCAGTCTATTCACGATGATGTTCAAAGCGTTTTGAATCGTTCTGAAAGCGTAGGACGACTGGGTAACGACACCGAATTCCACTTCACCTTTGAAATACAGCGGAGCTATGATCAGGTAAGGCAAACAAAACGTCGCAAACTCATACGCGTTCGTAAACAAATCCAAATGTCTGTTCCAAACGATTTTTTCTTTCTGGACTTTAATAACTTCTTGAAGCGTTCGTAATAATGTCTTCAATTCTCTCTTTGCTCCTCTATATAAAGCGATAGACTCAGCGTGTTCCCTCAATCTGACGAGGAAGAAACGCATGTTCGCTTCTTTCTTTAAGGTCTCAAAGTGCAAATGCATCAATTTACCACCGAAGACTGCCGTCGTTACGTACGTCCCAATCATAGAATAAGCGAAGCAAAAAAATAAGAGTTTCGGTGAAATCTGATACAAAACGGCGAAGAAGGCGCTCATGCTAAAGATTTTATGCACAATTGCCAATGTCAACGTCGTCATCGAATGCACAAAACCTCGAACGTCTTCACCAATTCTCTGATCTGGATTGTCTAAAGTTGTAACCGTACCTTCTTTCCCACCATCACCTGAACCTTCGGTATTCTCAGTCACCGTGACAACCGCGCTGTTATTGAATTTCAACGAGTAGTAGTTGTCACGCTCGCAATACATGGTCATCATCTTCTCCGTCATATATTTGCGCCAATGCAAAGCGCTCAAAGACTTCACGTAATCATACAACGCGAACAAAGGAGCAGCAACTACGACTACGAAAATATATCTCTGTATGGCGTTATAAAATCCGTCTTGATCTTTATTCGAGAGCGCCGTAGACATATCTCTTTGAGCGTAAGAAAACACGACGGAGAGACCTGTGGTCAGTGCGCACGCCAGGACGCACGTTAACGCTAATAATCGAGCAGTTTTTTTCCTCGTCGAATGCTTCCCGTAATACAACTTCGCTATGCGTAACGCGCGTGAAATTGTCGGCTTTAAGCTCTTGTTGTTGTTGTTGTTGTTGTTGTTGTTGTTGTTGTTGTTCTTTGTGGAAGAGGCACCCATTTTTTACACTTTCTTAAAGTAGGGGAATTCTTCTCCGGTGGTCTTCTTCCTCGAATAGAATGCTCTCTCCTTATTTACTTCTCCCAAAGAACCACCCTCTCTTCTGTTTCTCGCTTTCTTTCTTCTTCTTGTGTTCCTCTAAAAACGTTTGGTATTGTTCTCCTCGCATCAAATCTTGGCCGTATCTCTCGTATTTCTCCTCCAGGGGTGTTTTCTTCGTCTGTTGCGTGTACAGATAATACGCTCCGGCACCTGCTATCGTCCAACTTATCACTGCTTCTTTGGAGAAGAACGCTTTGTGGAGTAAGGACATATATACCACAGTATATATATATATATATGCGCGTATTATGTATTATGCGTATTCCTTCGTGCGCGCTTTTTGTTTTGAAAACTTGTTGTGTTGTGTCTTGTGGACGATGAGTTTGTAAATTGGGGGGATTTTTCTTTCTCGTTTCTCCCCCTTTCCTCTCCTTAACAAAAAAAGTAAGTAAGCAACACGATGACGACGACGACGACGAGGACGACTCGGCGGGCGTGGACTCTGCTGCTGCAAAACGGAAGGAGAGGATGGAGCAGTAGCAGTGAAATTATTCCAGCCGCCGCTGCTGGCGCTGCTGCTCCATTTTCTGCGCACTTTCAGCAGAAGCGTGTCTTTGCGCTTTCTCATCATCATCATCATCATCATCATCATCACCTTAGCAGCAGACGCTACGCGAGTTCTGCGGGTAAAATATCCGAGGAGCGAAAGCTCGCGAGAAATATAGGCATCAGTGCGTTCTTTTTTTTGCCTTGCTTTACGACGTGATTTTTGTTTTCGTCGCCCCTTTGTCTCTTTCCGATCGATGATATCGATGTTCTCTTTTCTCTTTCTTCTCAATAGCGCCGGCGGCCGGCTTTGGGGAGCGATGACGCTTCGACTTATTGTCCTTCTTTTCTCTCTTCTTTCCGCTCGCTCGCTCGAGCACTTCGTGTCACGTTCATTTCTCTGTGTGTGCGTTAATCTGACTTTCATCACACCCTTTCACGCGATACAGGCGCGCACATTGACTCTGGGAAAACAACTTTAACTGAGCGGATTTTGTTTTACACCGGACGGATAAACGAAATTCACGAGGTACGAGGGAAAGACGGAGTCGGGGCGAAAATGGATTCCATGGAATTAGAAAGAGAGAAGGGCATCACGATTCAATCCGCCGCAACTTATACGAAATGGAAAGATTCATCAATCAACATCATCGATACGCCAGGTCACGTTGATTTTACCATCGAAGTCGAACGTGCGTTGAGAGTGTTGGATGGGGCTGTGTTGGTTCTGTGTTCAGTTGGTGGAGTACAGTCGCAAAGTATTACAGTGGATAGACAAATGCGAAGATATAATGTGCCGAGATTGTGTTTCATCAACAAGTGCGATCGAGTCGGCGCAGATCCGTGGAAAGTGTTGAAGCAGGTGAGGGATAAATTACGATTAAATTGTGCCGCGGTGCAAATCCCAATTGGTTTGGAAGAGAAGCACGACGGGGTCGTGGATTTAGTCACCATGAAAGCGATTACGTTTCATGGACAGCACGGAAATGAACTGAAAGTGAGCGATGAGATACCGAGCGATTTACAAGATTTAGCGAATGAAAAGCGGAAGGAGTTGATCGAAATTGTCTCGGGCGTAGATGACGATTTAGCAGAGATTTTTCTCATGGAAGAAGAACCGACGGTCGAGCAGTTGAAAGAAGCAATTCGACGGAGCGTAATTTCGAATCAGTTTGCTCCAGTTTTCATGGGCTCGGCGTATAAAAATAGAGGCGTTCAGCTTTTGCTAGATGGCGTGGTGGATTATCTCCCGGCGCCGCACGAGGTTGAAAACATTGCTTTGGATTTGAATAAAGCAGAAGAGCCTGTGAAGACAGTTTCGGACCCAAAAGCTCCGTTAGTTGGATTGGCATTCAAGTTGGAAGAAGGTAGATTTGGTCAGCTCACGTATTTGCGCGTATATCAAGGCACAATCACAAAGGGTATGACTATTGTCAACACTCGAACGGGGAAGAAATTGAAGGTGCCTCGACTAGTACGCATGCACTCAGACGAAATGGAAGACGTGCAGAAGTCTGAATCAGGGGAAATTGTCGCGCTCTTTGGTGTCGATTGTCAATCTGGAGATACATTCACAGATGGAACAATTAATTACGCTATGACTTCCATGCGTGTGCCAGATCCGGTCATGTCTTATGCAGTTGCACCGAAATCGAGAACAGAATCGTCAAATTTTTCGAAGGCTTTGTCTCGTTTCCAACGTGAAGATCCTACATTCAAAGTTCATCAGGATGAAGAAAGTTCGCAGACTATTATATCTGGAATGGGTGAATTACACCTTGACATTTACGTGGAGCGAATGAAAAGAGAATACAAAGTTGATGTCGAGGTTGGAAATCCAAGAGTGAACTACCGAGAAGCGATTACTCAAAAAGCAGAGTTTGATTATTTACACAAGAAGCAATCTGGAGGTTCTGGCCAGTACGGTAGAGTTGTTGGATACATCGAGCCACTCGCTCCAGCTGACGATGGCACCAGATCGACGGATGTCATTTTCGAAAACGGGATAGTAGGTAACGCTATTGCGCCAGGATATATCGTGGGGGTCGAGAAAGGTTTCAAAGAAGCCGCCAACGGTGGCGGTTTGATCGGATATCCCGTTCAAGGTTTGCGAATAGTTCTCACTGACGGCGCTTCTCACGCCGTCGATAGTTCAGAGTTAGCGTTTAAAATTGCCGCCTTAAACGCTTTCAAAGTCGCCTTTAAAAATGCAGGACCAAAAATATTAGAACCAATAATGAAAGTAGACGTGACAGTACCGAGCGAGTTCCAAGGTACGGTGATTGGCAACATCAATCAAAGAAAAGGGACTATTTTAGATTCTGTCACCGAAAACGACGATGTTTGCGTTACGGCGCTCTTACCGTTGAGTAAGATGTTTGGGTATTCGACCGAATTGCGATCGATGACTCAAGGTAAAGGCGAATTTACCATGGAGTATTCTTCGCACTCGGCAGTCGACGCTGGGACGCAACAAGAGCTGTTAACGCAATTTAGCAAAAGTTCATAAATAGTTATCATCTAAAACAATTACAAATGGATTTCTATGAACAACACGCGCTAGCATAATCCAATTTTGGTACATTTACCGCTTAGTTTCACCAACACCATTCCCGATAACCTCAAAATGAAAGTTGAGCAACTGCGAAACATCTTCAATTCTAGGAACAATAAAGTGCGGAATGTGTTCGCCTTCTAACTTGTCTATATCGTAACTTCTATTGGTATCCTCTACGTCGACCAAAACCGTTACGCATCCGGCTCGATTTCCTGCGACTACATCATCTTTCGGCGAATCACCCACCATCATGACCTCCGACGGATCGACGCCCCACTCTTTACATATGTGTAGGAGCGAGTCCGGAGCTGGTTTATAAGGCGTAAATTCCCGAGAACACACCGGGTGAAATGCTTTCATCAAAGAATCAGAGTCATGATCTTTCCACGCAACGTTATGAAAATGGTCCACCGACGTCTTTACATTCCGCGTCACCAAGCCTCTCGGAATATTCATTTCGTCCAGAAACTTTGCTAACTTAACTGCTCCAGGCATCGCTTTCATAGTTTTTAGTGCTTCTTCTTCCATTTCTGCGATGATTTCGTACGATCTTTTCCTCCGCGTCTCATCAAAACCGTCCACTTCTTTTAAAATATTGTTTGTTTTGCAACCGAGTCGACGCATCATCTCATTAAAATCGAGATTAGGGACGGTCAACGTGCCATCCATATCAAAAATCACCCCTCGGATTTTCCTTCTGCTCTCACTGCTGTCCATTTCTCCAGATTTATACTCGTTTATTCTTGTTGTCGACGACGCGTTCGCGCGAAAGGTGGTATTTTTTGAAGCGGGGTGATGATAATAATTGGAATTGAAAACGCACGCCGTGAATGATTTCTTGGAATTCACTGCGTGAAATCGAGAACACGAGACTTTGTGCACGCGAAGAAGAAACATGCATACGGATTTATCACGTTTGTGACACGTCGATACAAAGTGTTCACTTTTCAAGAATAGTGCTGTCGAGAGTCGAGTGGTAAAAGTCAAATGTCTTCAGGTGTTTTTTACGTACTCACGGTATATTTCTCTTAATATTTTGAATAAAAGGTTCAGGTGATGGGAATGTGTATTCTCCTTTCTTTGTCTCTCTCACACACTCTTCTCTCGTCGTAACTTCTGTTATCAAAATCCGCACGCATTACACTTCAGTTAGAACGCGAGTGCGACCACGCACGTAACTGCCGATGGAGAATGTTTATTCGGAGTCATCATCATCCGAATCATCGTCGTCGTCATCATCATCGTCGTCGTCGTCAGATTCCTCGTCCAAGAACTCGATGAAACTTGCCGCTTGTTTGCGAACAGCCTTGGCAGTTTTCTCGTCAACGCCAAACTTCTTGGCCGAGCGAAGTTCCTCAAACCACTCGCGGATGCACTTCTCCTCACACAAATCGAGCTCATATAAAGCGTTCAAAACAGCGGCGAAAATCTTGTACGCGTCTGTGTTAGTTTCTGTAGCGTATAGCTCCAAGCCGTTCAACAAACCTCTTTGTTTTTTCTCGTCATCGCCGACAAATTTGGAGATGAACGCTTTCTTCTTCTTGAGTTGCACGGGGACCGGTTTCTCGTCGTCCAAAATCGCTTCGATCAAAAAGTAAACCTTCAATTCGTCCGAACCAACGCCTAATTTGGTGTTCAGAAACTCCAAAGTTTGATCAACGTCGTTTACTTTCGCCGCGTACGCGCGAAGTTTTGTAATTCGTTCGTCTTCTTCTTCTGACTCAGACTCGGAATCCTCCTCCTCTTCTTCTTCTTTCGTTTCAGTCAGCGATAGTTGCGTCTTCAATTCCTTGGAAACAGTAACCATACCAGCAGCGTTACCCGTGAGCTGTTCTTCCGCTCTAGCTTTCGCAGCAGCCGCGGAGGTATCCGTCGCCCACTGGACGTCGTCGTCGTCGTCATCTTCCTTGGACTTTTTCTTTTTCTTTTTCTTCTCCTTGTCCGAAGACTCGTTTTGACTGCTCTGTTCCGCGAGTTTCTTCAACCTCTTCTCTTCTTTCTTCTTCCTTTTTTCCTCCGCCGCATCCAGTTCTGCGCCTTCGTTCTCACGCTCCTGTTCCGCACGTCGCAACTGCTTGTCTTTCTTCTCCTTCGATTTGTCCTTTGGCGGTGGATTTTTGACGATGTAGTTGCACAACTTGTGTCTTGGGTCGCACTCAGACACGTGCCCGCACGCTTTACACTTCATCGTGATCAATTCCGTTTTCTTGTCGATAGAGAATACAGTCTCTGGATTTCCGCACGAGAAGCACTGCACGAACTTCTTGATGAACTGCTCCAAATGCTCCGCGAGTACTTTCGCGTCATGCGCACCGTTTACGATACACTTCCCTTCCTTTTCTTCGTACTTAGTCAGAGCCCCTAACTCAAAGCCGAACCATTTCAAAACGTACGTCGGTGGCCTCGCCAACGCTTTCGCAACGTCCACCAAGTTCACGACGTTAGTCTTAATACCATTCCCGCGCCCTTCGATTTTTGACTGCACCGCGGGCATCTTGTACCGATAAAACTGGTCCGATGCATTCGACGCACCGATGTTGACGAGCGCCATTTTTGTGGTTTTTACTTTTTACTCACACGCCGGCGTATTACAAAAGTATTCTTCTCTCCGTTGTTGCCGCGGCGAACAGAAAGAGTGCGATGATTGATGACTATACGATAACTTAAATCTTCCTCTGAACCTTTTGTTCTTGTTCTTCTTCTTCTTCTTCTCGACGTCTGACGAGCACTTTTACCATTCAAAAATCGGCGACGACAGAGACGTATTCAGAAGGATGAAGAAGAAGCGAGAAGAAGAAATTTTTGCTTGTTGTTTGTGTCTATCGACGACAACTTTAATAACAGACAGGTCTTTATTTTCCTCCTCTGACGATGACGATAGTTCTTCTCTTGCGGCATGCACTTTATCTCTTTTTCTCTTTGGTGATCTTATATGCGCGTATATATACGATTGCACAAAAAGAAAAAGCGTGTGGTTTTGCGTGAAAATATATAAGGGATCTCCTTTTTCTCTTTTCGCAAGAAAATCTTCTTCTCCCCTCTTACATACGCTGAAATGGCTATACCCTGAAATCGGCCTTGGATTTCCAAAGGCACGTCCCGTATATTTCTCTCCGTCGAGACTCGAGAGATACGAGAGAGAGATTTCTGCACTCGCGCGTGTTCGTTTCAAAAAAAAAGGAAAAACGTGAAAAAACGTGAAGAAAGGTTGTTAAACGCATTCGCGCGCGCACGATTACCGAAGCAGAGAGTGTAGATTCATATTCCGCTCTCCCTCTTCCTCTGCGATCGTCTCGTCGTCATCCTCGGAAAGTGAACGCGTCTGATCTGCCGTCTTTTTGTTACGACGAGAATACGAAAAGGAGAAGAAGGAAATCGCATCGTCATGAGCGAATCAGCATCATCATCTGCGTCCACGACTCCTTCTTCTTCTTCTTCTTCTTCCTCTTCTCCTCCCTCGCGTTCTCCGTTCGGCGGTCGATTTACGCTCAATAAGAAGACAACAGCGTCGACACCGATAAAAACAGCAACGAACAAAGGAATGCGCGCGGCGTCTTTACATCCGTTGAAGACTTCTTTGCACAAATCGTTCTTGTCCCAAGACGTTTCCTCGTCGACGACTATTGAAGGCACCGTTCGGCAACATCCATCGCATACGTCCACACCGTTTTCGTTTCAAATGCCCTCGGGATTGGCACGAACGCAACAAGTGCACATGCTGCAACGGTTTTTAAATCTTCCGGCGTTACCGTCGTACATCAAAAACGAAGGCGGGTTCGTTTTAGATCGAGTAGTTACACAGTTCGGCGGAAATGAGTGGTGGTCGACCGCGACGCTGCGCATTCGCGCGCAAAGGATGTGGAACACAAGAGAAACGGTAGACGGAAAACCACATCGAGCGATGATGTTACCAAGCATGTACGGGCTAGGAGCGAAAGTTCGCGTTGGTGTCTTCGAAAAGACGACGTTGAAAGGGGTGATGGAGATGAAGTCTTTAACGAGGTTGGTGCGAAAGTTTATTTTACCGGCGAGCGCGGACGAGAACATTTTCTCGAGTAAAACGAACCGTAAAAATAACGTAGGTAACGCCAACAGCAACTCTGACTTGTCTAAAATTTACTCCATCTTAGATGGCAGCATGGAAAGAAGAACGGAGGAGGAAAGAGACGCGGAGCGAGCGAATAGAGCACCGACGAGCTGTAGAATTACATTGACGAGTAAAATTTTACCCGGGCACACCTTGAGTTGCGACTTAAGTTCTGGAGAAAAGTACCAAATCGATGACGGTTATATTGATGGACCGACGGTCGCGCAAGCTTCGATCAGTTCTCGCGGTCGTCGGCAGGTGCATTATAAAGCGGGTGTTAGCCAGATTTTAGATAAGCATTTACCAGAGTTTGAAGCAAAGGTGGTTAAAAACAAAGGAGCCGGGACGACATCGTCTCACGCCAAAAAATTTCAAAAACCGCCAAGACGAGAAGCGCGGGCTGGAGTTTCCGTGGAGCAGCAAGTCATGGTTTGGAAAGGAAAGCGTCGGAGGAAGAAAAACTCAGGCAACAGCATGGCTACAACGACAGCGAGTAGTTATTCCGCGTTGCCACAAATGCCAAACTTGACGTTTGGATTTATAGGCGGGGTCATTGGACGATGGAATTTGGATGGGAGACATATCGTCGGAAGATCATCGTCAAAATCGCGAAGACGCATGCAAACAAAACAGGGTAAAGGTGATACGTCTATGAATAGAACTATGGACGAATCCATATTATCGACCGAAGACGACGACGATGATGACGACGACGATTTTTACAACGATCGAACCGTAGATGCGTCGACGAATTCCGTGCTCGACAACACAAACAATATGGGGGCATCTTCCCGTCCGCCGCTGCAATGCGAGTTACATAATTTTCTTAGCGCATCGATGCACTTTCAAATCGGTTCATTTTCAAGAGCTATCTTAGACTTAACGAGTATAGACGTGCGAGTTGATGTGGGAGCGCATCAAGAACAACCGAACGCGTTGAACTTGCGAGATTCGAATTTTGGGTACATGATTCCCGAGAATTTCGATAAAAATTCGAACGAAAATGCACAGAACAACGTAGGAAAGAAAATAGCGACACGGGCGCAAAAGTTTCTAACCATGGATGGTCTTTTAGTTCCCGATCCATCGTCTGTGACTGTGTCTTTGTGCCAACAAATCTTGGGACCGATTACGTTTAAAGGAGAAATCCGTGCGTCTGGTGGAGAAACGCTGAATGCGTTGCGCGTGGGTGCGAAGAAATTGACGGAACGTAAGTCTTTGCAAGAGTGCAGAGATGAAGCGAGCAAAGAATTGAAAAACCCAGAGATCATTTATGGCGTAGACTGCCCTTTGCCTCCAGCTTTAGGTACGGCGAGACTAGTCGGGTGGTACAACATAAATAGGCAGGAAGCCTTTGTCGAATGTCGACTCTTCGATATGTAAGAGCGTAGTAAAGATTCAATACAAAAAAGCGCATAACATTTACACAAACAACAACACTGGTCTTCTAAATTATACTATCTATGCTTACAGACATCACTAGTGCTTCCGCTACGACTTTGGCATGATCTTGGCTAATTCTTTTGCTAAATCTTCCATGCCCGTCCCATCTACAGCTGAAGTGGCCAATATTTTCACCGGTTTACTTCCTACGTTTTCTTCATCCATATTTTCTACGCTTTCAATGAGTTCAGGAACGCGCAATTTTGCCCATTCCACGTCGCATTTGTTCAAACACAAAACGTGCGGTCGAACGACATACTCTGGATTATACAAACGAAGTTCCTCTCTAACAGTTGCGTAGTCTCCTGCGGGATCTTGTGAACTCGCATCAACAACGCACACCATCGCATTTGTTCTCCTCAAGTGCCTTAGAAACGCACGTCCTAATCCTTTCCCTTTGTGCGCACCGGCGATTAAACCGGGTAAATCAGCAATCGTTGGCGTTTGACTCTTGATTTTGGCATCGCTTGATTCTAATAACTCTCCGTTATCTGCCATTTTCAAAAGTTTTTGAAGCTCGTCTTCTTCGTCTTTTTGCGTGTTAACGACGCCAAGATTCGGCATCAACGTCGTGAACGGATAATTAGCAATCTCTGGTGATGCTTTCGTGATTGCTTTTAAGATTGAAGATTTACCGGCGTTTGGAAGACCAACCAGTCCTATATCTGCGACCACCCGCATCAACAACTCAATTTGCACGGTCTCTCCGTCTTCACCTTTTGTCGCCTCCCACGCCTTCGATTCGACTTGAACTGTTGAAATTTCGAAATCATCTACGTATCCTTCTTTCTTTTTTCTACCTCCTAAACCCATGCTTTCGCTTCCTGCAACTTTCTCCGCTCGCCTTGCTGCTAAACCTCCATTCCCGCCTCTCGCTATCAAAACTCGCTCTCCTGGTTGCGTCAAATCCGCAATCAACTCTCCACTCCGTTTCTTTCGGACCACGGTTCCTGGCGGTACTTTTATGCACAATGGTTCCATTTCAGGTGCCACTCTGTGTCGCTCTCTTCCTGGTTTTGCGTACTCCGCCGCTCCCCCATGGTACCCGCGTTTTGCTCGCCACTCTTTTCGTTCGTGCAAGTGCAACAACGAATCCGTAAATCGATCGCATACGATATATACGGACCCTCCAATCCCACCGTCCGCAGGCTCTGCCGATGGAAGTTCTATAAATTTCGCTTGTTGCGTTCCGCGTTTGAATTTTGAGTTTTTCACCACTTTCGGTTTCGCTTTCTTGAAAGTTTCGCCGTCGCCTCCTTTGCCTCCGGAGACGATTATCACCGCCTCGTCAAAGTATAAATGCGGTTGTTCTTTACTCGGGGAAGAACCTTTGCTTTCGAAAACGTCGTTACCTGATTTACTTTTCGAGGACGACGATGACGAAAACTTCACTCTTCCTCCCGCTTTCGGCGATTGTTGTTGCTGTTGTTGTTGTTGCTTTTTCTTTCCCGAAGGAGAGGAGGAAGCTTTTCTGCTCGCAGAATTCGCCGCCTTCGGAGCGACGATTCTCGCATTCTTTTTTCTACCGCCCGATAACGCGCGCGCGGTGGTGGTAAACGTGCCGCTCAGAGGATGATGCGGAGATGAGCATGCGGAACGAGACGACGCGTTTGGCGGTGCAAACGAAGGTGATGCGAAGGAAGCCATCTGTACTTCTTCTTCTTCTTCTTCTTCTTCTTCTTCTTCTTCTTAAAAAAGTGACGCACGCACAACAGGTTTTGTTTTTTGCGTGAGAAAGTGTTTGTTCTGCGGGCAAAAGACTGAAAAAAAGGGAAGAGGGTTTCTCTCTTTTCTTTCGTGAAGAATACCCGGCCCCGAGACAGACGCGCGTATTCTTTACGAAAAAAAAGGGAGAGAGAGAAATGAAAAGAGACAGAGGGGGGGAGGACTCTTCCGATGAACAGGTTTACATCCGTCTCTCTCCGCGCGCACGCCTCAACAACGCGTCGTCGTCTTCGTCTTCTTTTCGTTTTCCCTCTCTCTCTCTCTCTCTTAAAATTCGAGAGAGAGCGAGAAGAGAGAAAAAAAAAACGAGGGAAAACGTTAAAGTTGAGGAGTGGAAAGGAGAGGGGGTCAGAGGCAGGTTACGGTTCCATGTTTAACAAGGTATGGGAAGGGGCCAACCGTCGAGACGCCATTATACGAACAACCCGTCAAGATATGTTCTTAGGGCGATTTAACCAATTCATCATATAGATAAAACGCTGTTTTATCGGAAGAATCGTGCGCCTCCCGGCTCACTGACGACTTTTTCCTCTCTTTCTCCCTTTTTTTTCTTCTTTTCTCCTTTTCTCCTCTTCCCTCTCTTGTGTTAGATTGAAAGATTACATTCCAATATATATTACATGCATGTGCTTCACTATTATTACCTTCTATCTTTCATCAATCCATCTACGATGCCGTCGCCAGGAATCGTCGCCAACTCTTCTAAGATGGCATCTTTGGTTGGCGCTTGGAGCGAAGAAAAAGAAGCAGATTGAAAGCCATCGTTTTCGAGCAACTTCACGACGTCCCGATGGACGCGCAGTGTTTCGGGTTTTACCGCGACCGCGACGAAAGAACCGCCGTATTTATCGTGAAAGAACAACGCAGTGTTGCCGCATCGTTTCTCGGAGTCGTCTAAAAACGCTTTGATTGGATCAAAACCGACCAACAACGCTTCACGAGCTTTTTCCGGACCAAGTTTTATGAGGCGCTTTGGAAGTTTCGTCAGCGATAACTCTTTCCGACGTTTCTTTTTCTTTTCGTGAAGGATGTAATCCTCGTCTTCATCGTCTACCTCTTCTTCTTCATCGTCATCTGGGGCGGTCGATAGATTTGTTTTGAATGCGCGCTTTAAAGATTTTCTCATCTTTGCTTGCGTGAACAAAGCTTCGTCCGGAAAGGGCAAGACAGATTTACGAAAGAGAAGAACGCCGTCAAATGCGCTCAAGTTCGGCCGGAATAGTTTTTCCCACATGACTTCCTCCTCCTCTTCCTTCTCTTCTTCTTCTCCGGCACTTTTTTTTGTAGATGATATATTTCCTCCACTTTCGAGATACGCTTGCAGAGTTCTAAGTGTCCTTCCGGCGATACTTTGTAATCTTTTCAAAGTGACCACGGTTGGAACGTTCTCGCCATCTAAATTTCGGTCGCGCGTCCAGAATGTGCCAGTCAGATCGTAAGGCGAAAGAAAAACCATTGAAGGCGGTCCTTTGAATTTTTTCTTCTCTGCTTTTCTTTTTCTCCTGCCATTCTCTTTATCGTCGCCATCATACTCATCATCATCGCTATCCTCTTCCTCTTCTTCGTCGACCTCCTTCATTGCCGACGGCATGAGTAAATCTTCTGCTCTTTTGATAGCATCTCTGGAAACGGCGCAGTCTTCGCCAGTTTGCCCTCCTGAACTTTCAGGATCTAGCACAAGAGGGAGTATGCCAAAAGGATGCGTACAAAGAAGCTCTAAGAATCTTGCAAAAGCGACTTCTCTCGAATTGGGTGGACTCAAACCTCCCGGGTGACAAAAGACTTTTGCAACCAACAACTCGATGATTTCATCGGGAATATGCGGAGAGAACATGTGAGAGGCTATCCATCGCTTTGCAATTTGTACTGCAATTGCAAATGTCGGAAATCTCGATGAAATAGAAGCGAGCAACATCGCGTGTTTCGACACGATTGCTTGCTCAGCCTCAATTTCTCGAATTAAAGGACCGCCATTTGAGGCGTTCAAAAATAATCGAAAAGCGTAACCTTCATGCAATATGTCGACAGTTCCATCGCTCGAAACAATGCTGGGAGTTCCAAACGATTGTTTCAGTTTCTCTGCGATTTCAATAGCCATCAACTGCTTTGTTTTTACTATTTCTTCTTTCTCTTCGGGCCAACGACCCGAACCTTCCAATTGCACTAAAATGTTCAACGTTCTTGGACACACCGATATGACTTCATCATCTTTTCCCAGACCAGCACCGATGCCAAACATTAATGGATGCTGCTTTGGTGGAAACGGATCGCATCCACGAAATGCTGCAGAAATTGGTTGAACATTATACACTTTTAGCGGGACATCTTTCATTTCTTTCATGCGTCTCGCCAACCGATCTAAAGTTTGCAAAAGATGTTTGGAGTGCTCCGCTACAGCCACGAATGAGCCATCCGAGGAAGATAACAAATCGTCAAAAACTTTGGATGTCCACGCGATTGAATCGATATTTTTTATGTTCTTTTTCAGCGCATATTCTGCTGCAACGGCTGGAATGTGGTGCCTTCTTGATGCAGGCACAAAGCTCCACACAACTGCTTCGCAAATTCGCGCGTCTTTGAAACGGCGAAGCTCTGATTTTTCACCCCAAAAAGCTCGAAATTTCTTTGCTTCAGCCTCATTATCTGATGATGGTCCAACATCGATTACTTTCAAACCATTCTCGGGATTTAATTTGACTCCGATCCATATCTTGTTTGCGTTGCACGCGGAAGTCCCGATACTCGCGCACCTCACGGCGTCTGCACGATCGTTCATGGCAATTTTCATGACCGAAAAGATGTCCTGTTCTGCGATGCAAGTCTCGGATGAAATATCTTTAACGTCTTTCCGAGACGATGACGGTGATATTTCGACTTGCATATGAAGGTCGTACCGCACAGCTCTCGGCAAATCGGTTAAAAATACTTCCACGAATGCATTTCTTCCAGCTTGCTCTAAAACTTCGCTTGATTTTACAGCTTCTTGCACCAACTCTTCAATCGCGCCTTGAGATACTCGCGAGGCTAGATTCAGGGATCCGCATGGACTCAAGAAGACAACTTTAAAGGCTTCAAGCCAACTCTTCTTCGTCTCCTCATCCAGTTCCGAGTCACAGAATACACCGCCGGTGAAATAATTCAGTGAACTTCTACTTTCTAATTCGCCGCTACTTTTGTTGCTACTACTTGTTTTCTTACTATTTGCTAAACCACTGCTGTTCTTCTTTGCCGTCGTGAGCGTGACAAAAAATCCTTGGACGAGCTGACTTGTATCCATTGCCGGCGAAAGCGCATCACTCGTTTCAACCATATGCGCCAAAAGGCACGAAAGAAAAAAACCGGTGATGCCATCGTTTGAGTAGTCAAACAGACGACGTCTAGACGCCCACGCTTTGATTAAAACCGAAGCGGCGCCTAGAAATTTCACCTCTTTGTATCTATTTTGCATCCACTCGTTGATACTATGCATAGCCGCATCCTCCGCGATGGACTGCGAGTAACGAGGCGACTCGAAACGGACCTCATTTTTCTTTAAATTTGATTTCGTTGGACCGAGTCTTTGTTTCGGGAACAAATTCGCTGCGCAACACGGCAACACACGAACTTTCAATTCTCTTTCGTGATTGTGAATCGTTATTGTCAAACACGGCTTTCTGTTGTCATTTTGATAGAAAGTCAGATCGCAATTCTTGATTAAACTCTTCGCTGATGACTTTTTCTTGCCATTCAACAATAATTGCTCTTGCACGTGCTTCAAATAAACCATTCGCTTCAAATGGTACCGATGATCCAAGTAGTCTTTCTCGTTAAAACAGGAAGAAGGTATTTCAATGGCTACGTCAATTGCTGGCGTTGTGTCCTCTTCCTCCTTACCGTCCTTGCCTTCCCTATTGTTCGTGTTAAAACTTAACGCTCCTCCGTATGAATGACCTCCAACTGTTTTAATTGAGTTTGGAGGTTTAAACATCATCGTTTTTGCGTTCATATTCGTATGTGAAAACAGATCTTTCGCGGATGCATTGATATGGTCTTCGTCATCCTTTACATCCTCCTTGCGTGATGTCAGTTTCAGTTTCAC
>Ga0182095_1475129_pt1 | contig 17661 bp, 10 predicted proteins | sample 041ome_19_FD_127784 | JGI IMG/M metagenome (GOLD analysis project Ga0182095, IMG submission 127784) | Metatranscriptome of coastal salt marsh microbial communities from the Groves Creek Marsh, Georgia, USA - 041412BS metaT (Metagenome... | ecosystem: Environmental > Aquatic > Marine > Intertidal...
CCGCGAAGGGTGCGTGAGCCGAATCTCGCCTCGCTTTAATCGCGACGATATCTATTGGTGGAGGAACGGCGTACGGTGATTTACCGTCCAAAACTCGTTTCAACGCAATCACGCCTCCCGCGCGGTCGTCCGGTCGTCCGCCGGAGACGAGGAGCTTTCGTTTCAACGCCGTTTCGCGAGCTAAAGACAACGGTGACCAAGGAAGAAACCCTTCGAGAACGTCCGAAGCGTCTCGTAATTCTAAAACTTCGCTGTCGTACAAATCTGTAGGCAACGCTGAAATTTTCAACGTTTCCGGGAGCGTCTTGGATAGTTCTTCGGCTAAACGACGATCTTTCTCGTTGGACGTCTTGCTGTCCGCGTACGCTTTCCATCGATCTTTGCACGCATCTCGCATTTCGGCGAGCCAACGTAACGATGAGTAAGGTTCTCGTACAATCGGTAACGGAACAATACCACCGACGATTTGTTCCGGTAAGCTCGCGTCGACTCGAGGAAAGACTAATCCAGGCGAATCGCACAACCACACGCCTTTGGCAAACCTTAACGTCTGCAACGTTTTCGTGTGCCCAGGCGTCGCTTTCACTGAGACTGCTTTACGACCGAGCAAAGTGTTAATCATGGAAGATTTGCCAACGTTTGGATGTCCGACGAGCGCAACGACGCACTCGTCTTTAGGCGCGTTATCTCCCTCGTCGTCTTCGCCGTGAATGTTCTCAAACTCGTCTTCGAAAAAGGCGTAATTTTTCGTCTTCGTTCGATGCAGACGCGAGTCCTCGTCCTCGTGCGGATCATCTTCGACGACGTGTTTCCACCGCTTCCCGTACTTCGCGACTCTTTTCACCGCTGAAATTAACGCCGACTTACCGACAGTCATTTCTCGCGTCGGCTCGTACACCCTCTTCGCGAGTTCCTCTTCGTCTAATTCTTCCTCCTCTTCTTCCTCTCCTTCCTCTTCTTCTCTCATCCCGTCTTCGTCCTGTTCGACCGCGATGAACCCTATAACCTCGTCCAATCCAGGCAATCCTTCCAATAAACACTTCCTCCACTTCTCCGCGGCTTCCCGCGGCACTCGATCGATCTTATTCAACGCGCAAATCAACGGTTTCTTATGAACCCTCGTCGCGTGCGCGTACAACGCCGCCGGAAAATGCAACATAGGATTTCTCGCGTCTAAAACGCAACAAATCACGTCCGCTCGTTCCATAGCTCGCCACAACTGTCTCCAAACTTCCAAGTTCTGCTCAAACGCCGGCGGATACCCGCCTTTCGCCACCATCTTTTCTTTCACCCGTCTCGCCCACTTCGCGAACGCCTTTCGCTCTCTCAATCGCAAGCGGTTTTTACTCGTCTCTTTCGCGTCGCCCTTTCGCGACCATTTCGGTCGCCGCGGCATGAAATCAATCGCCTCCACGCTTTGGTGTTCTACAATAATCGCACCATCGGATATCGTCGTCGCGCTCTTCGTCTTTGCGACGACGACGTCTAACTCTTCGTACGCTTTCGGCGCTGTCCCGATTGGCCTTCGCGCGTCTTTCACGCGTCTCTCCACGTCGTAATCCGCTTCTTTCGCGAACGTCGTTTGTACGCCTTTCTTATGCGCGTTGCGACTGCCAATGCCTCTCGTTTTCTTGTCTCCTCCTCCTCCTCTTGAAGGCACTTTCGTGGATTTTAAATCCAGCGCGTCCACGGTAAACACAGTCGTCGCCATCCCTTGTAAAGCGGACAATTGCGTCGCTCGCATCGTAGTAGTCGTCGTTAATTCTCCCTCTCCAGGTCTCGCTTTTTGTGATTGAAGCATCTTTTGCGCGTGCGAGAGAGACTTCTTTTTCTTTTGCATCTTTGGCGGCATGACTGATTCTTCTTTGTGGTCGTTGAGAGGAGAACGGAGAAAAGAAGAGGGCTTTGAGTTTTATCTTCTGCGCTCTCTCTTTCTCCTCAAACTTTTGCGCGACGATGACGCGACGATGATGCGTCGTCGGTGTTCGTCGTCGTATACGTCGTGTTAAGCGCACCCATAAAATGGAGAAAAATCTCTCCTTGTGGGGGTGGCTTTTGCTTGGAAAAAGCGCTTTTGTCGAGCGGCGCAATCGATATTACGAAGAAGAAGAAACAAACTCGTTGGTATTAGTGTTGTTCATAGTGTCGTTATGTGGGGTTTTCTATACATTTTAAATCTACTTTTTGTTGTGTGAAACGTGTGTGCTTCAGTTCTGTCGCTGCGGTTGCGCCTCGGCCAACGTTTGTTGTTGTTGTTGTTGTTGTTGTTGTTGCAAATCCGCGTTGCTGGTGTCTTTCAAAGGCGTCCGAGATTTCAACTTCTTGGAAAGCGCCGAGCTACTTCCAAAGCCCATCATGGAACTTCGACTTCGAGTTATTTTCAGAGCTGATTTTCGGATGATTTCGTCCGCGTTTTTACGCTCGATTTCCGAGTTGACGTCTTCCATCGGTAAGACGCGACCTTCGGTAGCTAACTTGTGCGCTTCGTCGTAGCGTTTCAAATCGAAGAGCATTTTCGCCAACTCGACTTTATGAATTAATCGGTTCGGGCTGAGTTCGATGCAGCGCTTGAAGAGCTTTTCGGCGTTTTCGGCGGAACCAGGAGCGAGCGCGCCGTACATCATCTTCACGTACATTTTGGTGATGCCGTTCAAGTTAGCCATGGACCACTCGTAGCGACCCATTACGTGCAACGCCATGTCGTCGTTCGGATCAATCTTCAACGCGTTATCGAGAGACTCTTTGAGCATTTTACCGAGCTCAACTTTTTCTCTGTTTTCGTTGGAGAACATTTGCGCGCGACCGTACGCAACCGCCAAACACACGTGCGCTTGACACGAGTTTCTGTCGATTTCAACCGCTTTCTGCGCGCGGTCGACGGCTTCGTCCGCCAACGCTTTCGCTTTCACTCTGTTTTTGAAAATCTCCGGTTCAAAGACTCGGTCGGAAAGAGATTTCGATAGCGCGATGTTTGCAAACTGGTTCATCGGTTGACGTTCCACCGCTCTGGTGAATATTTTCACCGCGGAAAGCGTGTCGCCGGTTTCGTTCTTCTTTTGGCCCTCCTTGATCAGATTTTCAAACGACTCAGATTTTTGCATGATGTTTGTTCTCGATGACACGCGATTCATCGCGTTCACGCTGCCTCGACGCGCGATATTCGCGATGGATTTCACCCCGAGTCTAGCAAATTTCAAACTCGGAAACGATATGTTTCGATTTTTCACGCTCGATTTCACCCGACGAATCCTTCGCGATATGCGCATCAAACGTTTTCTCGAGTTTGGAAACAACCAATCCAACGCTTTTAAGACGCCCAAGCCGGTAAACACGGACGGTAACTGCGTGAAAACCGACGAGGGCAGAGCGACGACAAAATTCAAAATCACCGCGACAAACGTCACCTTGGTGTAAAACCATTTCTGTTTCTTTTCATCTGTTTCTTCTTTTCGTTGTTGAAGTTTCTTGTTGTTGTTGTGTTTTTTATTCGTTTTAGTATTCGCGCTCGTTTTATTTACTGTTTCTTTCGGCGCCGCTTTCCCTGTTCTGTTTACCGGCACGTGCGAGGTGATGTGCAACAAATCTTCCGACGTCGTCGGCTTATCCCACAGACGATTGACCATTTTCCGTTCGTTTTCAATTTCTCTTCTTTTAAAAGACCCGGAGAGCTCTTCATCGTCTTCGTCCTCGTTGTTCGAAACTGTTTTACCTTGGCCTTTGTTATTGTTGCGGCGTTTCTTCGCGTCTGGCGTAAACCCGTCGTCGCTGAAACAAAACTCGTCGTCCACTTCGCAATCGTCGTCGATCCAAATCGGATCGGCGACTTTATTACCTCCTCCAAAGGACCCGGTTTTCTGGTGGTGACCAAACAAAGGCGACGAAGACGGCGTCCCCACGTCGCGCACGCTATTCGTCTTTGAAGAAGCGTTTTTGGTTCGATCGAACCTTCGTCCAATCGACGACGACGTTCCCGGCGAACCGCCGCCACCCGCGTCGCCGCCGCCGCTCTCGCCGTCTCTTTTGTTCTTCTTATTATTACTACTACTACTATTACTCGGCGAGGAGGAGGACGGGGAGCAGGATGCGTCTGGTTTTCTCACGATCATCATCGGGTCGAAATCTTTTTTTTTTTGAAACGCGTTTTTGTTTTTGGTGCGTTCCAAAACAAAGGGGAAAAAGAAAACCGGGGTCAATAATTGAAAGAAAAAATAAGAATACGTATTCTACGCTCTCGGATCGTTCTCTCTCTCTCTCTTTCGATCGCGCAGTGCTGAAAAACGACGTCCTCTCTTCCTCTCTTTCGATTTCGTGGTGCTGAAAACACGTTTTGTCCGCGGAAACATCGACACCTCTTTCATCTCTAAAATTTTAAGAGGGGGATACAAAAAGCGAGCGAACACCCAAAAAAAGAGCAAAACTCTGACTGTGCAGCGCTCGAGGCACAATTGGTTTTGCACTCGCGAGAGAGAGCGCCTCTTGGAGGAAAAGAAACGCACCTTCGGCGAAAGAGGTGCTCGCGCGCATCATGTGCTGCGACACGTCCCTCATTTTATACGTGTACGTGTTGTAATGTTTCCTTTTCTTGGTCTTCTTTTGTTTCTCGAGACGACTTTGACGCACACGAGGTCAAGGAGACGAGAAGCTTTTTCCGTCTCTCGTTTTCCCAACGCTTTCGTTTGTGTTCGACGAAATTATTCCCAAAGAAGAGATTTTTCCTTCGCGCGAGAACGAGCTTTTGGTGTGCGCGTGTCTGTTCTCGTCGCACGCAGAGTGACCGAGATCTACTCCTCCTCTTCGTGTGCGCGCTTTACACCGCGCGATCGACGAAAGTAGTGCAAGTCAACAAAGAATACGTGCGTTCGTGTGTGGGTCTTTTGAACGGGATGATAAAAATAAAAGGCACCGAAGAGTCGCAAAAATTCTCTCCCCCCTATCGCTTCGACAAAAAAAAACGTTTAGGGTTACATTTTTTGAACATTTTTTCTTTTGATTTCCTTTCTGCGTGCTTTATTAGTATGTCGAGTACTTTCGCACTACTACTACTGCTACTACTACTACTACTACTGTCTGTGTTCTATTATTCTCTCTCATTTAAACCGTTTTCGTCGCTCTTAGGATTCTCTTCTTGTTTTCCCGTCTCAACCTTTTTGTCATTCCCCGGGGAAGGAGAAGGTAACGACCGTCGCCACGCGTTCATTTCCGTTTCCAAGGAGCGTAAAATAAACTCGAACGATTTCGGTCTCGCTTCGACGTCTTTCGCGGCGCAGGTTTCGAACAAGTTCGATATGGAGTCGAACGCGAGCTCGTCCGCTTGGGTGAGCGGGAGTTGTCTCTGAGACGACGCGCCGACGAGCGCTTCTCTTCGTTTGTTCCAATCGGTCGGTAAAGCGAGTCTGCGCTCGGAGTAACCGACGACGGCGACTACTTGCATGGGGTGTAAGTCGTCCCAAGGCGTTCGCGTGGTTAAGAGCTCCCAACAGACGACGCCGAAGGAGTAGATGTCGGCGCGTTCATCGTACGGTTCGGCGCGGAGCATTTCCGGGGCCATCCATTCCGGGGTGCCGTGGAACTCCGAGCGCGCGGAGGCTAAGGTGGAGAAGCGGACGCGGGACATGCCAAAGTCGGCGATTTTGACTCGCCATTTTTCGTCCACGAGTATGTTTGGAGATTTCAAGTCCAAGTGGAGGATCGGTGGCGATCGAGTGTGGAGGTAGTGCATGCCTCGAGCGACGGCCATGGTAATGTTCAGACACCGCAAACCGTCGACTTTGAAACACTCGTCGGATTTCAAGATGCCGTGCAAAGAGCCGCGACGCATGAACTCGGTAAGGATCAGAGGGGGCTCTAAAGCGTAGCCCATGAAGAGAAGGAGGTTGGGATGTCGCAAACGCGCCAAAGTTTGCACTTCGTTCTCTAGTTTTTCGCGAACGCTTTTCCCGCGCTCGAGAAGTTGCTTTACCGCGACTAACGTGCCTTGATACGAGCCTCGAAAGACTTCCGCGAAACCGCCGACGGCTATGCGTTCGAGTAGGCGAACGTTCTTGGCATCTATGCGAAACTCTTCGGAAAGCGCGTTGGTTTTTTGCTCGCTCGTCGACGCGCCGTTGTTGTTATTGTTATCATTGTTCCCTTTATATTCGCTGTATAAGAATCCACGCGATTCACCATCTTCGATGTCCCCATCGTACCTTGCCACCGCGTATCTCCCATCCACCGGGCTCGCGTAGGTGTCCACGGCGGATATATTTGACGTCATCGTCGTCGTCGTCGTCGCCGCGTGTAACTCCTCGTCGTCTCCTCTCAGTTCCACGAGTCTCGGTGAACTTCCGCTCGCGTCGTTGGTATCGTGTGCCTTCTCGCCTAACGCCAACGTCGAGCCTCCTTTCTTCTGCACCCGATCTTCCGCGCCGAAATTCGCAGAACCCCCGGGGTTCGCCACCGCCGCCGCTACGATGCTGTTGTTGTTGTTGTTGTTCGACAAACTCGTCGTCGAATTTTCCAACTGTCCTTTCCCAAAGTGCGCTCGAAAGTGCAAGTTCATGTTCACATCAACCGTTTCCCCATCGATCCTATCCACGCGCATAATCGGTCCATTCAACGCCTCCACGCGTTCTGGAGCAATTGCCATCCGTTCAAAGCTCGCCGTGGTCGTCGTCGTCGTCCCCGTCCCTTTTTCTGCATTTCCTCCTAAAGACGTCACGTTCCAACTCTGCACCGGCAAATTCGATAAGGTCTGTTGCAACCAAAGGTCGATTTGCGCGGATTTGGCGGTTTGGCCGACGAGTGTTTCTCCTACCGCAGTAGGCGTAGGAGTATTCGTCGAAGCCGTCGTCGTCGAAAGCGTCGTCGGTGCTAAAGCGAGTGGATTAGTATTCTTTTCGGCGGCGCGGTCGTCGTCGTTTCCGTCGTCGCCGTCAAGTCGTTCCAAAGCGTTCGTTTCTTCTTTTTCCATTTCGAAAGCTACTCTCAATCTCTCTTACAGATTATTTAACGCTCTCAAATATTCCGTGTATGTTTACGTATACTTATTACGATTGGGTGGTGCGCAGGTGCCCGCGGCGGTGATGGTCATTGGTGGTCATTCGAATGCGTTTCAGAGCCAAGAAGAAGTGAGGACGAAAAGCGCTTTTTGAGAGAAGGAAAGAAGTAAAAAATATTGAGATTTCATTTATAAATACACAGATTTAATCACGCGCGGATCTTACATTATGGCGGTCTTTTTGGACCTTTCGCTCGCTTATTACTATTCTACGAACGAGGAGGAGAATGAGGAGGTTCGTTTTTTCGTCGTCGGCGTTTTTTGGCGAGGTCGGTGGCGTCGTAAAACTCTTCGAGCGCGTTCTTCAATTTCCAGAAGAGGACGATAGATTTGGCGAGAACGATGTCGAATATCCGGACGAGGACGGCGAAGAGCGTTCCGATTTTTGTTTTCGCCTCTTTTTTAAAGCTCTCGAGCTTTCTTTCGAGCTTTTTGATGTCCTCGATGGATTTGAGCTTCGAGCGGTTGGCGAGCATTTGGGCGGTTTTGGATTTGTCCAAAGTCCGCTCGACGACGCCGAGAGTGAAAAGACGGTCGACGGTTACGACGGCGACGAGCATGATGACCAGGAAGCCTACGAACGACCGCATGTAACTCCCGAAGAAGATGTTAAAGACGAAGAGGATGGCTTTGAAGTGCCCTCGCATGACTTTAGCGATGGAGCGGCCGACTTTTTTGGACGCGATTTCGCACGTGATACGAATCGCGACGAGAAGCCGGAAAAAGTTGCTGTACGCGGCGCGTTGTTTCGTCTTCGCGTCGCGAAATTGCATCACCAGTTCCTTGAACGAGTTTGGTTTGCTCTTTCGTTTCTCTTCCGCCTCTTCTTCCATCTTTTTTTGCTTCGCGAGCGTCGCTTCTTCATGCGTGCGAGAACATTTCTTCGTTAACGTTGTGTCGTGCACCTCTAAATCTTCGGTGAAGCAACACATGCCTTTATCGTCCAAGACGACAGGCGAAAAACACACGCCGTCGCACCCGATACTTCGGTTACTTCCACCACACACGCCACACGTGTCTACGACGGCTTCGCCTTGACACGCGCCGGCGCAATCGAGTTTGGCGCCCGAGCCGCACACGCCGTCGCACCCGTAGGTTTCTTCCCCTTTACACCGACGTAACTCAACGTCGCCGTTACAATCTACTCTGGATTGGAACCCTTCCGAGCACCTCGAGCTACACTTTGCGGTCCATGCTCCAAACGTTCGGTCAAAAACAGGGAGACTATCCGCAAACGGCGAGAGACGATTGGCTGTTTCCAACGCGATCTTTTCCTTCTCGCATGTCCTCTTCGAAGGCGGTTCTGGCGTCGCCACGTTCTCAAACCGTTCCACGTACGCACAAAACGCGTACGCGTTCGATTTTGCCTTTGTAAAAGTATCAATCGCGAGTACTATCATCTTCCCTATCGTTGAATGAAACATCGATTCCATATTTTTCTCCTTGTTTTCTTTCATCGACGTGCGTATTTTATCAAAGTACACTTCCGCGTTCATTTTTTCAAACAATAAACGATCCACGGTTAACTGCCTCACTAAAATCACCGACCCGTACACGTCTATCAAAAAGCTCTCGAGTCCGTCCGCAAAAGATCTCAAAACGAACGTCTTTCTCATCGTCCCAAACACCAAATCGTACGCCATCCTCGGCGTTTTCATCGGCACGTCGGAGACTTTCTCGATGCCGACTCTATTCGCCGTCTCTAAAGCTCTCCGACACCCGCGTCGAGTTCTGTCTCTCAAAGTAAACCGAATCTCGTACTTTTCGTCTAAACTCATAAAATCCGTCACGAATTGCGGCGTTCGGTTCCCTCGTCGTTTGCCTTTTAATTTCGCAATCTGCTTCTCCGCGTCCTCCATCCGCGCTCGCGCGAGTAACCCGGTGCCGTTCAACTCTCTCAAGTTTGCTTCTAATTCATTCACCGCTAACTGACTCGCGTTCCCGGTAATTGCGTTCCCGGCAAAAACGAAAAATCTGTACGCCAATATCGCCAGCACGACGGTTAAGTACGACTTCTTGACGTTTTCTCGCGTCCGCTTCGTTCGCTTCTTCTCCACGTTTTGGAGTGTTCTTTTCCTGTTGTTGTTCGCATCCGTTTGCGTTTGTTTATTCCTGTTGATCATCATCGTTCGTTTCGGTGAAGAGTGCGGGGAGGATATCGGCGATACTACTCTCTTTCGATGATGCCCCCGATGGTGAGAGTCAACCGCATCTCCGCTGGAATCGACCAATCGAAACAAAGCTTCTGGCATTTTAACACCCTTCACTCGTTCTTGTTCTTCGTTCTCTTGTGTATGTTCTTATTGTTTTCCCAAACAGAAAGCGCGATGTTTGCAACCGCACCAGTCAAAACGATCGTCCCGACGAGCGCGATTTTAGAGTTGTACGGCACGTACCGCTCCCAGTTTAAAATTCGGAAGAACGAGGTTTCCGGCACTTTGTGATTGTGGTTGTTGTTCATCCAAACAATAAAGAGAGGATGTGTTGTGAAGGGATGTGAAGATGTTTTTCCGTTTAAGGTCCTTTTTCCTTCTCTCGTTGGTCGGTTTTTAAAGTACGCGCTTCAATACACAATGCTTTTATATTTCACACAACACAAAGGTACGGGTATATCTATCTATCTACCTATCTATCTATCCCCATGGTATTATTATTATTATTATTATTATTATTGTTTCAACTCTTTATTTTGCTTCTTTTTACTTCCGGCGAACCCCATCGAGCGGAATCGAGACATCAAACCGTTGTTTTCATCTTTTTTCCCGTCGTCGGTGACGTTAATGTCTCTCAACATTTCCACGATTTGCTCGAATTCCGGTCGGGTGTTCATATCAGCTTGCCAGGAATATTGGATGGTATGCGCGAGGACCGGGTGACAACTTTGCGGGATGGTTGGACGCATGCCTCTTTGGACGACGCCAACGGCGGCTTGGAGAGGAGTGTATCCAGAATACGGTATATCGCCACCGGTGACGAGTTCCCAGAGCGTGATCGCAAACGAATAGACATCGCACTTGTGATTATACACTTGGTGCGCTATAACTTCCGGTGCCATCCATCGATAGGTCCCAGTTTCAGCCGTCATCACTCCGTCTTTCGCCATGACCCTCGCGACGCCAAAATCGGCAATTTTCACCACGTCGTTTTCATCCATCAACAGATTTGCCGTTTTCACGTCTCTGTGAACGATGTTGATCTTGTGGAGATAATCGAGACCTAAGGTGACGCCGGTGGAGTACTTGACGATTTGCGACAACTTCAAAGGCGCATTTTTGTGCAAGAAACTCAACATCGAACCGCCGTGCATAAACTCCGTCACGAGACACAACATTGGTCCTTTCGTTATAGCGCCGATGAGTTGAATGACGTTTTTATGGTGCACTTTCCTCAACGTCGACAACTCTTGCTGAAACTCTCTCTTCAAATCGTCGTGACTTTCGTTTTTCGGCGTCTTTAGAACTTTCACCGCGACTTCTTGACCGCAATACTGTCCGAGATACAAAACGCCAAACGCGCCTTGCGCAATCTTCTCGCTATAAGTCAACAACTTTTCATCAATTTCCCACTCGGAAGGCATGGGCGAAACGCTTCTATCGTCGATTAAAGCGCGTCTATCTCTACCGTTATTCTTCTTCTGACTCACATCTTCTGATTTTCTTTTCGGATGCGCCGGTGCAGAATCCACCGCGCCTCCGCTTTTTTTTTGTTGTTGTAGTTTTCTCGACGAAACCGCATCGCCCCAATTAAACTGATCAAACGTGCTTTGCAACATCGCCTCCAACCCTTTCGCATCGTTCTCACGCCACCCTTGCGCGACAAACACGTCCAAAACAAACCCATCCGACGTGCAAAACACGTGCGCTTCGGCAATATTCAACCCGACGTCAAACAAAGTCGTCGATATCCTCGACAACGTCCTCGGCTTGTTCCCTCCGCACACCGCAATCTCATACGTCCCTTCTACGCTATTTCTATTGTTAGTGTTATTATCTATGCTTCTCCCACTCATACTTCCACCTCGACTGCTGGGTGACCCGGGTTGAAACGAACTCAGCGTCAACGAAGACCCGAATATCGGCCTTCGCAAACCTCTCGTTTGCTGCAACTGTTGTTGTTGATGATTTTGCTGCAATATCGCTTTCGCTTGCGACTTATATCTCGCCGACTGTCCGCTCTCTTCGTTCGCGGACGACATGCTCACGTCCTCTCTATTTGCGTCCTCCTCCTCCTCCTTCCCTCCGATGTCTGTATCGCTCTCTCCTTCCGAGCCCTCTTCCTCTTCTTCCTCCCCGCCAACTAAAACCTCTCTGACGTGCACGACTGGCGCATCTTTCGTCGACGCTCGTTCCAACAACCGAACGTGCGTCTCGATATCCTCCAAATGGTGCGCGTCTAACCCGTACTGTCTCGGTAACCTCAATATTAAATCGTGCACTTTCGCTTTCCTCTCGCCGTCCTCGTTCAACTCCGGCCAATCCTCGCATAACTGTTCGATGACTTTTTGACAGACTCGGAGTTTTTCTTGGTGTTGGACAGACCCCGCCATCGGTATTTGCGGCGACGACAAAGTCATCGGCGAAGTCTCGACGGACGACCCTTTCTGTGGTCGAGACTTTGACCCGGACATTCTCTTCGTCTTTGGTTCCTTTCTCCTCGCGTCGTTACTCGCTACACGCGCTCCCGTTCAAGATACGAATTTAAGTTTATCGCGATGACAAGACCGAGGACAAATTCGCCGTTGAAAGCAGAGAATATATTTTTACGCGTAAATGTACGCGCGCGTGTATCCCTCTCTCGCGACGCGAACGCGCTTCAATAAACCCGAAATTCCCAAACCTTTTACTCTCTTCCTCTCGAAAATACGCAACGAGGATTCGTCCGGAAATCGCCTTTAACCCTTGCGTCGTGTGCCCGTGTTTTATGTACAAATCTGCGGCACGTGTCGAAAGTTTTTGAGGAGCAAACTGTTCAACGTGCTCAACGTTCTTTTTTTTAATCGCAGAAAACACATCAAATTCGCTCACATTGGCCAACTTTGAAGACTTCTTTTAGATATCAATTCGAACGAGAATCACAAAAAAACGGCATCAATCGAGAGATCTCTTCCGCGTACATCACTGATAAGCGCATCGTTTCTTTTTAGTATCTTCTGTGTACATCCAGAGAGCGTCAAAGATGGTGATTTCTCCCATTTCCCGTATATTTTGTAGAAAAATCTCAACACTAAAAATTGATATCTCGACACATTTGTACAAGGGAAAAAACAAATTTACGACACACAAACACACGCAACAACAACGCACGCTTTTCCTGCGCGCATTCGAAATACACACAGAAGACACCAAAGAAGAGAGTGAGAACGAAGCGCTTCATACATATCGGTGGCGGGTGAAGAGATAAAAAATATCGCGCGGTACTTAACGTAAAGACGATGGGATTTTTACCATTCGGCAAAGGGCAAGCGGGGAAAGATTCGATCGGTGTTGATTCTTCTTCTTTAACTTCTTTATCGACGGCGGATGCTGACTCATCGATTCCGAGAACAACGATCGAGGCAGACGGTGTCAAGGAAAAGAAAGTCGCGGAAGCTTCTGGTGTAAATGGTGGTGGTCTCGAAGGAAAAGACGTCATCGACGATTCCATCTCGAAAGGGCGAGTGATGTTGGAGCAACTCAAGGCAAAATATAACAACGCGTCGTCCGCGGCGCCGTCGTCGTTGAAAAGTTTAAACGTCCCGTCGATGAAATCCAGAGAAGCGGACGTGTTAATCCTGGAAGAGAAAGTCTCGCGAATGACGAACGAGCTAAACGTGGCGATTCGCGAGAAAGGCGTGGCGAAAATGCAACTGGAAGAGATCACCGCGGAGTCGCTTTTGTTGAAGATTAATCTGAAGGAAAGCGAGGCGAAGAAAGAGGAGATGACGTTGAGACACGAGCGAGCGGCGAAAGCGATTTTAACGTTGCAAAAGCGCGAGGAAGAAGCAGAGGAGAGAATTGCGGAGATGAAGAAACGAGAGGAGAGGTTTAAGGAGGATATCGTGGAGATGGCGAAGAACGTGGACGCGTTGATTTCGGACAACGAAGCCAAGGACGAGTTGTTGAAAGAGTACGACCGGACGAAAGTTTTGTGTCACGAACGCACAGCGCAGGCGGAGCTTGCGGACGAGAGGGCGAAAAAAGCAGAAGATCTGTTGGAGGAGAAAACGATTGAGTTTGAGAAAACGGTGGAAGAACAGGCGTTGGAATTCGAACGCAAGTTGGAGAAAATGGCGGACGAAAAGACAGAAGAAAGAACGAAAGAACTTTCCGAAGAGCTGTACGACGTGAAGAAGACGTGCGAGGAAAAGGAGAAAAAGTGCGACAAGTTGACGAAAGAGTGCGAGGAGAAGTTGACGATTGTGAACGAACAAATGGAAGAGACGGCGTTTTTGAGAGAAGAGAAGAAGAAATACGACGATTTGTTGATTGAAAAAGCAAAGATGGAAGCGAATCACTCGGAGTTTCTCGATAAATTGGCCAAGGAGCACGCGGCTGCGATCGTGGCCAGAGACGTCAAGCTCGAAGAGTTTGAAGTCTTGTGCAACGATTTGACGGAATCGAACAAAGAGCTCACCACGCGATGCGGCGCGGCGAGCGGGAAGTACAAAGCGTTGCAAGACAAACTTACCGCCGTTCGCCGAGGCGCCGTAGACGCGTTCGTCGGTCTCGACCAAAACGTCATGTATTTATCGGACGAAGACGTGCGTTTAAAATACAACTTAGCGTTGGAGGAGGCGAGAACGGCGGAAGAGTATGCGAAATTGTGTGATCGCCGATCGAGAGATTTCGAGGACTCGCTTCTCGCGTTGAATCATACCCACCGAGAATTGTTAGAAGAAACTCGAGCGCTTCGCTCGGGAGAGAAACAAGCCTCGTTTGGCGGTTACGGATACACCGGTCCGGAAGAAGTGCTCGTGAAGATAGACGAGGTAAATGTCGAATTGGGCGATGCCAAGACGGCTTTGGAAAACGCCGTGAACGATTTGAAAGAGTTGCAACGCGTCAACGATTTGCTCGAAGAACGTTTGCATACGCGCGATGAGATGGACAAGAAACGCGAGTATACGCTCGTCGAGAGTGCAAAAGAAGTCGAACGCCAACAAAAAGAAATTCGACAGCGCGAAATTGAACTTGAATTGAAATCGCAACGCCAACGAGAGTTCATTAAAGACATCATGGATAGGCAAAAGAACGGTTTATTATCGATTGGCTCCAAGTTTGGCGTAGACGTGGACGTGGACGAAGAGAAGGACGATGTCTCTTCCGACGAGGAAGAGGAAGACGAAGAAGAATACACAGAAAACAACAAAAACAAGAAGAATACCAACGTCGATTCTTCCTTCTCGATATCTGACGTACAACGCCGAGGCCGCTCGCGAGACCCGGTTGAAGTCCCGAACGATTCCGCGGAAAAGCTCACGCCAAATTCGAACAAATCTCCGTTAAAAGGAGGCCCAGTCGGAGCTTTTTCGTTCAAAGAGTCCCCGCTGATGCCGCAAGGCATCGACGAGCTCCAGCAATACATCTCCAGCGACGACCGAAAGAATCTCTTCATGTCGTTCGGCGAAGACCAACCGCAACTTCAACAGAAGAAGTAAATCTATACATATATTTATACATAATTGTCCCCCTTTTAGTTTCAACACGATGCGTTTTACGAGACATCCATTTGTAATGTACATTAATGAATACTTTTTTGATCATCTATTCGATGACGACGAGTGCGAACGCGTCGTCGTTCGTTAGACGTTTAAAGCGAATTTCTCACTCGTGTACAAGAAATCCTTACAAATACAAACACATTTGAATACGCAAAACAAAACATTCCACACGGTTGGGTTCTTCGTCATCCAGTACTTGAAAAAGCGAGCGAGAACATTACTACGCGCGAACGAGGACAAATATGGAGTGGACGACGATTGAATCCGACCCGGCCGTGTTCACCTCCCTCGTCGAACAAATCGGCGTCAAAGGCGTCCAAGTGGAAGAACTTTGGGACCTCTCGAATCTCGAATCGCTCAACCGCCGCTTCCACTTGCACGGATTAATCTTCTTGTTCAAATACAGAACGGATATAGACGCGACGAGCGCGTTAGCGGTGGAAAACGTGGACGCGCCGGAGAGTTTATTTTTCGCGAGTCAAGTGATTACGAACGCGTGCGCGACGCAAGCGATTTTAGGGGTGTTGTTGAACGTGGAAACGTTCGGGAACGAAGACGGAGGAAGCAAAGACGCGGAAGGAAAAGAACGAGAGCAAACAATCGGTGAGACGCTCACAGAGCTTAAACAGTTCACCGCAGATTTTCCACCGGAGTTGAAAGGGTTGGCGTTATCGAACAGCGAGAAGATTCGAGCGGCGCACAACGCGTTCGCGAGACCGGAGCCGATTGTAGACGAAGGGAAGCGAGCGGCGAAGAACGGCGACGAGGTGTACCATTTCGTCGCATTTGTTCATCACGGTGGACGCATGTGGGAATTAGACGGTCTGAAACCGAAACCAGTGGCGTACGGAGAATGTTCGAAGGAAAATTGGCACGAAGTAGCGGTTCCAGCGATTGAAGAGCGCATACAGAAATACGCCTCGGATGAGATTAGCTTCAACTTGTTGGCAGTAACGAACGAGAAGGAGAGCGTGTTTAGACGAGAGTTACGAGAGGCCGCTGAACGTGGAGATAACGAGAGTATCGTGAAGTTGACGGACGAGATTGAAGATGAAATGAATCGGAAGGAAATTTGGAGAGACGAGAACATTAGGAGGAAACACAATTACATCCCCTTTATTTTTGAAATGTTGAAGTGTTTGGCCGAAAAGGGTGGGTTGGAACAGAGCGCTTAGTTTTAGCATAAGGTTTATTCATAACGCGCGTTGTAGGTACTTATAGACACACAACGCACCCTGTACCTTCTCTATGAGTCTAGTCTATTTTCGTTAAATTCTCTTGCGACCGCCGAAAGAAACTCCCGCTTCGCTTATGTTTCTTCTTTTTCGTTTTAACGGATTTACCATCGCTATCGCTGCCGTCGTTCGCATCGCTATCCCCCTTGTCCTTTTTCCTTAACTTCGTCGCATCAATATGTTTCATTTCAATCCCGAGATTCGTCGCCGTTTCCTCCATAATTTTCAAATGTTCTTCCATGCTCAACTCGTTCGGAAACAACTGTTCGAGAAATTCCTCGGAGAACATATCGTTGGAGGTGAACCGTTCGCCATATGCCGGCTCAACGACGCCGCTAAATTCTTTCGCGATTTCCCACAGTTCCGTGCCTAAAACCGGATCGTAAGATGCTTCGGAGGACTCGACCACTTTCGTGCCGTCAAATTTTTGTCCTTTGAAAAATTTACGCAACGGCCAATCGACTAAGGAAATCGCAATGACGCCAATCGCGAAAAACAACGCGTGCACGTGCCAACGAAATCTTCGCAGATTGAGAAAAAAGGCATCCAGGGATTGCGGCGTGCTGTCATCACCATCACTGTTACGTACCTCAACCGACGACGGGAATTTCCCCGGTCCGTACTTCTGCACGAACCTACCGGCGAACAACCCTCGACTGAAATGCCTCGCTCCTTGATCCATCCTTCGCATCTGCGGCGTCGCGTTCAAACTCGCGTTCTGAGGCGCAAACGGATTTAAAGCTGCTATCGTCACCGCTCTCGCGCCATCCTCAGCGGGCGCGTAACACATCCTCCTCAAACACGCCAACGGTAAAAACCGCAACAACCTCACGCTGCTGAAAATAGGCGTTCTCACCGCGCCGGGATCCACGCTAGAACACCGCACTCCTCTCGCCCCCCATCGATACTCCACCTCGTTTGCAAACGCCACGCACGCCAGCTTTGTATCCGAATACGACCCGAACTTCTCGTTGTATAAAAACTTGTTGCACATATCCGCGCCTTCGATCTTCCCGAAGCGATGACACACCGAAGCGACGAAGACGCAATTCGCAAACTGCCGCCGACCAATCGCGCGTTGGAAACTCTCGTTCAACGACAGCATCAACACCGCCGGCCCCAAAAAGTTCGTCCACACTAATTTACTCACACCAGTTTCTCTCTCGTACCCTTTCTCCGAGGCCACGCCGGCGTTGTTCACCAACACGTCCAACTCGCCAATCGTCTCGTTAAAACGTTGCGCAAACTTCGCGATGGATTCTCCGCTCGATACATCCAACGCCACTCCCTCCATCACCACCAAATCTAAGTGCGGAAACTTCTCCATCATCTCCCGTTTCACCTCTCCCGCTTTCTTCAAATTTCGGCATCCAAACACGACTTTCGCCCCGGCTAACGCTAAATCCAAAACCACCTGTTTTCCAATCCCCGAGGTGCACCCGGTGACCAACGCAACTCGATTGACCAAGTCTGCGTTTTGGGCGGTGATTTCATTTTTCTCCTCTTCTCCTCCGCGATCGAACGCAAAGAGATTAAACTTACTCCTCCCTCTCCCTCCTGTCCTCTCTTCTTCTTCTTCCTCGCGTTCATCGTCGTCCTCGTCGTTTACACGGTCTCGTTGATGATGTCGATGTCCCTCTTCCATCTTTTTTACCCAAGAAGTCGCTCTTAAAACGTTCTCTCCTTTC
>Ga0182095_1454385_pt1 | contig 17524 bp, 20 predicted proteins | sample 041ome_19_FD_127784 | JGI IMG/M metagenome (GOLD analysis project Ga0182095, IMG submission 127784) | Metatranscriptome of coastal salt marsh microbial communities from the Groves Creek Marsh, Georgia, USA - 041412BS metaT (Metagenome... | ecosystem: Environmental > Aquatic > Marine > Intertidal...
CTAGATTCTTCTGTTGCAGATAACTCAAAAATTATATTTATATCACCGCCTTCGTTTGAAGCCCAAAGGCAAAACCCTTTTGCTACAGATGAAGACCGCGTTGTATTAGTAGAAAGAGAAAACGCATCGTTTGATCTAGCACCTCTTATGGGCAACATAAGCCCACAGAAGTGCTATGAAAAAAGCCAAGCAATCAAAGACAAACTGCGAGAACAAGCCGGATTCAAAAAGAAACCGACTAAGACTCGACTAACGTCTATAGACAATATGACAGAAGAAGTTCTGGTTAACCCAGACAAGATGTCCATATCTATTGCAGACACAAGCAGCTTTCCATACATACGTTGCAACATAAATGGTGGCGATAGCGGCGCTTACTACTTTAACATCGAACGCCCAACGTATATGTACAACTTCAAAGACGAGCCGATCTTTGAGATAGAAAAAGCAGACAAAGACTTCTACACATCTATATTCGATACGTTTGCAGATGAGCTAGAAAAAATAGGTAAAGCTGAGTTCCCAATTGTTATGCGCGATTTCGACTCAGATACGTTTTACGCTGGCATGTTCAACCCAAACCACAATCAGTTTTCTGACGACTACCCGCTTACCCCAATAGGTAAGCAGAACATAGAAGACTTCTTTATATCGCACGGTAAGTTAGCCCCAGACTTTATACCTGAAGCTAAGGTAAAGTTTATGCCAACGTCTAACGAGCCTGCTATTAACCTTGCAAAAACGCCATACGAGATAAACACATATAGAAAAACAACGTACGCTTTAAACCCGAAAACGCCCGCTAAGCCTTTAGAGTTTGGCACAGCAAAGACTATATCGCGTATCTGCCCGCTGTCTTACACCATAATGAAACACATGCTAGGTGATGGGCAAGAAGAGTTTGAACGCTTCATTAATTGGCTTGCGTACATATTCCAGACACGTAAAAAGACTGGCGTATCGTGGGTTCTGTCAGGTACACAAGGCACAGGTAAAGGCGTGTTTTACTCACGCATACTTCGTGGCCTATTCGGTACTCACCATGCGCCTATGCGTTACTTGCAAAGCATGGAAGAGCAGTTCAACTTGTACATGCGAGACGCGTTGTTCTTAGTAGTAGACGAGTTCCACATGGCATCATCGTCTAGCGGTGCAGGAAAGATGGCTGATAAGCTAAAGAACCAGATTACTGAACCTACAATTACAATCAGAGGCATGCGCAGTAACCAAATAGAAATTGATAACTACACAAACTTTATATTTCTTACCAACAGAGTAGACGCAGTAAACATTGAGAATGGAGACCGTCGATACAACATTGCTCCTAAGCAAGATAAAAAATTAATCGAAGCATACCCAGATATACCAGAACGACTAGATACTAACGAGCTTGAAGAAGAGCTATGGTCGTTAGCTGGGATATTACAAACGTTCAAGTACGATAAACGATTGGTAGAGACGCCGATAGATAACACCGCCAAAGAACAAATGCGCAATGTGTCTATGTCTGTCTTTGACGAGTTTTGCCAAGCATTAAAGCACGGCAAGCTATCTTCGTTTACAGACATACTAGACATAAACGTAGCAAGCATACTGCACAGCAACGAAATAGAAATCGCACAGCGCATTGTAAAAACTTGGATTGCCCAAGTAGATGACGAATACATGGTCGTACCTATGGAACATTTGCGAACCGTTTATCACGTACAGACTGAGCAAAACCCAAGGTTTTCACAGCGTGAGTTTTCTAAGCGCATGAACAGAAACGGATTAGCATCAGAACGAAAACGCCCTTATGGTGCTAGTAGAGATGCTAATCATATAAGCGGGCTTGTAGTAAATTGGACTTTAACTCAAGAAGAGTACGACTACTTAATAGCAACTTACTTTAAACCAGAAGACCATCGCCTTCTAAAAAGCGCATAAAACTAGCAAAGCATTGTTTTATTAGTTACACTAATAAAAACAACTGACTAGGATATCTAAGTGGTTAAGCTAACTCAGGATAAGAGACCAGACATAACCAAGCCTTTAGAAAAACCAGAGCAGCTCGGTGAACTAAAGGCTTGGTCTTACTCAGCGCTTAAAGTTTTTGAAGAATGCCCTTACAGGTCTTACATTCAAAAAGTAAAAAAGATTCAAGAACCGTCAAGTCCAGCAGCAGATCGCGGCACACAGATACACCAAGAAGCAGAAGACTACGTTAAAGGTGAGCTAGGTGAACTACCAGCTTCGCTAAGCAAATTTAAAAATGACTTTGAGCAGCTACGAGATTTATTCGCTGAAGCTAAAGTAGAACTAGAAGGTGAATGGGGCTTTGACCTTGAATGGAACCCTTGTGGTTGGATGGAAAAATCCACATGGGCACGTATCAAGCTAGATGCTCTCGTGCATGAAGACGAACAAAGTGCACGTGTAATTGACTACAAGACAGGTAAAAAGTTTGGCAATGAAATAGGCCACTCGCAGCAGTGCTTGTTATATGCAATTGCTACTTTCTTTAGATACCCACACATAGACTTTGTGCAGACCGAGCTATGGTATCTAGATAAAGGCGAGACAACTAAGAAATCCTTCACAAGAGAACAAGCGATGCAGTTCGCTCCGGGCTTTCACAGACGTGCAATTGCAATGACTACTTGCGAAGACTTTTCACCAACGCCAAGTAAAGACTCTTGCCGATGGTGTTCTTATGGAAAAGGCGACTACCCCGAATGTTCGTGGGGCGTCAACTAACAGCTCTCCGTACCAACCCCCACCCCTAGGTTGGTTACTCCCCTTCCCCGCCCCCTCCAGCGGGGTTTTTTTTACCTAAAATAAGAGGCAACAATGGGAACTATACTACTGCGCTTACTCACTCTCATGGAAATTGTGTTATTCATAAAACACTTTAAGGAGCAATCTAAAAATAATGAAACAGATAAGCGTGTATCACTTAGTGAGGATGAAGCATGAAAAAATATAGAGTAGCGGTGGCATATGAGTCTGGATTTGTTGTCGAGGTAGAGACTCCCAATAGCCAATTAGCGAGAAATCTTGTCATGGAAATGATTGACGAGGATGGCATTCCAGAGGATGCAAAAGTGTTGCACAGAGATTATTTTATTACTGATGTAAAAGTGGATGATCTGACAACATGCAAATGATGTACAACAGAGATGGCACACTAATAGAGTACACCCTGAAGACAGATCCGCCAGAAGCGATGTATTGGACGACTTACCGATTGAAAAAAAGGGATATACAGATCATAACAAAGACTGACAAAGCTACAGCGACACAAATACGACAGGAAATATTCGATGACATTATTAGCAGAGAACCAAACATTAAGACGACAAAGGACAAAGTACATAAAAAGTGTCAAAGTACCTCACAAGAAAATGCTAAAGGAAGGCAGAGCCAACGCAAAACTAGGCGACGTAATAACAATTAAGAAGTGGAAAGGATTAAAAATATACTCATTGACACTAGAAGAACGAGTGTCATGTCCAGATTACTGCGAACAATGGGATAATTGCTATGGTAACAACATGCCGTTTGGTCATAGGTTTGATCATACTCACCCAGATTTCTTACCGCTCTTACGAGAGCAACTTGTCGAACTACTAACTAAACACCCTGAAGGCATCGTCATACGTCTTCACGTACTCGGTGACTTCTTTGACATTGACTATTGCATTTTTTGGGTACAAATGCTCATAGAACACCCTAACCTCAAAGTGTTTGGCTATACGCATCACAGACTGTCTACTGAGATGGGTCAAGCTGTAGACTCTATCAACCGTATAGCGCCAGACCAATCAGCAATACGGTTTTCAGACGACCACACAACAGATTTTGCTGCGTATACAGAAAATACTGTAGGGACAGTATTCAAAGGTATCTATTGCCCAGAACAAACAGGTAAGACTGCAAGCTGCGCAACGTGCGGATATTGCTGGTCTTCAGATCAACCAGTAATTTTTCTTGAACATTAAATATAAGCTGTGCTAATATTATTTGTAATCAATGAGTGATCAAATATGCAAGAAGCATTCGAACATCAAAAGACAACTACAGACTTCATATTAAATAACGAACGAGTACTTGTAACATCTGACCCCGGCACTGGCAAAACGCGCAGTGTTATCGATGCATTTGTACGGCGCAGTAAAAGCAAAATGCTTGTGCTTGCCCCGCTATCTATCCTTGAAGCATCATGGGGAGACGACATAAAGAAGTTTGCTCCGCAGCTAACGTTTGCCGTTGCATACGCAAAGAACCGAGAAAAAGCATTCTTAGAAGACGTAGATATCGTCATCACTAACCACGATGCAGTTAAATGGTTAGTTAAGAACAGCAAGTATTTAGACCAATTCGATATGTTGTGCATCGATGAGTTCACAGCATTCAAGAACAAAGACAGCCAACGCAGTAAAGCTGCACTTAAAATTGCACAGCACTTTAAGTACCGCGTAGCAATGTCAGGTACCCCTAACAGCAACACTATCCTTGACATCTGGCACCCGACACTAATCATTGACGACGGTGAACGGTTAGGTCGCAGGTTCTACGGCTTCAGATCAGCTGTCTGTACATCACACTTCAATGGCTTTGCTAACGAATGGGTAGACAAAAGCGACGCTCAAGAGATTGTTGCTGCAGCGCTGCATGACATAAACATTCGCTACAAGCTAGAAGAGTGTATCGACATGCCAGAGCAGACTACACGTCAAATGTACGTGACTCTGCCAAAAACTATCCAAAGCCAATACATAGCGCTAGCTGAAGACTCAGTACTGTACACAGGTAAAACAACAATCAATGCTGTACACGCCGGTGCCAAAGTTAAAAAGCTACTGCAGCTGTGCACTGGCGCTGTGTACGACGAACACGGTGTAGCACAGGGCATACATTCAGAGCGATATGACTTAGTTATGCAACTTGTGCAAGAGCGGAAACACTCGCTAGTTGCATTCAACTGGAAGCACGAACGTGACCACATGACAGCGCTAGCTGACAAATTAGGTATATCGTACGGCGTTATAGATGGCAGCACACCAAGCCACAAACGCAAAGATATCGTTGACCGCATACAAGCTGGTCAGCTGCAAGTAGTGTTTGCACACCCGCAATCAGCAGGCCACGGTCTAACCATGACCAAAGCTACATCGATTATATGGTCGTCGCCAACGTACAACGCAGAGCATTACCAACAATTCAACCGACGTATCTACCGTGCCGGTCAAACACAACGCACTGAGATCATACAGATCGCAGCTAAAGATACGTGGGAAACAGATGTATATGAAAAACTAGACGGTAAACTTACACGAATGGAAGAACTATTAACGATTCTTAATGAGCTACACAAAAAAGGAAAGACTAATGGTTAATGAACAAACAACAATTAATGACTTAATTGCTTCTCGAGCAGCCATCAAAGATCAAATGGATGAGCTTAATCGAGAGTTAAAAAGCTTGCGTGAGACACAAGATAATATCGATGTCTTACTGCTCAAGAAGATGGATGCTGAAGGTTTGTCACGCACTGCGAACGACAAGGCTTCTGTATCGATCAATGAGGATATGGTACCTGAAGTTATTGACTGGGATCTGTTATACGATCACATCATAGCTACCAGAGACCTTAGCCTCTTGCACAGACGCGTCAGTTCAACTACATACAAGGAATTGCAGAAGCTTGGCGAAGCAGTCCCCGGTTTGCAGCCACGAACTGTACGTCGAATCAACTTTAGATCACTTTAATTTATTAATGAACAAGGAACAATGAACTATGAGTAGCACAGCGTTAGCAATCCCAGAAGACAAAGTACCAGCATACATCAAGAAAGCAGAAGGCGTAGGCCGTGGCAATGAGAACGTTGGCAACAACGTAACCATTCCCCGAGTCAAGCTGTTACAAAAAATGTCTGACGAAGTAGATAAGCATCATGCCAACTATGTCAAAGGCGCAGAGCCCGGCCACTTCCTCAACACCTTGACCGATCATAACTACGGTGAAGAACTGTATGCCATCAGCATTACGTTCAAACACGAGTTCACTGTTTGGCGCAAGCGTGATGCAGGCGGCGGTTTGTTGGGTTCTTTTAGCTCACAAGCAGAAGCACAAGATGCAATCAACGCGCAAGACAAGCCTCAAGACTATGACATCACCGAGACTCACACTCACGTGTTGCTGCTCAAAGATCCTGAGACAGGTAGCCTTGAACCCACCCCAGTAATCATGGACTTTGCCAGCTCCAAGCTACGTATCTCTCGTAACTGGAACTCGCAGATCGGCATGAAAGGTGGAGACCGATTCTCTGGTCTTTGGAAGATCAAGTCGGTAGCTGTAGAAAACCGCATGGGCAACGCGTTTATGAACGTAGACGTTGAGTTTGTCGGTTGGGCTCAAGAAGAAGATTACAAACTGGCCGAAGCGTTATATGAGCAGTACTCGTAATCTACTGAGTCGTGCATGAACGAGCACGGGTTTGTAAAATCCGTGCATCGTCATCTTCCTTCTGACGTATTCGTCTGGAAGATACACGACACGTTTGCTGGCGGGGTACCAGATGCATTTTATGCTGGCCCCGCTAGTATTCTATTTGTCGAATACAAGTACGTAAAGAAACTGCCAAGCAAAGATACAACTGCTATAAGGACATCGCTATCCGTGCAACAAGCACTCTGGTTAGATCGACTAGCAACTTACAACCAACGCGCTGCAGTAATAATCGGCTGCGAAGAATCTGCCATTGTCCTCGAGCAAAAAGAATGGAACAACTACCTTTTAAAATCTGATTACCAAAAGCGTGCCGTGTCTAGAAAAGAAGTAGCCGACTGGATAACGGGAGTTGTCTGTGGAAACTAGACTAGAGAACTTGCAACGTGAGTGGAAACTAAAAAAGCAACGCGATAAAGTCACACAGACAGAAGCAGCGGCTAAAATTGGGTGGACACAAAGCGCGTTTAGTCAGTACCTGAGTGGGACAACAGAGCTAAACCCGTCCGCTATCATAAAATTAGCTAAGTACCTCGACATACCGCCCTCTAAAATAGATCCAGAATTGTATAGCGATCTAACCTGCCCATTTTGCCAAAATAAGCTTTAAAATCTGCAGCACTAAGCCCTTGTTAACGCTCTACTTTTCACGTAGGAGCGCCTCTCTCAACCCCTAAAATTAACGCTTTTTAGGCGTGTAACCCTTGTTGGTTTTTGACTTAGGCATGCGAGCTTTCTTTGGTTTTTGGTTAATACAAGGTTGTCCTTTGTGCATATTAAGGCTCCGTTGGCCACTGAACTTGGTCAAGGCTGGTTACCCCTTCCAAGTTAGCAGGAATATCTCGCAACTGTTGGCGGTACGATGCCCACCAACCTTTAACAGTTGGGCTGAGAGGTGAGTCAGGCATTTGGGTCCAATCGGATTTAGCTAATCGTATATCACGCTCATTACGAAGTAGCTCCATAAAACGAGCAGAGTCAAAGTTCCACTGCATGTTTTCCCATGCATAGTACTCGCCCGGCCTAGCAGTTCGCGTTGACCACTGACCGTTGTCATAGACCCATGTATTTATTACTTGGACATCGTTAGAAGTGTACGGTATATGGATAGCTAATAAATCACCGTACATTTGACCATTGTAAAATGCAGAGTCAGTACTGGGAGAGATTATGCTTACCACCTCGCCGTTAGCATTTACCATTGCAACTTTAATCATTAAAACCTCGCAAGCATCTCTACTCTGGATGATGAGTTTGTAACTGGTGGTAACGAAAAATATATCGTTCCATACGGATCAACTAAAGAGCTGAGCTGATCGTTAGTAAAATCAAACTTAACTTTATAAGCAAGACCGCTAGTGTATGACGGGGCTTCAGGCGCAAAACCAAAAAACCCATACGCGTTCATGCATGCCCATGTGTTGTTTAGTAGCTCCCCGCCAACGTTAGGATACACACTAGCAAAAGTAGAGGAGGAAGGGGTAGTTACTCTAGACTGATAAACCCTGCTAGTGCCGTATTCAGAAGTAAATGCTAAATTGCCAGATGAGTTGTAGACATTTAATCCATATCCACTAGACGGGACAGTTAGTGTTTGCGACTTAGTAAGTATTATGTAGTCAATACTTTGCCCTGTACTACTAAAACTATCATAAAAGTAAAATCTAGGCGTAGCTCCACCAATACGATCAAGCAACATACTAAACTTGTAAACACCGCTAGGAGTAGAAGGCTTAGCAAAAATAATTATATCATCAGGCGTGCCAGAAGGAAGATTAGTAGGAGTTGCCCCAGCTCCGGGTGATTGAGTAGTTACAGTGCCAGAACCAAACACAGACACGTTGTCAAAAGGTTCTGCAACCTGCACAAAACCAGATGCGTTACTAACTGTCATACCATAACTCATACTCGAAATACCTGTATGCTGTAATACCTAGTCAAGTTATTTAAGTTTTGTACGTTTAAAACGCCGGTAGACCCATAAGTAAGTTTTACGTATGTAGCGTCGCCACCTTCAGAGTTAAACCCCCACGTACCGTCGTTAGTTAAGCCCGGCACGTCTATAGTAGTAGATTGATTAGCAGTAAGAGAGCCAAAGTGATAGCTAACATACCTGACAAGCCTATCCGTTAAAGTTACAACAAGTGTACCTGAAGAGTTGTATATTTCTAACCCATACGCACCGCTAAGAACGCCGTTAAGTGAAATATTAGTTGTGCCACCAACGGCACCGAATGGATTACTAACAACATTCCAATAAAAGCCAACGCCACCATCTACGGTAAAACCACTAACTATGGCACTACTCGATAGTGTTGTGCTCCCAACAGTGTACGAAGTGAAAACATCCCTGTAGCTTTGCCAGCTATCAGATGCGGATATAGTGGGATTATCTAAACGCAGATAAACACGGTTATTGGGTGATTCAGCCGCCCAGCGAGTACCATGTACTATATATTCTTTGCCGCCTACGCCAACAAAAACGCTTGATCCTATATCACCATAAAATAAAGTCGGGCCGCTATCGTAACCATAGTAAGTGTACCCGGTCGATGCCAAATAAGCAGAGCCTACCGTAATGGGAAAGACAACATTTGCCATCTTAAGCGCCTAGATTACCTAACTTGACGCGAAGCGTGCCGCTAGCGTCGTATACTTTTATAGCCCCATTGCTATCCATGTAAATAGAACTAGCGGTGCCATCTGTGTCAGATGATATAGTTAGTTTTTCAGCGTCTATAGAATCGGCCCCAATTCTTGTAGCGTCTATAAGACCAGCGGTTATTTTTTCAGCGTTGATGTTGAGTATCTTAGCATCGTCGATGGCAGCTTCACCGATCTTGGCATTTGTTATAGTACCATTAGCGACAAACGCGTCGCTTATATACACACCTGCCGGAACTTCTACGCCGTTTATTTCAGTAGCAGTAGCAATAACAGTAAACGGAATAACAGGATCGCCAGTATCAGTAGCGCCTTTTAGGATAGCAAAACGATCAGCGTTAACGATAAACTCGCTTACTATTTCGCCAGCATCGTTGGGTGCAGACGCAAGTCCATACCCAGCTACTGCGCCGTTATTGTCTATTTTAACTGTATACTTTGCGTTAAGGCCGTTTATTGATTCAGCTGCTGCTTCTACAGCCGCTGCATTGGCACCGACCACGGACGAAAGCGCACTTACTGCAGTCGATATTGCACTATTAGCTTCGGTTTTAGTGTAATAAGATTCCGTAAGCGTTGCAGAAGTTACATAATCTTCAAGGTCAGTAGTTGAAGCAAGGTCAAGAGTAGCGGCGGTTATAGCATCGTCTGTATCAGCAGAAGTATAATAATTACCAGTAAGCGTCGCGGTAGTTGCATAATTATCCAAATCTGCACTAGACGCCAGACCAAAAATCGCAGTAGCAATTGCTTCATCGGCAGTAGTTTTAGTATAGTAATTCTCTTCAAGACTGGCTGTAGTAGTGTAGTCTTGAAGGTCAGTAGTAGAAACCAAATTTAAAACTGCCGCCGCAATTGCGTCATCAGCCCCAGTTTTAGTATAGTAAGTTTCCTGTAAATCAGCTGTAGTAGTATAGCTATCAAAATCGCTAGCAGAAGCTAACCCTAAAACAGCAGCTGCAATTGCGTCATCAGCCCCAGTTTTAGTGTAGTAAGTTTCCTGTAAATCAGCTGTAGTAGTGTAATTGTCAAAGTCGCTAGCAGACGCTAACCCTAGAACAGCCGCCGCAATTGCGTCATCTGCAGTAGTTTTAGTGTAGTAATTTGTAGTTAAATCTGCGGTAGTAGTATAGTTACCTAACTCTGTATCTACGTATGTTTCAGAGGCTAACCCAAGCACGGCAGCAGCAATTGCTTCATCGGCTCCAGTTTTAGTGTAGTAGTTTGTAGTTAAATCTGCGGTAGTAGTATAGTTACCTAACTCTGTATCTACATACGATTCAGATGCTAACCCTAAAACAGCAGCTGCAATTGCTTCATCAGCCCCAGTTTTAGTGTAGTAATTTGTAGTTAAATTTGCGGTAGTAGTATAACTGCCTAATTCCGTGTCTACGTATGTTTCAGAGGCTAACCCAAGCACGGCAGCGGCAATTGCTTCATCGGCTCCAGTTTTAGTGTAGTAGTTTGTAGTTAAATTTGCGGTAGTAGTATAGTTACCTAATTCCGTGTCTACATACGTCTCAGACGCAAGCCCCAATACAGCAGCTGCAATTGCTTCATCTGCAGTAGTCTTAGTGTAGTAGTTTGTAGTTAAATCTGCGGTAGTAGTATAGTTACCTAATTCCGTGTCTACGTACGTTTCAGAAGCTAACCCTAAAACAGCGGCAGCAATTGCTTCGTCTGCAGTAGTCTTAGTGTAGTAGTTTGTAGTTAAATCTGCGGTAGTAGTATAGTTACCTAACTCTGTATCTACGTATGTTTCGGAGGCAAGTCCCAAAACTGCTGAAGCTATTGCTTCGTCTGCGGTAGTTTTAGTGTAGTAGTTTGCAGTTAAATCTGCGGTAGAAGTATAGTTACCTAATTCCGTGTCTACATATGTTTCGGAAGCTAAACCAGTAGTGGCCGATGCTATTGCTTGGTCGGCTTCAACCGCAGTGTAATACTCTTCAAACAGTGTAGCCCGCGTAGCTGGTAGCCCAGTATCAGGGTCGTTTATTTGAGATTGCAACCCATATAAAGCTAAGGCAGAAGCAGATGTAGAAGTAGCAGAAACATTATTTAGCTCTACAATGGCAGCAGCATTTTCACCTACAAATTCGCCTAAGCTAGTGTAATCACCAAGCAACTGCCAGTAATTAGTATCAGTGGGTAAATTACCAGTTGTTGGGGCTGTTGCACGGTACAACCCACCTTCGTAAGTTACCTGATCATCTATAGCGTAAGAAGTAGCATTATCATACTCAGTTACAGAAATTAGATCATTTATTTGGCTTTGTAGATTTTGACTAGCGGCAGCAACTTCTGCTGCCCTAGCTGCGGCTTCAGTTGAAACGGCTGTAGTTATTGCAGTATTCCTGTCAGAAACTTCCTGCGCTAAAGCCGCTATGCGATCACTAATTTCATCGCCTATAGCTGAGTTTAACTCAGACACCTCATTTGCAATAGTATCGCCAAGGTCAGATATAGCTTCTGTACGGTCATTAATTTCTTGCGTTATAGCGGCAATCCGAGCAGCAGTTTCTTGGGCTAATAAGTACCTAACCGAATTAACAACCGAAGCATCCCCATCTATAAGGTCTATTCTGCTAAGTAAATCTTGGGTTAATTCCGACTCAGATATAGACTCTGCAAGTATCTCTAACAGATACTCAACATCTAACGCTGTCTCAGCTAAAGTCCCAGCCGAAGAGTTAAAAGGACCGGGTATACCGTCCTCACTTACGAACCGTATCCAATAATAGTATGAACTAGACTCTCCAACTGGGTCTGAAAAGGCTATGCCGCTAGATACGCCAACTAGTTGAGCGTCGCCAATAATGTCAGCATCGTGACGCCACACCTCTGTTTGCCCGTGGTTTGTATAGTTTGGAGAGTCCCAAAATAAAAGAATTACCGAGTATGCTCCAGTAGCTGTAAAGCCGGTAGGGGCGGGTGGAACAGTGGTATTTATAGCTGGAGTAATTACAGACGGAGTAAAATCACTACCAGAAAGGTTGGGGTTAAAAGGTCTATCGGTTAAGTCTACCGCTAGCCCGCTATTTATTAACTCTCTTAGCGTAATTGCCCTATCACGCTGATCCCCACGGCGGCCTAATCGCACTTCTACAGCTTCTACTAAGTTCTCTAAATACCTACGAAGCTCCGGGGATATATCCCTAGGTAAGTTAGGTAAGCTAGGTACTTTTGTAGGGTATGTAGTTCGCTTAGTCGTCATAACTCTTGTATCTCTTGCATGCTTTGGGCAAGGCAAACTTCATCAATTGCAACAGAACCTGATACTTCAACTTCCCAAACCTGCGCTATAACAGGCGGTAACCTCATTATAGGTTCACGCAAAGTACCAGTAGACGCGCCAGACGGCACGGTAACTGTTTGTGTATATACACCGCTAGCCTCAGACAAAGAATAGTCGGCGACAAGAGTACCGTCAGCCCACACTTTGACAGCAATAGGGTAATCTTGGGCGTGCACAGACACCCAGCTCATGCTGAGCGGTCTCGGCGTAACAAACTGTTTTGACTTCCATGTAACCTGTTTAGCTTCAGCTCCACCTCTAAATTTTTGTACAGCGCCATCTAAAATCACGTACAGCTCACCATCTTTAGGGTTCATATAGCCGCCCCGAATAGTGCCAGAGTACTCTATAAATGAAAGCGCTGCAGCTTCGGCTCTAGGATCGTATACAAATCCGCCATCTTCCCAAAAAGCCACATAAGTATTTTCGTGCCTAAAAGCTTTGTAAGTAGTAGGGTTAAAATCAGCATTCCATTGTTTAACTGACACTAGGCCTTCAGTGACTACGCTCCCTTCTACTCCACTGACAGCGCACAGCCCATCAGGCCCTGCATACAGTATGTAGCTACCCATATCTACAACGCTATTAACATTTACGCAAGCTTGAGCTAACTCAACCTTAATAGGCGTCATTGCACTTGGATCTGTGCCCGTAACAAAATATGGGGCACCATTAGTAAGGCAGACAACCCCATTACCAGTCGCTCCAATAGCAACTATGTCTTCTTCTAGAGTAATTCTGTAGGATATTGGCCAAGCGTGGGGCAGGTAGGGTTCGCTAAGGCAAAAACGTTTACCTGTAAACCCAGCAAACACACCATTAGCAACGATAATTAACCCTTGCAGAGGGCCATCGGGATACAAAGAAGTGTTATCGTCAGGCGGACCTATCCACGTCTCGCTTGGCAACACTTCGCCTAAAGCAAAAGACGCAGAAGCGTCCTGATACGAAGTAGTTGTGAATGGGACTTCTGCAACGAACTGAAACGTAGTATTAGTAGATCCAGTGTTTGATCTGTATATACGTTTTAACGCGCCGGTCCCAAAGTTATAGTTGCCACTAGGGTGATCAGAAGACGGCATAGGCACAGTAACAGTTTCTGTGTCTGTCCTCTCTAATACATTACTAGCTGGGCTAGGCGGGCCCTCTTCACCGAAAGCAGTTACATACGTGTATACGTACGCTACGTCATCTGGCGTTTGATCTGGATCTGCATCCCCGGTCTTAGAGATAGTGGGGGCGTTTGGTGGCGCTGGAACGCCGAGCCTATAAGAATTAGCAGGGTAACCCGACGTCCCGCTAACTATCGTAGTAACGGTGCCCATTTTAGGGTACTCTTCGCCCGTCCAATACAGCCTATCTAGAGTATCCCCCGGTATCGGGCCGGGGACAGCTTTTACATTAGCTTCTGGCCATTCTAACCAGTTAGTATCCCTGTAATAATAAATAGAGCTTCTATTACTAGACTGCAGCGCAAAAACAGATAGATTAGACGTAATCGGGGTTAATCTACCGGACTCAAAATCTACGTTGACTGCGGTCTGTGCAAACTGTTCCGCTAAAAGCCTAGGCGACACACCCGGCGCTATACCACTGAACCTGTCAATTTTAAAGTAAGCCATACGGTCCTCACATTTTTACGATTTGCAAGTATAAACCGTAAAAACTCTACTTGTCTCGGGCCACGCCCCGAGTTTTTTCAAATGTACGATACGCACCAAGCCCCAACATCCCCATCAAAACAGGCATCATCTGGGATACATCAAGTGCGGGAATAACAACAGGGCTTCCATTGATCGTGAGAACAAAATTGCCGATAGGCACACAAATAAAATTGAAGCCGAGACCAACAGCACATATCCAGCCCACTGCGGGTCTCCATCCTGCCACGAACATCGAGGAACTAGCAGCTTCAGTACGATTAACTTCAATTTGGGACTTAGCAATTTCATGGGCCTGTCTTTCTGCTAACGTGGCTATCTCATGGGCGAGCCTAGCCTTTTCTGTAGGATCTGGGATTATCTTGTCAAGCAAGCCCATCACGGGGCCAATCAACGCCTCAATCATTTCAGCTCCCTAAAACCGCACTGGCTATCACAAAGATAGCGTACAAACCTATGAGTCCAAGACAGCCCGCAACAACAATACTTGCATATTGCCAGCGTTTATTGATCTTCTTAATTCTTTCGTTACGCTCTAAGAGTCTAGCCTTGCGTGCTTCTGCTTGAAACTTAACGAAGTCATCCCATAAGCCAGCTCTACCGTAATACTGCATCAACTCTCTGAGTTCGTCTTCGGCTTGTTTAATCTGCTCAAGTGCTGCAAACTCTTCAGCATCACTGGTAAAGCCATTCTTCTTTGTTTGCCGTAACTTAAGGTCTTCTTTCGCTGTAGTCATCTGACCGATAAAACTAAAACAGTCGGTCAAATCCTTGCCATTGGCTACAAACTCTTTCACTACCGAGTAAGCGGCATTAAACGCGGTAAGCTCCGCAATCACTTGTCGGCCTTTAAATCTAGCTTCTTGTCCAGCTTACCAAACAACCGATCCATATCAGCGCCTCAATCATTTTGTCATCAGCATGGTTTCTAGGTGCTTTACTGTAGCCCTAGCTTCAGCAAGCTCGGCCCGCAAACTTGCTATCTCTTTTAAAAGTTCTTCTTTGTCTTTTATAAGAATATCTACTTTTTCTGACAATCTATCTACCTGCGCCTTTAGGGTGTCATTAAACTCAGCCCTATCTTCCCTTTCTTCTTTTGCCTCAAGGTAAATGCGGTCTGACCTTTTTGATAGATAAGCCCACAAGCCAGAAGCTCCAACTAAGGCCACCAGCAATGGCATAATATCATCTAATGTCACTGATAAACTCCACTTCAAAACGCTTAGCCTCTAGCATCTGCCGCCTAACCAAATTGGCGAGATACAAGCCGTGTGTAAGTAGTATAACAGCTGCGCTTATTCTACCCAAGAAAAACACAACCGTGTTGATTCCGGTGTCCCACTCTATGCATAAATACTCAGCTAGCACTACAGTGGTCAACATTACATCCAGACGAATCGCCCAAAGAAGACACGGCTTTTTAGTCCAGATAGTGCAGTACATAACTAGAATTGAGGCGGCAACCCAAGCAGTTAAATGAAGATTAGATATGCCTACGGCGTAGAATCCACCGGCGGCAATGATACCCCAGATGGAAAGAAGGAGGTGTTGGGCTGTGCCATTAGCTGACTTTAGAGACTCGTAAGTTCCACGCAGCCCTAGCGGTTTCATTTTTCGCTTACCGGCATGGTTGTCATAAAACGGAGAATGACGATACCTGAAGCAATTGTGCACCCAACTATAGCTTGGATGGCAGGGTCGGCAGGTAGAAAACCAACAAAACCCTGCAGCACGGATAAACAGGCAATTGCCACGCCAAACTGCACAGTTCTAGATTTAATCGCTTGTTTAAGCATATACATGCATTCCTATGCAAGGGCTTTAAAAGTATTGTACTATAAGCCCACTAATATACAATAGATACTGCGCAAGCGCAGTTACTTGACTAACAACCTTTTACATGGAGCGTACACAATGGACGAAAAACAAAACAAAGTCGTTAATATCGATGGAAAAGAACATAACTACGATGATCTTTCTGACGCCGTAAAATACTGCATTGCGCAGATCAATGACTTACGTACTCAGTTAGACGCAGCTAAAGCACGTGTTGACCAGCTAAACATGGCACACGATGGTTTCTTGAACTTACTTAAGATCGAGATGGAAAAGCCTAAAGAAGGCGAGCCAGCCGATAAAGCGGTATAAGTTAGGGGGCTATGCCCCCTTTGCTACGGCTTAGTAGGCCAGTCGATTGTGTAAGGAAAATCTGGTTGACTTGTTATATCACGCAGAGCTTGTCTATACTCTGCCCAAGCTTGTTTTTCTTCCGCTGTTAAAACAACATCAGTGACGTGCGTCCAGTCACAATCTCGTAGTAACATATTTCTTTCAGCCCTGTATGCGTCGCTTATTTCTATAAGTTGCTCAGGCGTTAGTTGTTCAGCCATTCTAAATTCCTCAAGCTATCGCTATGTAAAGGTATGATGACCCACTAGCATTAACGTTACCAGACGATCCTTTTACAGTGAACCCAGTTGAGTTAAAGTCTGTGTTATAAGTAGTGCTGTTGATCTCAGCTATATTCAAATTAAAGAACAACGCGACTGACCTTGGATTAGTAGTATCTCGAAGATTATCTAGCACAAGCCAGTCAGAAGTACTGTTGGCGCGCTTCAGTAATACAAAGGATGGTTCAAACCCGGTGGTAACTGTAACCCCAGTAGTAGTATTGCCGTTGCCAGTATATGTACCTATTTTGGACACACCAGCCACACTAGCGAAACAATAAGCGGTATATCTAACCGCTAACTCTCTATGTACCCACGCCTTGAATGTAGTGGCAGTGCTTGCATAGGAGGTAGACGCCGTTGTCGCAAATCCAGCATTAGTGTTTAAATACGCGTAGCCATAAGCACCTGTACCCAAAGCAGTACTTCCAGTACCCTGAAGACCCACTAGATTAGAGGTTCCAGTAACTACAACACCCCAAGAACCTGAAGTAAGTTTGGATTTTCGTATAGTTACTTCTGGAACAACGCCTAGCCCGTGCCCTATTGTATCTAAAAAACTGCCTTCACCTGCGTAGTCTACAATACTGAACCCTAGTTCAGTATTAGCGGATACACTACTAGTAATAGTGCCAGCTGTATTAGTAACAGGTGAACCACCAGCCTGCCATGCGTAAGCTACGTAGTTATCGCCAGAGTTGTTAAGAGAAACTGACGTCCCCCCCAGAGAAAAACCAGTGGATGTGAGCGCTACAGTATTAGTGTTTTGTGCTGCTTGTGCGGAAGTAACATCTGTCCATATCGGATAATAGTCCCCACGAACACGGTCAAACAGGGTAGGCGAACCAGTGCCGCCTCTACGCTTAATAATAACCATGTCTGGCTCAAAGCCAACACTAATACTTTGTGTAGAGCTGTTTCCACTATACAGAGTCACACTAAACTGGGAAGCACTCGCACCATA
>Ga0182095_1463049_pt1 | contig 17367 bp, 16 predicted proteins | sample 041ome_19_FD_127784 | JGI IMG/M metagenome (GOLD analysis project Ga0182095, IMG submission 127784) | Metatranscriptome of coastal salt marsh microbial communities from the Groves Creek Marsh, Georgia, USA - 041412BS metaT (Metagenome... | ecosystem: Environmental > Aquatic > Marine > Intertidal...
GCGAAGTTGACGTTGTCGCTGAGACGACGAGAGAGAGACTCTGCGCGTTCTTCGTGCGATTCTTTTTTGTGAAGGCTTTGCGTGTACGATTCTTGTTTTTTTCTAATAAAAATATCAGTGACTGGTGAGTCAGAGTCGAACTGGAGAGAGAGAGGCCGAGACCGGTGGTGTTCAGAGTTCTCCGAACGGGTAAAGTTTCATCTCCCTCGTACATAAAAAACGAGCACCGGCGCACCCGGCCTACTTTTTCTTATTCCTCCTACTCCTCCGCGCGAGCGACGACGACGACTTCTTCCATCGGCGCGTTTTGGGTCGACTCGTCGTCGTTCGCCCGTCTTTTGTTGGCACGGAAAAGGCCTCCTCTGCCTCCACCTCCGTTCTTCGTCTTGAAACTTTTTTTGCCGAGAAGGAACGAGGCGTCGTGGAAACTCCCGATTGCTTTGGACGCGCTCGATGTTGCCCTTTTTTTGTAATCGTTTTCGCTCAGCGTGGGTGTTCGGGCGAGTTGGTGACGAACGTACAGCGTCAGCGCCGAGTAGGCGATGAAGCAAACCGATATGGCGGGCATGACGTATAAATAGACGACGGTCATCATGGTAATGTGGTTGATGGTATCCGCGATTTTGTTGAAGAAGGAATCAGGCATGGTGTACGAGAGCTGGAGGTAGCAAATTGGGAGGTGTAAGCCAGCGGTAGATTCGATCGAAGACTCGGGCGGTTGCCAGATGGACTGGTAGAAAGTATCCGTGGGTTCGATCTTGAAGTTTTGTTGCAACGGTACTTTCATGCCAACCGTGTTGCCTGTTCGCGCGTAGATTTCGAACTCCGGCGAGTGGCTCGTCGCGTTTGGAGTAAAGGACGTGTACGGATACGAGTCTCTCGAACCACCAAAGGCTCGGAAATCGGTTTGGTACCCGTGCGCTAGAGAGTAGAAACCGTCTATACCGGAGGCGCCTTCGAGGAAACCGGAAAAGTTGAACGTGCCGTAGAAGTTTTGGTTCAAACCGCACGTTGTTTCGTCGCTAACAGGACAGTTCAAGTACGTTGTCGGGGCAAACGAGTAGACTTCCGTGCTCACTTTCTTGTTTTTCTTTCTCGTCGCACCCTCGCGGTGTTGCAACGTGACTTTACGACGTAAATCCAAACCCTGACCGAAATCTGCCCACGCCTCCACAGCCGGCGCGAATATGGATTCTTCGCCTTTTTTCGCGTTTTTGAAGTGTTCTTTGATCTCTTCGTATTGACCACCTGTAATTTGTTTCCCGGAGACAATTTCGACGTGGTTTGTCGTCGGGTAGACGATTCGATCGCTCCAATCACCGTCCGTGCGACGAAGAAAAGTCGTGGCATTGCCTTTTGAGACGCCCAGACCGGTTTTGAGACGGTAGGGCGTCGCTCCTGCGCGAAGCATAGTTTGCGCATCCGCACCCCAAGGAACGTGGTCCACGTCAAGCGTATCGATGTCACGAATATTGTGCACGGCGCGGACTTTATTATCTTGTCCAATGCTAACACTGTTCACGGCATTTAACAGTGGATCGTCGAACCCAAATATCCACTCTTTCACGGAACGTTTGACCAGTAAGCCAGAAGCCGTAGAGTTCAAAAAATCACCGATAGTAAACTTCAACAACGCTGGAAGACCGAAAGTTTGAGCGACGTATCCGAGATAACCTTTCATAATTTGCGATTGCACATCGTCGGTGAACCCAAGTTCGGCAGTTAGCGAACTATCTGGAGTTTGGAGATACCGTAAAGCCATGTATCCGGTGGAGTCTTCCGTGATGTTCCGGAAGAAGTATTTCAAAGCCTGCGCGGAAGAGACATTCGCAACGTACGGAGCGTATGGTGGAGGAATACCCTGCGCCATTTTCATGGCATTCACGTATCCATGCACTTCAAACATAGCACCGCTCGACGCATCAATACCGAACGCTTCGTACATGGGCGCAAAAACAGCCGGCGGTAACGGCAAATCGGTAATAGGTACACCGTTGCCGAAAGAGACACTGAAAGAAAAGAGTTGTCCCAAAGCGAGATCTTCAGCGGTGACTACTCCAGACGTTACCGCCGCGGATAAATCCGGAAATAATGACGATAATTGTGTATCGTACGCGCACGCGTTGATGAAACCAACCATAGCTTCGTGTAAGCCTTTTAACGTACGCGGCAACGCCGAGAGCGCCAAATTGAACTCGCTCCCGGCAGATTTGATGATTTCTACGTACGCCGGGTTGATTGAGATGATCTGAACGCATACGCAATAACGCAAAGGTTAGTTCAATAGAGAAACGTCGACGAACGAACGCAGTAAAAATAGGCAATCGTTGAAAAAAAACACGAAAGACGCGCGTACCTCGGTCTCCTCCCACGCTCCTTCCTTCCCCCAATCGACTTTCCCGTATAAAGTCTCCACGAATCCAACCTCGCTCCCATCCTCGCTGAACGTCACGTTCTGCTTCTTCGCCACCCCATCTTTAATCACAAACGGGCCAACCTCCTCTAACTTTGGTGCTTCCAGGCCGCTCACAAACTCGGTCGGATTCGTCACGTTCCAAAAATACACCTCCGCTCTCAAATAGTTCTCGCACGTCGAGTTCGCTCTCGAAAAACACTCGTCCTCGCGCTTCAGCGCGTACGATTCCATCGGATTCATCGCGGGTATGTACACCAATCCCAAGCACAAAAACACAGCCAACACGAGCACGGACGCGGACAGCGCCACGTGCAAAAAATGGTTCTTCACTCCCGATCCGGAGCCGCCGTAGGTGGAGAGCACTTTCGTCGTGTTTGACTTTTTCGTGTTTTCGTTTTCTCGCGGTTCGTGTTCATCCTCGTCCTCGTCGTCGCGTTCATCTTTCGAAAATACGGCGGTGGTCGGGGCGGAGGGTGCGAACAGAGGCTGCTCGTCTTGTTCTCGTTCTTCTTCTTCTTCATCGTCGTCTTGCCGGCGCGCAAAGTCGTCGGAGGACATATCTTTTAAAAGTGCGCTATTTTTAGTATAATTCACTCGTATTTTTTTGAAGCAAAAAAAAAGCATCGATCTCGAAAAAAAAGAGACCGCCCCCCCAGTGTTTAACTCAAAACCAAAAGGAAAAAATAAAAATGCGTGGGGAAAAAGAAGACATGCGGGCTTTGGCGAAGAGACTGGAGGCGCTCAAGAGACGAACGTCGATGACGAGCGCGTTTGGATTTTCTTCTTCTTCTTCTTCTCCTTCTCCGTCTTCTCCTTCAGCTGCTCTTCCCGCCAACGAGGACACCGAGAGGAGGAGGCGTGGTGAAGAGAAAGAGCGTCAAAATGGACAATTCGCGACGACGGAGAGATGGAGAAGGAGAGAAGGAGAAGTTTTGATGACGACGACGACGATGAGTCCGGTGAAGAAAATATCGACGACGACGACGAAGAGGAGAGATGTTGGTGAGGTTGGTGCGGTGGAGTATTCCGCGCGATCCCCACCGCGGCAAAAGATTGAGCGGTTGACGTCTCCAAACTTGGGCAAGGCGAGGCGCATTCCAGTTGAAGTGGAGAAGAGGAACGGCGCGAAGGATCCGAGACGACGAGTGGAGAGAGAGTTTCAAACGTCGTTTCAAACGACAGAAGCAGACGAGGAGAGGAAATACACGAATAGCAGCACGAGTAGTAGTCAAGATATAGATAATTTTCTTCACTACGTGAAAGAAACGCGTCAAAGAAAAGACGCCGAGTTTGCGATTGCTTCTGCGGTAGAATCGGCTCGTTCAAAGATATTCATGGAAGTGACGAATTTTTTAAACGAGGAGATGTTACCTGAAGACGCGGACGTGGTTTCGGTGACGATTTGTCAGAAATTCGCGGAACTCGCCATTCGAAATCAAAGGTTAGTGAGGTCGGCGAGCGAGGCTCGAGAAATCATCGATAAACTCTCCGCGGAGTTGAATAGCTTCCGCGATTCGTGCGAGCAGTAGTATAGAAATAGCGTTGCATTATAGAAAAAAGTAGCCGTGTGTAAGTAAGTGTGAATGTAAGTGTATGTGTATGTGTACAATGTCAACGATAGAATTACTCGTCGCTCTTCTCGTAGACTTTAGGCGTGTCCAAGTTCGACATCAACCCCATGCCGTACGTAAACGACCCGGCGAAAATCCAAAAAACAATCAAGCAGCTCACGATGTTGACGTGCAACTGACACAAGTCATCGCATTCATTCACTTGACTCCCGGTACCTTTTGAAAAGAGCAAATCGCGTCTCTTCTCTCTTTTCTCCAAATCTTTTGTGCACTCACCAGCGTGGCCGCTGCTATTTACGCTACCTTCAACTCTTCCGGTGGTCTCACCACCTACGACGCCGGCGACAAACGTCCTTTCTGCCTCATCCAACGCCTTCATTAACGCACGAAACAACGACAAATCTTCCTCTTTGTTCTCTCCACCGCAAATGACAATCCCTACGCGATCTTTCGGCTCATTATCCTCCTTGGAACTCCTCTTCAAATCGCCTAAAATCGCCTCGACTCGTTCGTCTTCATCCTTCGCGTTGGTGGTCGTCGCAGCGCCGCAGTTCCAATACCGCACGCGATCTCGCGCGCCCGAATCTTCCATCGACGCGACGCGTTTCTCTATTTCCTCTTTCATAGTGTGTTTTTGTTTTTGTTGTTGCTGCTCCATCTCTTCCCCGTCTCCTTGTCGTCGGCTAAACCTCGGCGCGAACGCCGTTCTCTTCTTCTCCTTCGCTTCAAACAACTTTTCCATCAATCTCTCATCCTCTAACGTCCACCGAGGTTGGTCTAAGACTATCGTCACCTCCGCCTCGTTCTTCTCATCGCTCGCAAACACGCCGAGCTTCTCCAACGCGGTCGCCTCGTTTACTCGACCGAAATATTCCTCGTGACGTCGTAACGAAGGAGACGACGACGAAGAACCTGAAAAGAGTGGGAGATCTGATTCGTAATTTGTGTTTGTAAAAAACATCGCCGGCGCTGCTCGAGCGGTGCGTAAGACGCAAAATACCGACGATAGGAGTACGAACATTGTCGTCGTCGTCGTCGTCGTCGTCGTCGCGCTGGGAAAAGAATGCGAATGGTGAGAGCGTCGCGTCATCCGTCGGCGCTTTCTCCTCGGACTGTTTCTGTTTTGTTGGAGAAGAAAAGATAGATTTTCTTTCTCACAGGGAACAATTTTGGATGCAACCCTAAACAAGTACCAGATTGGGAAAAAATTCAAAAAGAAAGAAGGAGTCAAAAAGAAGAAGAACGACAGAAGAGGACACAGAGAGAGAGATAAATGAATCCATTCTTCCAACGAGCGAGCGAGAAGCAAAAGCTCTCGAAAGAGCAAGAGCAAGCGAATCAACCGTGGATCGAGAAGTGGCGACCGACGACTCTTGATCAAATCGTCGGCCACGAGGAGACTTTGAATCAAATGCGAGGGATGATTGAGACCGGGTCGATGCCGAACTTGTTGCTGTCGGGCCCACCGGGGTGCGGGAAGACGACGTCGGTGCACGTGTTGGCGCGAACGTTACTCGGAGATCGGTATAAAGATGCCGTGTTGGAGCTGAACGCGTCGGACGAGAGAGGTATAGATGTGGTTAGGAACAAGATTAAAATGTTTGCGCAGAAGAAGGTGACTTTGCCACCCGGGAGATGTAAGATAATCATTTTGGATGAAGCGGACGCGATGACGAAAGGTGCACAGCAAGCTTTGCGAAGGACGATGGAGATCTATTCTTCGACGACGAGATTCGCGTTGGCGTGTAACGTGAGCGATAAAATCATCGAGCCGATTCAGTCGCGATGCGCCATCGTGAGATTTTCGCGTTTGAGCGATAAACAAGTTTTGGAACGATTAGTGCACGTGTGCGAGCAAGAGAAGGTACCACACGACGCCAGAGGGTTGGAGGCGATCGTGTTTTGCGCGGAAGGGGACATGAGGAACGCGTTGAACAGTTTGCAAGCCTGTCACAGTGGGTTTCAAATGGTGAATCAAGAGAACGTGTTTCGCGTGTGCGACACGCCGCATCCAGAAGTCATCGGCGCTATTGTACAACACTGTTTAAATGGAGAGGTGGACGATGGGTGCGATAGGATTCTGAAGTTGAGAAAGAGCGGGTATTCGCCGCAAGATTTGATTAAAACGATTTTTCAGGTGTGTAAACGGTTCGATGACAAGGAGATGTCCGAATACGTAAAGTTGGAGTTTTTAAAAATCATCGGATTTTTTCACGTGAGGATTAGCGAAGGGTGCTCGAGCGACTTGCAATTGTGCGGATTGGTGGCGAGGATGTGCGAATGTAGTTTGGAGGCGAAAGGTGGGAAATCGTGGGCGACGCCGCAGAAGACTTTGATGGAAATCAGAAAGGAAGGCGGTCCGATAGGCGTGAGCGGCTCGGAGTTTCAATAGAAACGAGAGAGAGAGATAAAAAAAAAACTGTAATAAGATTTATGTGATATGAAATTGCAAATTAAGATACCTAGTTGCATGATAAATTGATGTTGGTACACTTGAAACGCTCCTCTCTCGTCTCGCTATTTGTTTTTAAAGCATCTTCAACTCTTCTCGTCGCGAACTTTCGAACGTTCTCACCAAGTTCAAATGCGTCTTTACACTTTCCAATTCAATCTTCGCTTGGTTCGCCAATCGTCTCGCCTCGACCATTTTTTTGATGTGGTCTTGGTATTCTTTACTCGCGTGCGCTCTGACTTCAGCGGTTGACTTCGCGTCGCCGTTATCGACGTGAAACAACGTAATCGTCGCTAAAATACACTTCTTTGCTTCCTCGAGAATCTCCGCCTCGGCGTGTAAATCCGCCCACTTTTGCCCTAAATGTTGCATTTGATGGTACGCCGCGTCCACGTCGTCCGGAAGTAACTTGCCTTCTAAGCGGGATTGCGGAAGCACAGATTCTGACGCCGAAGGTGAAGATGGAGAAGTAGAATTACTCGCCGATGAACTCGCGTTGTTGTTACTATTAGTCACTTTTGGCAACGGCTGCGGCGGTATCGAACGAAACTGCTGCTCTTGTTGTTGTTGTTGTCGAGTCGTCGTCGCCATTTGCGACTGAAACGGAGGTAAATTACTCTTAACGACCCCATTATTTGTCAATCTCGGTGGCATTTGAACCGGCTTTACCGCTTGCGGCGGCGGTGACGTCGCCCTTTGTTGCTGTTGCTGCTGCTGCGGAGCCGCTGCAGCAGATCCCTGTTGCTGCCCATTCAACGCTGCTGTAACGACGCATCTACTATTCTTCCCGATGCCAAAAGATCCACTCGGCATCATCATCGGCGCGCTCATCCCGCGACCAGACGTCGAACACAACATCTGCTGCAACGCTCGCGAGCAGTTTCGGGCGAACAACAACGAAGAGGACGAAGAAGACGTCATCGCGCGCGAGGAATTACTACTTTGTCCACGATTCGAATAATTGGAATTCGCTCCAAAACTAGTTGTAGAAGAAGAAGAAACGCCAACAACTCCGCAGAAAGACGCGGCAAAGGACATGTGCTTGTCGTGTTAGATCCCCAAATCGAAAGAAAAGAAAATCTCTCTCTCTTTTTCTTTCTCGATCTTCGGTGCGCGCGCGCTTAAGAGCGTGTGTTTTACTAAAGTTCTTCTTCCTCTTGTTGCGTGTTGAAGTTTTTCAAAACTTTGTTGGCACCCTAAACACCCGAAAACTCCCTTAGATACGCTTCAATTCGATATTTTTATCCAAAAACGTCAAACGCGCTCTCTCTCTCTTTTCTTTCGTTTGCCTCCGCACAAGCGCGCAGAAAGAGTAAAAGAATATTCACACGCACGTTTAGTGCGAAACCTTTTGATTTTGATACGCGCGTAAAATAAAATCGGCGATGATGATGGGATTGAGCACTTCGTACACCACCACCGCGCAATCGTTTCGATGCTTTTCGTCGAACCGACGACAACTTTTGAGCGAGAAGAAGACGACGACGACGACGACGAAGAGAAGGACGTCGACGACGGTCGAAGCGTCGTCGTCGCAAGATGATCCGCTCATGGTTAGGACGATTAAAGGGGAGCAGTGCGAACGACCGCCAATCTGGATGATGCGACAGGCTGGAAGGTACATGAAAGTGTACCAAGATTTGTGCAAGAAGCACACGACGTTTCGAGAGCGTTCGGAGACGGTGGATTTGTGCGTGGAGATTTCGTTGCAGCCGTACGAGGCGTTTAAACCGGACGGGGTCATCGTGTTCTCGGATATTTTAACACCGTTAGCTGGGATGAATATTCCGTTTGACATCGTAAAAGGTACCGGACCGATTATTTTCAATCCGATTCGCGACATGGCGGGCGTGAACGCGGTCACGCCGTTGGAACCGGAGAAGAGCGTGAACTTTACCGGAGAAAGTTTAAAAGTTTTGAGAAACGAGTTGAAAGGTACGGACGCGACGTTGCTTGGTTTTGTTGGGGCGCCATTTACGTTGGCGACGTACATCGTCGAAGGCGGGACGAGTTCGCACTATAAAGTTATCAAAAAAATGGCATTCGATGAACCGGCAATTTACCACGCGTTAATGGAAAAGCTGACCGATGCGGTGATCACGTACACGAGATACCAAATCGACAGCGGCGCGCAGGTCGTGCAAATCTTTGACTCGTGGGCGAGCGAGTGGTTGCCGAAAGATTTCTCCAGATTTTGCTTGCCGTACTTGACCAGAGTGGTCAAAGAGGTGAAGCAAACGCATCCGGACACGCCGTTGATTTTATACTGCAGCGGTGCCGGTGGGTTTTTGGAACGGTTACAAACGACTGGCGCGGACGTAATTTCCTTGGACGGAACGGTGGATATTGCCGACGCGAGAGCGAGATTGGGGATGGAACAAGCGGTGCAAGGGAACATGGACCCGGTGAGTTTGTTTTCGAGTAAAGAGCACATCACGCAAGCCATTGAGGAGACCATTAAAGGTGCGGGGAACAAAAAACACGTCATGAACTTAGGACACGGGGTTATGGTAGGCACGCCGGAAGAAAATGTCGCGCACTTTTTCAAAACCGTGCGCGACTACAGGTATTAAAAAAAAGAGTTATTAGAATTACTGACTTTCGCGAAGAAGAGTGTGTTTATTAGATTTTTGTTATATATGTTTTATAATAAGTGTCTATTAAATTAATGTGCTAAAAACAACGATTTGCTGAGATGATTTGATTGTTAATCGATTGTGTACCTAATACACTGCAATATTTAATAGCCAGTGCGTTCAATTAACTCTTGCAAGTCACCCAATTGCCCGTTCGCCGCCTTCTTGGCCGCCTCAAACTTAGCCGTCGCCGCCTTCTTCTTCTCCCAATAATCCTTACCGGCTTCTGCTCTCTTCGCTTCCAAAACCTTAACCGTCTCGCTGTGCTTCCATCCAATTTGCGCGCACAAATCGCCGAGCACGCAGAATCGTCTCCCTTCGTTCAATCTCGCAATCTTCAACGCCTCCGGGACAACCGCTCTCTTCACCTTGTCGTACGGCGCCGGGATACCTTCGAAGCACTTTAATCTTTCAAAGGCAGCCTTCCCTCTCGTGGTTTTGTGCGGCAACATACCTCTCACGACTCTCCAGAACATTCTCGACGGTTGAGTGAAGTGATACGGACCTTTCTTCGGGTTCGTATTCATTCTCTTCACTTTGTAGTAGTCCCACCTTTGTTTGCGTCGAACCATGCCGCCGGAAAGGCAGATCCCTTCGGTTCTCACGACGACAACGTGTTGGCCTTGCAAGAGCTGCTTGGCAACGGTGGAGGCGAGACGGCCGAGCATGTGGCCCTTAGCGTCGACGACGACGATCGTTTTGTTCGTAGACTGTGTCATTATTGAAAGAGGGAAAGAAAAGAAATCGGGTCAGCAACTGTGTTTCTCGCGCGCACTTTTCCTATTAGTATTTATTAGGACTACGAAAAACCAAAACGCGGTGTAAAATTTCGAGCGCGAAAACGTTCCTACTCTCACGCGCAACGTCTCCCGCGCGCCCCAAACTGCTCGCGAATGCATCCAAAATCATTCATCGCGCGCGAAATGCGCGAAGAACGACTTCCTGAATCATCGCAACAGTCCACGCGGGACGCGTTCGCACTCTAATCTTCTCTCATTCGAGGGCTAAAAAGGAGAAGAAAACCGGAAAAAAAATTTGGCGCCCAAATCGCGAACCCCGCCGCGCGCGCGATACCGTGCGCGAACGCGAACGCTTCCCGCCATCGCGCGCATCGCGTCGCGAATTACTTCCTCCGCGCGAAAACGACTCGATATTTTAAACTTACCATAATGACTGTTGGAGTGTATGTATGCTACGTTCGAGAGTACTAAAACTGAGGAGGCGAAATGTGTTTTCGAGGGCGCAAAAGCGCAGTTTTTTATTTTTTTTTGGAAAAAAAGTAAAAAGAGGCAAAGAGCCCCAAGACCTCCGGAAGCTATCACATACGAAAAACCAGGGCACACTTCCTCCCGTGCTCTCGGTCGCTCCCCTCCCCCCCCTATAATCCTGGCGAGGTCTTCTTCTTCGCAGAGGTGTTTTTGGCTCTCGCTCTGTGCTGAAAAAGTTGGTCGCCACATAAATTTTTCCTTGGATAGTGTGCAGGTTGTGGTCTCCTCCTGAACACGACGCGGAGGTCGCGTACGAGCGCACGCGAAGAAGAAGAAGAAGAAGAAGAAGAAATGCCGACGCACCAAGTCCTTCGCTCCCCGCTCACGTCGCCTCGATCGACGAAAATCACCTCCGGCCACGACTTCGCGTCCGCGACGTTCGAACACACCCCATCGGGGAATGACTTAATCCGGATTGGACACGCTTCTCAGCAATTCGAGGCGAACCACAAACAAGCGATACGCCGGAAACAAACGTGTTTAGAGCAGTATTGCATACCACCGGACGCTTTGCTCGGCGATCACGGACCGGAAGTTTCCGATGCGGAGTATTATCGGGCGGTGGTGTGGACCACGATCGTCGGTACCGTCGTGAATATTGTGTTGGTGTTCGTGAAGTTTATCGCGGGTATCTTGTGGAACAGTCAAGCGTTGTTGGCAGACGCGGTGCATTCGATGATGGACGTGTTTACGGATTTTGTGACGTTAGTGGCGGCGAGAATCGCGGCGAAGCCGGCGGATGAGAAGTTTCCTTACGGTTACGGCAAGTTAGAGAGCATAGCCGCGGTTTGGGTGAGCGTATGTTTAGTCTTCAGCGCAGGCGGAATGTTTTGGTACGTCTGCGAAAAGTTGGTGAGCGAATACGAGATTGAGTTCATGAATTTGACTGGAAGAGGGAGAGCGGATGGCCAAGAGGAGAAAGAAGATGGATTAGTGTCGGTGGAGGCAATATCGGTGGCAATCGCGTCCGTGTTGGCGAAAGAGGCGACGTTTCAGTTCACGATGAGAATTGGAAAACGGTTGCAGTCGCAAGTGTTGGTCGCGAACGCCTGGCATCACAGGTCTGATGCGTTAGGATCGGTCGCGGCATTAGTTGGGGTAGTTGGTGCGGTATACGGCTACCCAATCATGGATAAATTAGCTGCGATATTTGTGTGCGCTTTGTTAGGGAAGGTTGGGATTGAAGTTGGATGGGAAGCCGTGAAGACTTTGGCGGACACGAACTGTTCAGAGGAAGTTGAAGATAGAGTGAGAGAGATTGTGAGGAACGAGTGCGGGGAGGACACGCATTTGAGCGGATTGAGAGCTAGAATGAACGGGAGGAAATTAAGCGTGGATTTCTACCTCGCGTTTTTGAGAAAAGGTATAACCGCAGAGGAGGTTATCGGGAAGATGCAAGGCGCGAGAGAGCGCGTTTTGGAAGAGATACCAGAGTTGGGCGAAGTGGTGATTCAACTCAGAGATAGCGAAGAGCAGGAGTATTTGAGAAGCCAAGGTGGTAGTGGTGGTGCTTTTACGTGGTTTAGTAGAGGGAAAAGTGGTTTGTAATAATGAACTCTTTTCTTGTGTAGAGAGAGATGTAATTAGCTCATCTGAATGAAATTTATCTACCCGCATTTGCGGCTTGTTGGACTAATCGATGCAACTGCGCGAGAAAGTCGCCGTATCCCATGCCGCCACCGCTCGCGCGATCTTCTACTAAATGGTTGAACAGTAAAGCCTCTTGCGGCGTGCCTTGTCTGACCACCGTCAACGCTTGGTACCGTGCTTGGTTCCTACTCCGTATTCTTCTTACCGTGTTTCTAACTTTTTCGTTCACTTTGTTCCCGCTAATGGTTGGCAAATATGCGTCGACAAAGGGATCCGGGCATCCTTGATCGCCGAATATGCTCGTAATCATCCTTTGTTCGCATTGACCACCGATCCAAACGAGTAATTTACGCCCGTCATCGATTAAATAAATACCTCTAGCGTCGATGCGCTCGCCAGCTAATGCAGTTCTAGGGGGCATTTTCATCTTCATCAATGCCTCGATGGAATCGTTTTCCGGGATGCCGGCATCTTCGCTCCCACCGTGTAAAGCGTAACACGCCGGATACATCATGCGCAAGCACTCTTCCGCGGAGCAACTCATGATATCAAACGAAGACTCGACTCGGTTATCGACGGAAACGTCTCTCGGCGCGCCTTTCAACGCCGGAGTCTTTGTCGCGCACATTGCAAAGAGCGGTAAAAGTTTCATAGATTCCGGAAACGCCAAGGAGTTGAATCCAAAGTTGTGTCGAGCGCCGCCTAAAAGCTTATATTCCTTCAGTGCGTCCACGAGCTTGCTCGTCAAAGCGTCTCTGGCGTCTTGCAATCTCGCCGAGTTTGTTCTTTCGGCGCTCAGACGCGTCAAAAAGCATGCCATAGCGCCCGAGTCAACCGCACGAAACAAGTCCGTCATGTCGTTCACCACCGGAACTTGCATCGTGTGCACTCGAATCCGGCGTTCACCATCCGCCGAAGTGTACAATAACGCGCACTGAATATAACATGCTTGCATATTCGGTACGACTTCATCGTGTGCGAGATAAACCGCGTGCGTTTGGTCCGCGTTTGTGGCTGGTAAGGCGAGTAAATCGAGCGAACGAATGAAAAAGTGCCCGTTGAACGCACACACGCGAAATCCTTTAGAGCACCGAACGCGACAGACAGATTCCCACGCGACATCTCGAGTCAAATTTCTCGTCAATTCCGTTTTGAATTTCACCTCGTCTTTCGCTAAAGAAAAATGAGGGTAATATCGAACGTCCCCACCGGTATATTTCGGCAACACGCACATCGACGCGATGTCCGCGTACGGCGTAGATGTGCAAAATACGTCGACGCACACTTGCTGTCGAGAACATTCTGCCGCCATGGACTTGTAAAAATTATCCGCTGGATTTCTAAGTTCATACTCTCTCGAATTAGCTTCGTAGCCCTTCGCGTCGTCTCGGCTTATAAGTCTTCCAGCGCCGATGGATGGCAACGTCGATTGGAAAATAATCAGCTTGCCGCCAATCTGCGAGATGGCTGAATATGCCGCCTGTATCGCCGGTCCCATCGCGGACTCCTGAATATCCGTCTCCAAGAACGAATTTGCGATGACATCTAGCGTCGCTTCTACTACCGTGCGACATTCTTGTAAATTCACGAGCAAATCATCCGGCACCGGCGGGAACGGGTCGTTTAATTCTCCAACCACCATCATCGACGGCGCCATCGAGGTGGATCGCAAGCCGTAAAAATGAATGGACCGATCGTACGTGATGAATCCGATTCTCGTGCGATCGGATTTCGATTGCATGGAATCTAAACAGTCGCGAACAGTATCAATTGCGGATTTTAAAAAACCAGATCTAACGGCTGTTTGACTGACATCAAAGGCAAAAAAATACGCGGGTGGCATGGGCGGTCGCACCATGTACTCCGCAGAAGCTAAAAATTCAACCGTCCCAGATCTCAATTCTGGTCTTTCTGCCACGTCCCTTCTCACTCCGTTTTCATCTAACGCGCAGAAATAGTCCACGGGGACATCATTTGGTAACGAGCACACGTTACATCTGTACCTTCTCCCTCCTTCGATGAACTGAACGAAGGGATTGATATACGTCCGACACCTTCGACAACGTACAATTCCAGACGACCCGAACTGCGCCGTGGGCACAGAATCTCCTGGAACCATCGGTCGAACGATGCATCCAACGGGTAACGCAAATCGTTGCTTTAACCCGACAGATTGAGGCAACGCACCAACTGTCAACCTTAAATACTTTGGATCGCACGATAAATTCGAGTTTGGTCTCGCCTGATCCTCGCCCGGTCTCGGTAACGTTTTCTGATCAAGATTTTGAACGTCGATCGACCGTGCGTCCGCGTCAGGCGGGTATCCTCCCTGTTGGCCACCCATTCCGGGCATCATGCCTGCTCCTGGATACGACGCACCTCCTCCATACGTTCCCATTTGAGGTGCGCTCGTTGGATACATGCTACTGCTACTTCCCTGCGGCGGCGGAGGTCCCGGTTGTTGTTGTTGTTGTTGTTGTTGTTGTTGATGCTGTTGCTGATATTGTTGTTGCTGCTGCTGCTGCTGCGGTGGATAGGTGGACGAGGACGGCGCCATCGCCGACGTCGATGGAGGCGCCATTGACATCCTCGACATCGCCGCTGTCGGCGGTGCCGGCGCGGATGAACCTGAAAAGGAAGACTGAGGAGGAGGAGCGGGAGCGGGAGCGGGCGCGCTCGCCATCGGCGGCGGTTGCTGCTGTCGCTGCCCTCCTCCTCCTCCTCCCATCATCGCGGCAGGAGGCGATAAAGGCGGAGGTGCTGACATCATCGCCGGAGGAGGAGGTCCCGGTTGACTGTACTGTTGTTGCTGCTGTTGTTGATAGCCTCCACCCGCGCCGGGAGGATTGGTATTATACCCGTTTGGTTGAAATTGCTGCCCCATCATCGGAGGTGGGGGAGCGCCTGTGTGTGTTTATTTATTCACCAAAGGAAAGGAGATCAAAACGGAGGAACGAAGGAAGAGATGCTTTGTCAGCGAGCCGTTCGTACATATATTTTCGGTCGCGAAGAAGATCGAGTGCTCGAACCCGATCGAGAAAGAGCAGAGAGAGACGAGACGAGATGCCTCTTCAAAAATAGAGATTTTCTTCCCCGGTCACGCACCGTAAAAGTTTTGCTGCTGCTGCTGCTGCTGCTGCTGCTGAGGCGGCGCGCCACCGTACGAAGAAGGGGGAGGTGGGTACCCGCTCATTCGAGGCGCCTCCTCTCACTTTTTTTGTCGTCGCTTTCTTCTTTCGAAGTAGAAAAAGGAAGAGAGAGAGAGAGAGAGAGAAAGCGCGTGTTCTTATAATCGCGAGAATTGGACTTTGAACGAATTGGGAAAATTTCGTGACTTTTTTTACCCACAAAAATGCAATCAACGGTTTTTCGTCATCATCATCACCACCGACCACTCGCTTCGGCGTCTCTCTCTTCGCGCTCGAACCACCGAAGGACGGCCGCGTCGGTCGGGAGAAGAGAGGATTTGTGCCTGATGCCCGGGGACCCGTCTTTAGTATTACACGTGAGTTGTGAAATGCAATTACCGCATAAGAGCGATTTCATGAAATTAATGTCCAAACACATCGCGGAGACGCTGAATAAACCGGAGACGTACGTTTGCGTGGCCGTTCACGACGACGTGGCGATGGTTTGGGGAGGGGAAGAGCAACCGTGCGCGTTGGGGACGCTGAAGAGTATCGGGGGGATTAATTTGGAAAACAACAAAAAGATAATGGAGAAGTTGAGTGCCGTGCTTGAAACCGACTTCATGATTCCTTCGAATCGCGTGTACGTGGAGTTTGTGGACATGGAGAGAGTGAATTGCGGGTACGACGGAGCTACGTTTGGCGGTTGAATTTCGTTGTTATCTGCAAAGAAGCGCATCTATCTATTCGAGCGTGCGCTCGATGGGTTTTTTCTTTTATACACTAAAAACTAGTAACTGTAAACTAAAAAAGTTATCTCTCTCGCGCGGCGCGAGAACTAAATCGCCCCCTCTAATCATCCTCATCCCCGTCTTCCTCGAACCTCTCTAACATCACTATATCTTTCCTCTCTGGAAAGTCTTCTACTAACAAGACGTTGGGGTCGACCTCTCTCAACTCCTCGACGACACCGTGCCAATAAATAACCATTCCGCTCCCGAATCGATTCACGTACGCTCGAAACTGCTTCGACCCACTCTCCTCGTGCACTTGCGGATCACAAAACGACGCCTTACTGTCGATCCAATGAATGGTTCTCCCGCGAACACTGATTGGTACTTTCAATCGCACGTCTGGCGTCCGACTCGCGCCTTCCGCTCTCAAATCTGTCTCCGTTTCGAACTCCGCGCCGATGTCTCTCAAACGCTCTTCCAATATCTTCTCGTACTCCAACCCGGCTTCTCTTCGCGACCGTTCCGTCGCCGGAGACGCTCCGCAGTCCCACGCGACGACGCGTTCACAGTCCACTTTCAATCGTTCGATCAATTTCTTCCCTTTGTTGCTGTTTAACCCCGACGTCATCGCTCTCGAATCTTCCGGCACTTCGCTCGGAAAAGTGTTCGAGTCGTACGGACGCTTCAACATCTTCCCGACCGACTTGTGATTCACTTTCAAAACGCTCTCGATGATCAACCGCAGCAGCTGACAGGCTGGAAAATCCACGTTCATCGCGATATCAAATATATCTTCGCCGTTCAAGTACCTCTTTTCGAGCGATTCGATCGATCGGACGAATTTCCCGTGCGTCTGTCGCAACTTTCGGGAAAACTCTTGCCCGTAGATGCTAAACAACGCGTCCAAAGAGAGCGAAGGGAACTGAGAGAGGAGGAGGTGCATCGGCGGTGGACTGTTCATGGGGAGCGAAGTGAAGGTGGATTTCACGCGCTGGTATTCGCTCAGCTTCATTTTTCTCTTTCTCTCTCTCTCTCTCTCTCTCTCTCTCTTTCTCGCGCGCGCTGGTGCTGTGTGTGTGCGTGCCGAGTTCTGCGGTGCTTTTTTCTTTTTGAAATTTTTCCTCACAAGACGATTTTTACAGCAGTAGTCGAAAGCGAAGGGAAACCTCCCTCGAGAGAGCGAAGAGGCTCTCGTCGCGGAGTAAGAGATTCGGACCAACGAAGGTCCCAAAAAGCTGCTCTCCTTTTCTTCTCGCGTGCGAAAATAAAAATTTTTCTCTCTCTCTCTCTCTCTCTTTTTTGTCTATCGTATTTCCCTAACCGAAAACCTCCTTCCTCTCTCTCTCTTTCTCTGCATTTCATTCGAGAGAAGACAAGCGCAGCGCGCGCACGCCTCGACCCCCCCGCCGAAAAAAAACAAAAGAACGCGCAGAGAGAGCGGGGAGTAAAACAGGAACGCGGAGGAAGGCGGTCGTCGTCATGAAGAAGTCCAACGGGAGCTCGTTTCAAAACTTGCAAGGTGAGAATTTTTTTGCTTTTCGATTTTTTCAATAGAAAAAAGCCGGGATAAAC
>Ga0182095_1288540_pt1 | contig 17360 bp, 14 predicted proteins | sample 041ome_19_FD_127784 | JGI IMG/M metagenome (GOLD analysis project Ga0182095, IMG submission 127784) | Metatranscriptome of coastal salt marsh microbial communities from the Groves Creek Marsh, Georgia, USA - 041412BS metaT (Metagenome... | ecosystem: Environmental > Aquatic > Marine > Intertidal...
CTCTCTCTCTCTCTCTCTCTCTCTTTCTCTTCCTTCTCGATTTTGAAGCGCTCGCTTCGCATCATAAACCTCTTTTCTTTTCTCTCTTTCTCTTTCTCTCTCCGCTTACTTTTCTTCGCTGGCTTCTCCGTCTTTGTTGTCTTCTTCTTCTTTATTCCCAGTCTTCCCCATCCATCCAGCCACGATTGGCGTCAACGCCACCGTCGGCGGAAACCGTATCGGACTCGCCGCTTTGTGCGCCGCGTACGCAATCGCTACCGTTCCAACTTTCTCTGAATTTTGCGTCGCCGTGATGCCGACGATGGACAACAACGCCGCGACATCCACGCCGGAACTCACCAACACGTAAAACACGCCAAAAGAAACCAAAGAGAGAGAAATGGAGGTGATTAAGTACGCGGACCCGTAGGTTTTCAACAACTGTTTCGCCATATCCATTCGAGACCCGCTCAATTGCCCTTCTCCTTCTTCCCCCGTCGTCGTTTTACTACCGCCGTTGTCGTTCGACTTGAAAATTTTCCACAGTCCAGCTTCTAGTCCCCATTTCTTCGTGATTTCATCCACCTCTTTCGCCGTGGAAGATTTTTTATCCTCCTTCGTCGCTCTGACGATCGTAAACTGTCTCATTTTTCTTCTCGTTCTTCTTCTTCTGCTATCGTTGTTGTTGTTGTTGTTGTTGTTATTCGCGCTGCTTTTGCTCGTCGTAAATTCCCGTCCGTTTCTTCTCCTCTCGTGGTCGTCGTCGCCGCTGCTTTGGTGGAAGACCGAAAAACAGTAACAGCGACGACTGCGCAATCGCACCCCTCCTTTTGCCACCGCGATCGCCGCTCGTCTCCCCGTTCCTCCTCCGCCTCCGCTTCGCGCGTTTTGTCCGTTAAAGACGGTGTCGTTCGTGTTCGCGGGACAAAGTCCCAGAGACGAGGACAGCGATATCATCATCGAAAGGACGCGTGCCGGCGTGTGTTTTATTTAGGTTTACTCCTCGCGAGTTATTGTTATTATTCTTTCTAAATAATAACGATTTTCTTCTTCTTCTTCTTCTTCGCAATAAGACGGCCAACAAACACGTTCGTTGTTTGGAATCTTTTGCTTCTCTCGCCCCTCTCTTCACTCTTCTTCTTCTCTGTTTTTGCCTCGCGTCGTCGTGCGTGTCGTAAAATTTTTTTTTCGCGCTCCTCCCCCAAAAAGGGGCAAAAGCAAACAGACTCTCGCCGCACTTCTTTTCCTTTTTCCAATCTCTCGCGCGAAGAGAAGAAAGAAAGAGAAGAGACCCGATCGAGAGCGCGCGAAAGCGAAAGATTAGCAGTGAGTTCATCGCGGAGGATCGAGAGATCGTTTCCGAAGAGAAGAGAGACGAGACAAAAAAGAGACGAGAAGCACCTCTTTCTCTCTCTCTGTAGACGCTTTTTTCCCATTTGACCGCCGCCGGCTCCGTGAGGGAAAAGCGCACTTTTTTTTTCTTCTTCTTTGATATACGCACACGCGCGCAGACGTACTACTCGTTGGAAAACTATATCATGTTTTCCTTGGGATGCGCGGTGAATGCACCCGTTGTTCCCACGCGCGCTTCGTCGTCGTCGTCGGGAAACAGAGTCGTGAGATGTAAAACAGTCGTTGCATCATCGTCGTCGTCCTTCTCCTTTTTTACGAAAAGAGGAGGACCACAACAACGACGAGAACAACAACAACAACAACTCAGACGACGAGGAGGACGAGGACGACAAACTTTGAGTTTCTCGTCGAGCGTCGCGCCGCTTCACCTTCACGGCTCGACTTTTTCCTCCTCTTTTGCTTCTATTTTACGTCCTCGACGATCGCTCGGCGAAGCGCTGAGAGCGAAAGACGAGGACGAGGAGTACGAGGAGGACGAAGAATATTTCGAAGACGACGAAGACGAAAGTTTCGACGAAGACGAGGAATACGAAGAAGTAGAAGAGGATGAGGAAGGAGAAGAAGAAGAAGAAGAAGAAGAAGAAGAAGAAGAGGAAGAAAACGTCGGTCTGTTGAGAGACACATTCGAAGCGGCAAACATTGAGGTCATAAAATGGATAGATTTAGAGGAGGAGGAAGATGTGGAAATCAGCGGCATCGTCTCGGACGCACGGTACGCGATACCGGGTGACCTTTTCGTGTGCGTTGATAACTCGTCCGACGATCAAGATCCGCACGATGGACACGCCGACGTGAGTGATGCAATTGCGTTGCGAGGAGCCGTGGCGGTTGTTTCCGAGCGAGAAGACGGGGTTGCTGAAAACGCGAACGGAGCGCCCGTCGCCGTGGTGAAGAGCACAAAAGGTATTCTCGGAAAACTTGGCAAGGCGTTTTACGAAGATCCCTCCGGTAAATTGGTCATAGCGGGTGTGTTAGGTCATCGTGGTAAAGATACCACGTGTAATTTAATCAAATCAATCTTCGAAGCGAGCGAAAAGAGCTTGAAAAAGAACGCATTAAACGGCCAAAGCGAGGATGAGGATGATGAAGACGAATACGACGACGAGGACGAGTATTCCAATCGCGCCGGCGTCGTTACTTCGAGCGGGTACTATGTCACGCCAGAAATATCGGAAGAAGATTTGGATCAAATCCCACACTCGTGCGCAGAGTGTGGCGCGACGTGTATTCCAAAAGATGTGAGAGCAGAGATGGGATCGGGCGATTTTATCTCGTGTCCGTCTTGCGGCGCCGAGGAAATACATCTTGATCCAATCGTTCCCGAAATGAAGATCACGCAACACGGCGGTGTTTGGGTTCCAGAAGAGCAAGATTTGACCGAAGGCAGAGCGTGCTCTGCGCCGGGTTGGCTCGCGCCGTATCAGGGTAAGTACGAGATTCCAGAGAGAACTCCCGATGCATTACAACACCAGCAAATTTTATCTGGGATGGTAGACGCCGGTGCGTCCGCCGTGGCCATGGAAATTTCGGACGAAAGTTTGTTAAAGGGACACATCGATAGCGTGGACGTAGACATCATTGTCTTTACAAATTCTCCGAGAATGACGACTGCGAATAACGAGGATGAAGACCAACAAGCGTCAACTTCGGCTTCATCAGATGTCGACGACGGTGAAGAAAACGAAGACGATGAAGAGAAAACAGACACAGAACAAGAAGAAACAAAAGAAGGGGAAGAAGGAGAGAAAGAAGAAGATGCGTTCGAGACGAGTTATGAGAGCAGTTTAACTGAAGAAGAAGTTCAAAGCTGGCGAGAGAGATCCCTCGCGTTTATTACTTCTTTGGATGATCCGAAACATCAACGGGTCATTGTTAACCTAGACGATGATTTCGCCTCTGAGATCATTTCTAACTGTAAAGTTCCGGTAGTAACGTATGCACGAAGACGCGAACATAGAGATATTGCGGACGTTTATTGCGAGCGCGTCGATTTATCTCTCTTTGAGACTGCCGTTTTAGTATCTACGCCAGTTGGCGAAACGGAGATTGTAACCGCGCTCGTTGGAGACGCGAACGTGTCCAACGTCCTAGCTTCCATAGCTTCAGGTTTAGCGACTGAAATTCCTCTCGAAAACATCGCGCAAGGCTTAGGACGCGCGAACCCTGCCGGCGGTCGCATGGAACTCGTCGATGAGGGTCAGAAATTCTGTGCTTTAGTTGATAGCGCAAAGACTCCAGAGGATGTCAGAAACGCGATTCAATCTGCAAGATCCATTCCACAATGTCGACGCGTTATCGTCGTCGTAGGTGCCGATGGTACCAATAATGACATTAACGCTGCCATCGATAATGGAACCGAGAAAGCAATGCGACGTAAATTAGGCGAAACGGTAGATAAATACGCCGACGTTGTCTTTGTCACCACGCAGTCACCGAAGAACGAAGATGCCTACGATCTGTTGGAAGACGTCGTGGACGGCTTTAGAAGTCGCGTGTACGACTTACCCGCGGTCAAAGAACGACTTCCGGATGGCATAATTGCTGACATTCCTTTCATGAGAGACATGTATTTGATTCATCCAAACGCGCAATCTGAAGCGGTAGAGTTGCAAAATTTGGTCCGACGATACGTCATCGTTGATAGATTCTTTGCGGTTCGAGCGGCGATTGCGATGGCCGAAGAGAACGATTGCGTACTAATTTTAGGTAAAGGCGACCAAGATTTCTTTGAGATTGAAGGTCAAAAGTATTGGTTCGACGATCGTATGGAGTCAAGAGACGCTTTGAAACGTTTGCCCGCTTTACAAGCCGAAGGGGTGGTCACGACCTCGCTCCCGTGGTTCAGAGTAGAAGACGGGGCGTTTCAAGGAAACATTCTCGGCATAACTGCAACGTAGTTGTTTAAAAAGAAAGAAGGAAAAAAAATGCAGTCCGCGTATGAAATATAATAGCGGTGTATGTTTGTATCACTATTGATGAAGTATTGACCGAAACTTTGTGCTCACATCGTCTTGAATATTTCCATCGCTTTAAAACTCTTTTCTTTTATCGCCAAGAGCTCTTCTCTCCTCTCCCAGTTTTTCATCGACCCCTCCTCGCACTTCCTCTCCAAATCTGCCATCATGTCGATCACATCTTTCTCTAACTCCCGCGCGTGCGCTCTCGCGTCCTCGTTCACGAGCGCGCACTCCTTCTGCAGCTCCTCCATGGATCGTTCGAACTGCTGGAGAAAGGAAAGAACGTTTTCGCTCACCACCACTCGTTCTTCGTCGTCGAGCGCTGCTGCTCCTGCCGTCGTCGTCGTCGTTCCGGTCTTCGTCTCTTCTTTTTCTTCTTCTTTTTCTTCTCTCTTTTCGTCGTCGATATCATCCTCGTCTTCTCGCCGCGGTGGTGGTGGAACGCGGTGGTGATGGTGTTCCGACGAAGCAAAGCTCAAAGGCGCTCTTCGATCGTTCGCGCTCATCCTCCGCAAAAAGTACTCTCTCTTCTCTCTTCTCTCTCTCTCTCTCTCGCGTGTATTTTTTGTCTCGTTTTGATGTGAATGCGGACTCGCAGAGAGAAAAGAATCGAAAAAAAAGGGCTAGACGACAGCGCAAAAAAGAGCAAAACTCCTCGCCAGAACACCACGCGTGTCGTATTTAAAATAAAAACATGGCATCGAGAGCACTCGCGCACGTCGCGAAACGCGCGATCAGGCAACGCAAAAACACCACCACAGTCAGCGCGGAAACGATTATTCGACCTTTCGCGGCCATCGCTTCGGACTTGGCGCCGGCGTTGGGACAAGACACGAACAGCGTCTTTTTAAAATGGAGCTCCCCGGAGACGCAGAACTTCGCGCACAGAGGGATTTTGGCGCAAGACGAGTGCAAGGTGAGAGAGAGAGAGATGTTAACTTCTTTTTTTTCTTAAAAAACGTGAAGTTCTTCGTCTGCTTCGTCGACTTCGTCAGCGACGACGAGCGCGGATGGAGAGCGCGTCTTCTTTCCTCTCTCCAAGAGAAGCGGAGAAGAGCGCAGTGGAAATTTGGATCGAATTTTTTTTTCTTTTAACCCGATGATCGATCGACTTTTCTTCCTTTCTTTCGTCGTCGTTGGAGACCTTTCTTTCTCTTTCTCTCCATCTCTCTCGATAAATCATTTCCGCGCATCGCTCACTCGTGATCTCTTCTCTTTTTAAAACACAGGTTACGACTTTACCGTCTGGTTTGCGCGTCGCCACGGAAGCGACGCCGTATAGCGAAACGGCCACCATCGGTGTCTGGATTGACGCCGGATCGCGATACGAGTCCAAGGAGACGAACGGCACCGCGCACTTCCTGGAACACATGGCATTTAAAGGTACCGCTAAACGAACGGCGGCATCTTTGGAACAAGAGATTGAAGATATGGGTGGACACTTGAACGCGTACACGTCGAGAGAACAGACGACGTATTACGCCAAGGTGTTGAAGAAGGATATCGGCAAAGCGGTGGACATCTTGTCGGACATTTTGCAAAGATCGGCGTTGGAGCAGAGAGCGATCGAAAGAGAACGCGGAGTGATTTTGAGAGAGTCAGAGGAAGTGGAGAAGGAAATCGAGGAGGTTTTATTCGACCACTTGCACGCGACGGCGTTTCAGCACACCGGATTGGGTCGAACCATTCTCGGCTCTGCGGATAACGTGAGAAAAATCACCAGAGAGGATTTGGAAAAGTACATTAAAACGCATTACACGGCCCCTAGAATGGTTGTAGTTGGAACTGGCGCGGTTGACCACGATCAGTTGGTTAAATTGACGGAGGCTGCGTTCAAAGATTTGCCGACGCAAGGCGTTTCTACCAAGGACGCCATCACATCTGACCCGGGACACTTCACCGGTTCGGAAGTGCGAATCAGAGACGACGACATGAAAGTGACTAACTTTGCGGTCGCGTTCAAGGGCGCGAGCTGGACGTCGCCGGATGCGGTGCCGTTGTTGGTCATGCAAGCGATGTTGGGTTCGTGGGATAAAAACGCCCCGGGCGCAGGGGACGCGACGTCAAAGTTGGCGCAAATCTTTCACTCCAACGACTTAGGAAACTCTTTCATGACCTTCAACACCAACTACTCCGACACTGGTTTGTTCGGCGTGCACGTAGCGACAGAAAAGAACGACGCGTTGGACGACGTTGCGTTCGCCGTCATGCGAGAGTTTCAAAACTTGATTTACCAAAGTCAACCGGAACACGTGGAAAGGGCGAAGCAAGCGTTGAAGGCGTCTCTCACTTTGCACCAAGAGTCCTCCACGTCGTCCAACGCCGAAGAGATTGGCAGACAATTGTTGACGTACGGTAAGAGAATGACGAGAGCTGAGTTGTTTGCGAGAATTGACGCGGTGAACGCGGAGACGGTGAAGGAGACGGCATGGAAATACATTCGGGATCAAGAATTGGCGATTGCGTCCATCGGTCCGACCCAATTCCTCCCGGATTACAACTGGTTCAGATCCTCCACGTACAATAACTTTTATTAATATACATATACCATACCTGCATTCCTAGAAGAAAAAATTGCATACAAAGTAAACCCGCGCGCGAGCCCAGAGTAGTTTTGAAACGAAATTACAAATATGTACTTTGGTAATAAATGATTATACAAGGGGTGGCTATCAGTGCTTCTTATTATTATTGTGACCGTCCTCGTCGTCGTCGTGGTGGTCGTCGTGTAAGAAATGCGGTTCGTGTCCGTAAATCAACGTCTCTCCGTCGTGGTAAAATCTATACATGACCCAAAACCACATCAACCCACCCATGGCGGTTCCTAAAATTTTATGCACCGGCGCTGCCGGGTGAATGGTCAATCCTTCGTGCGTCACGCCTCCTTCACCACCAGCTGCACGTTCATTCAAATTTGAAAGAGAGAGAGAGAGAAAAGGAAATAGGGTCAGTCGAAAGTGCGCCTGCGCGTGTCTTTATCGTAAACGTGCGTAATAAAAACAAAGAAAAAACCGAACGATCGATTTCCCCTCCCCTCTGGAAGAGAAGAACTAGAGAGAGAGAGAGACGCTCGCTCTCTGCTATTTAAAAAAAAACGCACCCATTCCTCTCTTCTGCGCGGCCGACGCCATTCTCGTTCGGCCGCTGCTGACGAGCGCTCTTTCCGCGAACGTCAAAGCGCTTCGTCTCAACATGCTCATATTCTCTCTTTCTTTGGTTTAATGCGGAAGAAGACTGGAAGAGGTTTCCCCAGTTTTTTTTTTTTTGCTTTTTTCTCGCTCTGTGTGTGCACTCTTTTCTCGTCGTTCGTATTTTTATCTTTTGACTTTCTTCTTTCTTTCTTTCCCCAGAAACGCGCGGCGCGCTTTTACGCACACACACACACACACGCGCGCGCACCAAACGCGTTTCGTGCGTCCTCCTCTTAGCAAAGACAGAGAGACACAGAGAAAGTAACAGAAGATCCTTTCGATCGCGAGCGGGTGCGCGTTCGCATACAAAGAGAGAGAGAGGGAGAGAGGTCTCAAAAGGGTCTCTTCTCGGGTAAAAATACGCGAACCCGGAAAAAAAAAAGAAAGGAAAAAGCGACGACCAAAAGAAGACGCGGGAAGAGCGCGGAAAAGAAGAGGAAGAGGATCACCGCCGACGACGACATCGACGACGATGAGATTGAGCGATTATTTTGGCCACTACGTGGTCGCGTCGAAGATAAACACCAGTGATGGACAAAACTCGAGAGGAAACGCTCAAAAGCGAGGACGGTCCTCCTCGAAAAATCTTCTCGGACGGAAAGAAATATACGCGGCGCATAAAGAGGATGCGGCGAAAGACGTGTTGATATGCGAAGGGGAACAGACGAGGAATCGAGGGTCGTACACGTTTCACAGCGCGAAGAATTTGCCGCAACCGTTCTCGAGTATAGGCGGAACGTTGTCCGCGGCGAAGAGAGACGAGTTGAAAGCGTGGCTGGAAAAGATGAACTTGGAAGAAGCGGTTGTTGAAAACGAAAAAGATAAGAGCCGAGCCGTTCGTGAACGCGAAAGCGCCGGGAATAGAGATTGCTATCACAAAGGATCAGAAAATGCTCGCGTGGTAACGCCAAGGACGAGAACGGGCATTCTTCCGGGAGGAATAGCGTCAAATTTGGCGTATTCGTCTGCCGTGAATACGGTGAAAGAATCTCACGAAAGAAAGATGGCGGAGAAGCGTTTGAAACAACGACAAGAAGAAGAAAGAGAAGCAGAAGAGGAAGCAGAAAGACAATTGCGACAACAACTAAGAAAGAGACCTAAAACAAAACCAAAATTCGTTTCGATTAAATACTCTCCTCCAACGACAAAGAAACAAAGACGAGGAAGCCAAGGTGCCGAGAATGAAGATTTTTTTGGGCATCGCGAAGATCCATTCCCGGGCACAATCGATGGGAGCGACGAAGATAACGACGATGGCGATGTCAATGACGACGACAACGAGAATAATAATAATAATAATAATAATAACAAAACAGGAGAAGTAGTATTAGGTGAAAGAAGCGACCTTTGTCGTACGTCGGAGGATGACGACTGCGGCGGCGCGGTCGACGAGAAATTTTCTTACGACTCCGATATTATGAACAGCCTCGCATTCTTCGACGAACAGGAGCTAAACAACCTGAACTGCGGAGAACTGCCGTTATCGAATTGTCGGTTTTCCTGCTACGAAGAGATCAATGCGAAATCCATCGCATCAAAGAAAGATATGGAGGAAAATCCCTTCCACAAGCGCTCTGGCTTCTATCTTCGTTCACGCGTATTGAACGAGAGAGGTATTTTTGCAATCATCAAGGAAAGAAAAGAGAACTCAAACGGGCATTACAATTACATCGTATCAGACGAGTTGCGCGCGCTGTGCGAGCCATCGTGGAACCCTCCGTCGTTTACAAACGCCGCAGATGCGAAGGCTTGGTTGGACGAAGTACTCAAAACGACCCCGCTCACCAAGAAAGAACTGAAAGATCTCGAAGCATCCGAGGAGGACCAGATGGCTCCTATCACCGCGATGAAAAAGCACACAAACGACGACAAAAGCACCATCACTACCGCTATCACCGCGTCGAACAAAGCTCGCGACGATAAGAAAAATGTCAAATTTAGCGATGGAGTTACTGAAAATCAAAAGCAAAATTTGCAAGCCTCGTTCACGTGGACGACGCAAAGAGCAGACGCATCTACGGTTGAAGCGCTTCGCGACATCGCTCGAGGTATCGTCACGCGTCTCGGTTCGAACACGTTACCTCCAGAACGCGCTGTTTCTGCGTTAGATGCCTTGAAAGATGTCGATATGAGTCTCGAGCTGTTAGAGCTCTCTCCCATTGCCTCCGCGGTAAGCGCTATCGCCGAGGACGATTGTAGCATGACCGACGAGGCGAGACGAACAGCGAAAGAGTTATTACAAAGTTGGAAAGAAGCAGCTCAGCGAGGCGTAAAAGCTATCGAGCAAAAGATCGAAGCAAACGAGCGACACTTGAAAAAATCCGGAATCAAAAGATCGTCCGGTTGAGTGATGGAGAGAATTTAGAAGCAGTAGGCACAAAAAAAAGTACACCAAGTCTCGCTTGCGCGGTGTAGCTTTTTGCTTTTGAATTTCTCTTTTGAGAACTACATGTATATAATTGAAAGTTGAATCTTACAACGCAACCATTGCTCGTATTTCTTTAAGAACCAGGCGGGTGAGTAGTAATCCCGCGACTAAATCAGCCGTGTAAAGCATATAAAATACGTTGTTCCAATCGTTCGTGCGACTGGAAATGTACCCAGTCAACATCGGCCCGATAGCCGCCCCGATAGATCCCGTACCATCAATAATCGCCGTCACCGTCGCCAACGCCTTTGCGTTACCTTTTAAACTTTCGTGCGTTCCTAAATCTGCGGATACTGCGGTCGTAATGAGCGCGTATGGTCCATTTACTAAAACGCCCGCCAACATCATAAATCCAACATTCACGTTCATCGATAAAGAGCCGTATTCTCGATACAAATACAAAACTGGAATGGACGCATACACAAACCCGGCGGAAACCATGGATCGCGCGTTGTATTTATCACTCAAATATCCCGCTAAAATACCACCAACGACACCCCCAATATCGAAAAGTGTCGATAACTCGCCCGCTTTCGCCGCCGACAAATACTCGCCACCGATTTCAGTTCTTTCGATGTAAAATGGAAGCCAATACAGAAACGTATACGCGACGAGCTTGGTGAAGAACAAACACAAAGAGAACGTCACGACACCAGGGATTCTGAGCGCTGCTCTAAATCCAACCGCCTCGCTTTGGTGTCTCTCCGTGAATCCCGAACGCGACGACCCGCCTCCCAATCCAGGCGTCGACGCTCTCTCGTCGTCCGAGGACACCATGGAGGACATCGATTCACCCCCAGCCGCTGCAGACGTCAGTGCAATTCTATCTTCGCTAATATCTCCTCCTTCTTGATGCGACGATGTGTCGTGTGGTGACGCATGTCCCGCATCTTCAGGATCGACGACTAAAAACAAATTAATCACGAGGCCGCTCAGCGCCATCAAAACGCCAGGGATAATGAACGACATCCCCCAATTCGAGTCTCTCAAACATCTCGCCGCGATCAACGAACCGAGAATGTTCCCCACCGACGTGTGAGCGTTCCACACGCCCATGATTAAACCTCTCTTGCTCTTTCCGAACCAGTTTCCAACAACAGAAACGACCGACGGCCACCCGGTTGATTGGAAGATCCCAGCCATAATCTGAACCGCCACGAAATAATACATCGAGTGAATGTCCCAAAAATACGCCAAACCGAACAAGCAGACGAAAAACCCAGACCCAACCATACCGATGGTTAAAAACTTTCTTAAATCCATCGAATCGCCAATGTGTCCGGAAAAGAACATCCCAATAGAATACGCCGCCAAGAACGAAACGTCAATCGATCCTAACAAAGAGTTTCCGTCCGGCCCGCTAAACGGTTCCCACCCGTCTCTCCCTAACTCTCTCTGCGTCGAGTCTGGATTCAAAACCGATTTCACGATCGACGGCGGTTTCCTCGTCGCGTGGTACATCGTGTAACTCAAAAAAGTTAAACCCAAAACCGACCATCGGTACTTTTCGATGGAGAAATTTTTGCCTCCATTTCGATTGATTAAATATCGAGTCCCGATGGGGAAGTTTTTCTTCATCATTCTTCCTTCTCTCCCGTTTTCTTCTTCTTCTTCTTCTTCTTCAGAGAACGTTGAATATCCCTCTTCTTCTTCTTCGTCTGATAACAGCAGTTGCGACGGAGACTCTCTTCCGTTTTGTTCTCTGCTCCTCCTCCTTCTTCTTCTTCTACTTCTCCTCGATGATGGTGAAGATGATGATGGCAAAGATTCTTCTTCGTCCGAGGATGAAGTCGTCGTCGTCGGCTGCGTTCTCGTCTCGCTCCCGAATCCGAAAATGATGACGAATCAGCGCGCTCGAATTACGAAAACAAACGAAAAAAAAGGTGACCAAACGGACGATGAGATGTGTTTGCGCGTGCGCTTTTGTGGTGCGCGGATACGCACGCTCTTGTTTTTGTGCGGATTGTTTGAGTTGCCCCCCACGAACAAAGAAAATTTTTTCTCTTTTTTTTTTCTTTTTCTTTTCGCGGCTCAAATTTCTCCATCTCTTCCTTCCATTCCTTCTCTCGAAAAGAAAGCCCCTCTCACCGCGTTCCTTTTCCTCCCTTTTTTTGTGTCGAGTGAGACCTTCGTGGCGTCCCATGACGGCGTCCCATCTCACGAAAGAAGAAAAAAAAGCGTCCGGGTGCACCTTTTTTCTATCTTCTTCTTCTTCTTCTTCTTCTTCTTCCTCACATATTCATCGCTTGGATATATACACACACACGCACGTATATATACAAACACACACACACACGTTATATATACATATAAACAATGGCATCCGCAACGACCAGCTCTTTGTCGACGCAGTTCGGCGCGTCGTCGGCCTCCTCTTCTTCCTCGAGAAGAAGTTTGATGACCAGCAGCCGATTATCCGCTGCTTCTAAAAGACGACAAGTATCCGTGGTGACGCGAGCGGAAATCATCGAAACTTCGCCTGGGTTGCAAGAATTGTGTAAGTGCGAGATTCCTCCGCACATTGGACGCGTGGATTTTGTGAAGCAAATGTACCGATGGGCGGATATGACGTTTACCGATGGCGGTTTGGCGACGTTCGGGAAGCGAATGACGTTGGAAGCGATAAACGAAAACCAAGCGGGCGAAACGAACGGGTATTTGATAAGCGTGTACGACTTTAAAGATGGCGAAGAGAAAGTGGTCGCGGAGTTAATCTGTCAGATGGATTCAACCATGGTCCAAACGTACGATACGATTTTACCGCCGACGAAGCCAGGGGATACGGAAGGGATTAAAAAGATGAACCGCAGCGGTAAAGACGAGTTCATCGAAGGCGAGTTTTTCGTGATTTCGAGAAAGCTTCCGACCGATGAAAGCGTCGGATCGGTTTTGAAGGTGATGATTAAGAGAATGATGTCCGCTATCAACGCGTATTACGCGTTCGGGAGTCCGTTTTCTGAGGAGTTTTAAGGAGAGATAAAGAGAGAGAGAGAGAGAGGTACTGCACATACATAGCGACTTATTTCATTCGTAAACTATTACACTACTTACGTAATTCATATAAAAACTACTATTTCGACTACCGCTACTATTATTCCGACTACCTCTACTATTGCACACATTACATCATTATTACAACTCCGTCTCTCTCAACTCTATCTTCGGCAGCGGCTCCGGCGCCGCTCTCATTTTCTTCACTCTCTCGCACAGCGCTTGAAATGACTTTGGTTCATTCACGGCTAACTCAGCTAAAATCTTCCTGTCCAAACAGACGTTATCAACCCCAATACCTCGTATAAACTCCGCGTATTTCACCCCGTGTTCGCGACTCGCCGCGTTGATCCTCACGATCCAATCTTTCCTCGCCTCTCGTTTCTTCGTCCGTCTGTCTCTGTATTGATACTGCAACGCTTTTTCCACTCTCTCGTTCGCCACTCGGAAGCAATTCTTGGCTCGGCCCCGAAAACCTTTCGCCAGCGCGAATATTTTTTCTTTTCTCGTCATGGTTTTTATTCTTCTTATATCACTTTACTACTAACGAATGATAGTGACGACGACGACGACGACGAGTCGCTTCTCTTCCGATTAATGTACGTTGGGTCGAAGTACGTGCGACGTGGGAAGGTGCTCTTTTGGAAAAATTCCTCTTCTTCTTTAGCAGAGTCCGTCAGTTTTTTTGTGCGGGGGAGAGAGAAGAGTTTTTTTTTCCTCCTCCTCCTCCAAAATTTTTTTTTGAAGAAGAGCAACAACTCACCACTTTCGTCCATCAACCACGACGAAAACGCCAGTAATTTTATCAAACTTTACACGCGTATTCATAAATAACAATGGGTATCAGTCGCGACTCGCTCCACAAGAGACGCGCCACGGGCGGTAAACTCAAGCCGTGGCGCAAAGCTAGAAAGTACGTTTCGTTTTAACGTTCGCGTGTGGGTTTTTTTTTCCCGCATCGTTTGCCAAAATCGCTCTTCGCGGTTTTGTCCGCCTATATAAAAATAGGGCGGAGAGAAGCCCTCTTTTTGTGGGTCTCGTGCGATTTTTGGGTTCGAAATGCGCGCGGTTCGTGTCGATCGGTCGTTTAGATGGGGGTGAAAGTGGTTGAATTGAACGGAAATAAGTTTGATTACCGCGTTTGAGCCTTCTCTCGATGGATTGTGCGCTCGCGTCGCGTGGGAGAGCGGTCGTTTCTCGCGGCCACTTTGAGATTTTTTCGTTCGGGCTTTCGTCTGGATTTCGAGTGTATCGCCTTGAAATCGCGTCGTCGTTTTTCTCATACACGCTCACAAACCATCTGTGTTTATGTGCTGACCAACTTTTTTCTCACTCTTTTTCTTTTCAAAACAGGCACGAACTCGGACGACAACCGGCGAACACGAAGCTCGCGGCCACGAAGGACGTTCGACAAGTGCGATGCAGAGGTGGCAACATCAAGTTTCGCGCCTTGCGTCTCTCCGATGGAAACTTTTCCTGGGGTAGCGAAAACGTCACGAGAAAGGCGAGAATCGTCGACGTCGTGTACAACGCGACCAATAACGAGTTGTTGAGAACGAAGACGTTGGTGAAGTCGGCCGTCGTTGCTGTTGATTGCGCGCCGTTCAGAGCCTGGTATGCGCAACACTACGGGAAGAAGATTGGGGTCAAGGAGCGCGCCGGGGAGTTGGTGGAGTCGGAAGACATTGATGATGTGAAGAGATCAAAGAACGTTCAATCGAAGCTTGCCGCGAGAAACAAGAATCACGAAGTCGCCAAGAACGTCAAGTCGCAGTTCCAATCTGGTAGATTGTTTGCTTTGATCACGTCTAGACCGGGTCAATGCGGACGCGCTGATGGGTACATTTTGGAGGGTAAAGAGCTTGATTTCTACGTCAAGAAAATGCAAAAGAAGAAGCACGCGGCGGCGGAAGCTGCGGCGGCGAAGGCGTCTGGTGCTTAAAGAGTTTGGACACGGCGAGAGAGGTAAAATCATATATATGAATTTAGTAGAATAAGATAGCATCGTTAAAATATTAAAGTAAATACGTAAAGTAATAAAAAAGCTGTTCAAACTGTAAAACACGACAAGTTCCGGCTACGGCGGAGGCGAGAATCCTTTCGAGAAGATGTATGTATATATTCGGGCGTAGAGATATTTTTACATGCACAAAAAAGAATTTTAAATAGACGGAGATCCCGTCACTGCTACCCCTTACGTGAGAAAATCTCTGCATCAGAAGAACGCGAACTTCTTCTTCTTCTTATCATCGGCGGATTTCTGAGACGACGAGGATCTGGGTTCGCCCAAATCCGCGACGTTTCCGACGTGCGCGATCAAGTCGAGGACTCTGTTTGAATATCCCCACTCGTTGTCGTACCAGCTGACAAGTTTAACAAAGTCGTCGCCGAGCATAATACCCGCTTTGGCGTCGAAGATTGAACTTCTCGAGTCGTGGCAGAAGTCGGTGGACACGACAGCGTCTTCGGTGTAGCCAAAGATGTTGGCGTACTCTTTCGATTCCGAGGCTTCTTTCAAAACCTTGCAAATTTCCTCGTAGTTGGTTTTCTTTTCCAACTTGACGACTAAATCGACGACGGAGACGTCTGGCGTCGGGACGCGAAACGCCATTCCGGTGAGTTTTCCGTTTAATTCCGGCAAGACTTTCCCAACCGCTTTAGCGGCTCCGGTGGAAGACGGGATGATGTTCGCGCCGGCTCCTCTGCCGCCTCTCCAATCTTTCGCAGAGGGACCGTCGACAGTTTTCTGCGTCGCAGTCGTCGCGTGTACCGTAGTCATCAACCCTTCCTTGATGCCAAATTTCTCGTGGATAATCTTCGCCAACGGTGCCAAGCAGTTCGTCGTGCACGACGCGTTTGAAATGACCGCTTCGCTCTTCTCGTATGCCTCGTGATTGACGCCAACGACGTACATCGGCGCATCCGCCGATGGAGCTGAAATAACAACCTTTTTGGCACCTCCGGCAAAGTGCGCAGAAGCTTTCTCGGTCGTCGTAAACACGCCGGTAGATTCAACTACCACGTCAACGTTTGCGCTGTCCCACTTGATGAGCGCCGGATCCCGTTCTGTGAATAACTTCACGCACTTCTTCGCGAACGGAGTGCCTTCGTAACCAATCTCCAACTCGCCGTCGTCGTTGATCACAACCGGGCACTTAACATTCCCGTGCGTTGAGTCGTATTTAAACATGTACGCGAGATACTCAGCCTCGATGAACGGATCGTTGATCGCGACGACTTCGATGTCCGACCTTTCCAACGCCGCCCGTAAAACTAATCTACCGATTCTCCCGAACCCGTTGATGCCGACTTTAACCGTCTTATTCGCAGTCACGACCGGTAAATCTTCCTTGGGGACGTCCAAAAACGACGCTCTCGCGAGCGATCTGCGTCTCGCTTGGTTCGAAAACCTTCCGCCGCTGCGTTTGAAGAGGAGAATAAAATAAAAGAAAAGTTAGTTAGAAAAAAAGCAATCGCCGGCGTTTGAGACGGCTGCCGCCGCGAGGCACTTTTTTTTTTTTTAAAATAATAATAAATTGACCAAAAAAAGAGAGAATAAAAATGGACAAATGCACGCACGATCGCGACGATCCGCGGATCGCGGAGGAACAAGCTGCGCGCGCGGAAAGGTGCGCGGCGGCGGCGGCTGTAGCGGACATCTTTTTTTTCTTCTTTTTGTTCGTTTAAGATTATACCAAAATTTTTAACTTTTTTGTGACGATGATGAGATTTGTCGCTTTTTTTTTTCAGATCGCAAAAAGCCAAACAACAACCAGAAGAAGAAGAAGAAGAAATTTTACGGAAAAAAAAATACGCGAGCAAAAAAGAGATACATATGAATAATTTTAAAAGCGAAGAGCTATTAGAAGAAGAAGACGACGCGAGGTACCCGTTGGCGAACGTGTACGACGTTTGGATCGCGACGAGATCGAAATTAAGAGGGTACTCGACGGTCGTTTTCGATCGGTTGCAAAGAGTTCTCGTTTTTCCAGAGGAGGTCTCGGAAGAAGGAGAAGATAAAGAAGAAGGAGAAGAAGAAGAAGAAGGGGAGAAGAGAGAGAAAGAAAACGCGGAGATACGATCGGTGGTTTTCGTGCGAGGGAGTGGCCAGTGCGTTGGAAAGGCGATTCAGGTTGCAGAATACGTAGGGCGACGATTTATGGGGGGGAAAGTCTATCGACAAGTCGTGATAGGGACTGCAAAAGCGGGAACCAGGGCGTTTCATGGACACGACGAGACAACGCAACCGAGTTTTACTCGAGATCGTCCGATGATTTCGATAGGGTTGTCTCTAGATCAGAAGAGGTTGAAGAAAACGGTTCAACTATTGGAAAAGCTTGAACGTGATATGCATATGGCGTACGCGGTAGCACCGCCGAAGCTGACGACGACGACGACGAC
>Ga0182095_1063511_pt1 | contig 17322 bp, 14 predicted proteins | sample 041ome_19_FD_127784 | JGI IMG/M metagenome (GOLD analysis project Ga0182095, IMG submission 127784) | Metatranscriptome of coastal salt marsh microbial communities from the Groves Creek Marsh, Georgia, USA - 041412BS metaT (Metagenome... | ecosystem: Environmental > Aquatic > Marine > Intertidal...
AAGAATCCACACCCGCAGCGCGCGGTGAACGCGAAAACGGTGGTGGTCGCGAGCGACAGAGAGGAGAGAGAAGAACGATTATTGAAGCGAGAAGAAGAAGAACGAGCGTTGTTGCGTTTGAGAATACCTGATGAGGAGGAGGAGGAGGAGGAGGACGAACAGATACGAGAAGAAGAGATGACTGTTAGGAAAGGAGCGAAGAGAAAGAGAGCGTACGAATGTGATGTGTGTGAGAAGGTGTTTGGAAGTCCATCCCAATTGGCCATACACATGCGTATTCACACGAACGAGAAACCGTACGAATGCGATGTGTGCGAGAAGCGTTTTCGTCATTCTAATACTTTGCAAAGCCACAAGCGTATTCACACGAACGAGAAACCGTATAAATGTGTCGTGTGCGAGGCGCGTTTTCGTCAACTTGGTAGTTTGCAAAGCCACGTGCGTATTCACACGAACGAGAAGCCGTATGAATGCGATGTGTGCGAGAAGCGTTTTACTCAAGCCGGTAATTTGGAAAAGCACATGCGTATTCACACGAACGAGAAACCGTATAAATGTGATGTGTGCGAGAAGCGTTTTAGTGAATCTGGTAGTTTGAGAAGGCACGTGCGTACTCAACATTAAAGCTTTTAGAGTCATAGTGTACAAATATACATTAGTGCAGAAGTACCAGGTACCATGGTACCTTTTACTATTCATTATCGATATCATCGTCACTTTTCGTCGCATTTATCCAAAAACTTGAAATGGTCCTCCAAACTGGTCAAAGTGTTCGCGCAAATAACGCCACTCCCGGCCGCCGCGGGAACGCCGACGCCAGGCGCGACGCTATCGCCGACTCGGTAGAGGTTTTTGACGCCTTTAACTGCCGGCCCTGGGAACATTTTCGGCGCCGGGATGACGGCGCCGTAGGTACCTCGGTACCTTCGCAACCATTTTTCGTGAGAGGCCGGCGAGGCAAGGAGTTCTAGGACGACGCGAGAGCGGACGTCTGGGATGACCGTTTCTAACGCTTTAAAGAGAACGTCGCACTTTTCTTTTTTCTTTTCTTCGTAGGCTTTTCGGTCGGTGGCTTTTAACTCCGTCCAGCCGTCGTACGGTTCCATGGTGTAACAGTGGACGCAGTGGTGTCCGTCCGGGGCCATTTCTGGTGACCACACGGTTGCGATGGAGATCATGCACACGTTTCCGGGCGCATCAAGCGGTTTCGATTTATCGTTCACGACGACGTGGTGACCTCCCAAGTGCGAAAAGTCTAATCCATCTGCTTTAATGCCCAAGTGAATGTGCATGAACGAGTCCGAGCAGTCAATCGTCGTGTTCTTTTGGTACTCTTGAGCGGAAATTTTCGCATCTTTTGGGAGTAGTTTTTCGTACGTGTCCCAAACGCTCGCGTTGGACAACACCCCTTTTTTCGCTTTGATGACAACCTCGGGATCCATTCGCATTCTCACCCCGATGGCTTCATCTTTCTTATCGTTCAACGCCACCTCTTTCACGTGCGCGTTCACGCGAATTTCTCCACCTCTCTTTTCAATAGCTCTCACCAACGCATCCGAAATCGCTTTCCCTCCTCCCACTGGGAACTCGGATTTCTTAAAATAATCCGACGCGCCAAACACGCTGGCAAACTCCGCGCTCACCGTTCCGCTCGCATCCATACCGCTCAGCAAAAAACACTCTAAATCGCATAAATATTTCACCCACGGATCTCTCACGTCCAAGAAATCTAACAACGCGTTCGTCGGTTGTCCCAACACCCCGCCGTACTTCCCAAGTTTACTCATCTTCTCCAAATATCTTTTTCCTATGACTAACAAAATCCGCCAATCCGTTCGCAGCGCAATCGTCGGTAACCCACTCAACGCTTCAAACATATCTCTAATTTTCGGCACCGCCAACCTCACTTCCTTCGCGCCACCTTCGCTAAATCTTTCGATTTCCTCGCACAACAAATCTAAATCCGCGTGCCTTCTCAACCCGGGAACGCCTTTCTCGATGTGAAAGGTTCCCAACGGATCGTATTTCACCGTCTCCAACGGTTCTCCGAGCACCTCCAGAACGCTCGCCAACGGATTCAGCGCGTTTGGGGTGGTCAATCCAGCGAAGAAAGATGGACCGGTATCGAACACAAACTCGAGACTTTCGTTCGTGTCGTCGTCTTCGTCGTCGTCTTTACTCTCGTTCTCGTCGCCCTTTTTACTCTTTTGGCTGGTGTCAATCTCATCTCTTTTCTTCTTCACGCGTCTGGTAAACCCGTGCGCGGCGCCGCCGGTCTCGTAGTGCGACTCGAGCACTAACACTGAATTCCCGTGATACGAAAGCATCGCGGCGGCGGTGAGACCGCCAATGCCGGAGCCGACGACGATGTAATCGTACGCAGACGAAGATGACGACGACGAAGCGCAGATACGCGTTTTGTGGTGTCGCTCACATCGCGCGGCGGAAAGACGACGCGACGATGATGCGCGAGGCTCCTTCCGTCCGACAGAAGATGTCGAGCAACACAAAGTGGAAGATGCGCGCATTTTTGAGACGTTTTGTTCTGCAGGCGCAGAGTAGCCGCGCGTGTTTAATAGAAGTGATGCATTTTCATATCCAAAAAGAAGAAGTGTCTTGGGGGCAAAATGAAAGCGAGAACGCCGATTGATTCTTATTGGCGAGTAATAGCAGTACACGCACATACCTTCTCTACAAACATAAACTAAATAAACCCTTTCCGAGCGAGCGTGTCATCTCTCTCTTTTTTTCTCTCTCTCTCTCTCTCTTACATCTTAATTTTTACAGCCGATTTGCATTCTGCTCTCGTCCACCACGGTCGGATTTAAGCACAACAACTTCACGTCTTGGTCTCCGATCAAAGCCTCCTCGAAGTTCGCCCCGGTCAAATTCGCGCCTTCATAACTCACGCCGGTTAAAACTGCGTTTTGAAAATTCGCTCCCGTCATATCGCTCCCGTCAAACGTCGCTCGGTCTATGACCGCGTTCGTAAAGTTGACGTTCTTAAAGCTCGCTTTCGTCGCGTACACTTTACTCATAACCGTCTCGCTAAAATCCGAGTTATCGAAAACGCTGTCCACCATCAACGCTCCAGATAAGGTGATACCTTTCACGGAAACGTTATCGTATTGGCACTTGCGCAAATCCAAAGTCTTATCCGAAACCGCGTTGGCTTGACCAATCGTGTTCCCGACAAACGCGCGTTCGCATCTGTTCGGGTCGTTGTCGATGGGTGGTAATCGGACCTCGGTGCCTCGATCGGCCATCGCAGCGAAAGGAGTGGCGAGCGCGAAAGTCGCGGAAAGAGATGCCGCAAGAAACGTTCTCTTTATCGTGCTCGCAGAGACTGGGAGGGTCGCTTTGTTGGATTCTTCTTCCTCTGTTTCTTTCGTATTCCTTCGCACATTTGTTGCCCACGAAGCCGTCGACGTGGATTTTATGCGCCGGTGTTGTCGTAAAGAAGACGACGAGCTTTTGTTATTACGATTAATAGTATTAATCGTCGTCGTCGTCGAAAAGGACGACGTCAAAGAAGAAGAGGAGGCGAACATGGTGGTGCTTTTATGTGTGAGCGAGAAGTGTTTGAGAGTCTCGAGCGGCGCGCTTTTTAATGGAAGATTTCGGTGTTTGAGATAAGAAGGAAGAGGAGTGTGATTTTACGTAGTAGTAGGAGGAGTAAAGCGTACGGGATCGATCGATCATTTCAAGGCTCAATGTCATCACCTATTAAGAGCCGTCTACCGGTCCAAAAGCGCTTTTTTCTTTGCTGCTGCTCTTGCCTTTGTTCTTGCCCTCGCTCGGCGAAATCTTCTTCATACTCTCCGTCTCCTCCTCCGAAGTCCTCCGAGGAAGTCGCCTCTCCTTCCTCCCCTTCTCCGCTACGCTCTTCTCCTCCTCCGGACGTTCCTTCGTCTTCCCACTCGATCGTCGTCTTCACCGGCTCCACTTCCACCTCTTCCTCTTCTTCGATCCTTGGCATCGCCTTCTTCTTCGCTAAAATGGCTTTTCTGACCAACCCGCTCGCTTTCCCGTTACTCAACATCGCCAACGCGCTCAAGCGAATCAACCCGATCGAGACGTCGTTTTCATTCTTGGCGTCCGTGCAGTGCACTCGTCCTTCCAAATACACCACGTCCGTCAAAGGAAACATCCCAGCAAACTCTCTTTGCACTTTTTCCACCCACGCGTCTTGCTTTTCTCTCTTCAAAAACGTCTTCACGGGAATCTCACTCGCTTTCTCCGGCAACCTCTCCAACGTCGTCTTCAAATATCTCAACGCCCGTTCCGTATTCCTTCTCCTCTCCGCTTTCTCCACCGCCCATCCACTCTCCATCTCGCACGTGGCCACGCCACCGAGCGCGCTCGGCTTCACCGTCGCCAACGGAACCACGTAACTCATCGAGACTCCGGGCGCGAACACCACCGGTCGTTTCATCTCCAACTTTTCAAACAGTTGCTCTTGGAACGAACTCCTCGCCAAGTCCGAGCTCGCCGCGAACTTCTTCTCCCCTTCCGATCGTCCGTATCCCGGCATATCGCACGCCACCGATCGCACGTTTTTCTTCGCCAACTGATTCCCGATCGACTCTTTCTTCTCGTACCAATCTTGCGAGTCCGTCGTTTCGTCGTGCCAGAGAAACACGTCCGAAAGTTCCATGCTCTTGTTATCTTCCGTCTCCTCGGCTTCGTTTTTCTTATTCTTTTTCTTTCCTGCTCGCGGTTGCATGTCCAAACACCAGACTCTGATCTTTTGCGCTTTCGTCGTCGCCAAGACGCCTCTGTTGAAGAGGACGTCCGAGCTGTCCACCGGGACAGAGGCGGAGACGACGACTTTGAACAAAACGCCGTTTTCCAGCTTTTGTTGAGAGATCACCGTTTTCTGTTGTTGTTGTTGTTGTTCCGACGCGTTCGCACGGCAGCAAGACAGCAGCAAAAGCAGCGGTAAAAGAAGCGAGGACGAGAAACTCGTCATCTTTTCGCCGCCGACGCGGTGGATCTTCTTCATCTTCTTTCTCTCTCGATGAGGATGCTGTGACAATACTACTACGACTACTCTCGCGTTCAAAAGTGGAGATTTTCGATGAAAAAGAGAATCCAATCCTCCAAAAATCCCCTCAAAACGTCTCGCACGCTTCTTCCTCTTTTTTCTTCGATTTTCAGCGAAGAACGCGCTCGAAAACGCGTCGGTAGTGGTTCGTCTGTTCGCGCGTTTTGTGTGTTTTTGCGTGTTTAAGAGAGAGAGAGAGAGATCGTCTTCATCAAGAGCACGTTCACAAATACATTTACTCTGTAAAGCGACGGCTCTCTGAATACTTTGATGGAGAATAACAGCGAGGACGAGGAGGAGAGGAGAGAGGAGAGACAGATGGACGGAGGACGACGACAAAAGGTACGACGCTTTGTTGTTGTTATTAGTATTAATCGTCATCGTTTTTGTGTTTTTCGTTTTTGTTGCAGACGAAGACGTCGAGAAGTCGTCGGTTTTGTCAAAGCTTGTTTGTTCGCTTTGTGTTTCCTCTTCTTTTCGCTGACTTTGCGCATATACGCGCCCGTTTCTTAATGTCTCTTGTTTTTCACACAGGGCCGAGGCTTTGAGAACGCGGACATTATCGACGACGAGGTCAAACACTCTCGAAACGACCGGTACGAAACTTTGCGAGACAGCGAAGGAGAAAGAGGCCAACCTCAAAAATCCATCGAAGGCTGGGTCGTCCTCGTCACCGGCGTCCACGAAGAAGCGCAAGAGGAAGACGTGCACGAAAACTTTGGCGATTTCGGGGAGATTTCAAACTTGCACTTAAATTTAGACCGGAGAACTGGGTTCGTTAAGGGATACTGTTTGATTGAGTATAAAGAGAAGGAAGAGGCGAAGAGTGCGATCGAGAACATGGACGGGAAGTTGATGTTGGACCAGGAGGTGAGAGTAGATTGGGCGTTCGTGAACGCGCCGGAGAAAAAATCGAGAAGGAGTATAAGGCGATAGAATATGAGATTCAGAGAGCGAGAGTAGAGTAATAGTAGAAGATTGCATAACATCAACAGTAGCAGAGAAGTACGACATTTGTTGTATGCTTAATTCAAGTTTACGCGAAGTTCTCGCGCGCTTCGTTCTTTTGAATCTCTTCTCTCTGGTGATTTCAAACTCGTCTTGGATTTGAAAATCGCCGCACAAAAAGAACGCTCGAGAAAAGCAACGTACCTTTCCATCTCATCATCATGTTCGAAGCGCGCATTCTCCAAGGGTCCATTTTGAAAAAAGTCCTCGAATCTATCAAGGATTTAGTCACCGATGCGAACTTTGAGTGCACCGCCAACGGGTTCGCGTTGCAAGCGATGGATTCCTCGCACGTTTCTTTGGTGGCGTTGATGTTACGAAGCACCGGTTTTGACCACTACCGATGCGACCGAGACGTGACCATGGGGATGAACTTGTTGAACATGGTGCGTTTCGTACACATCTTTGTCTTCTGTGCATCGCTCTCGATCGTTTCGATAACGATCGAGAGATGCAACGGATGCGCGACGACGCCGCGTTGTATCGAAGAAGAGCAAAGTTTGTTGTGTTGTGGTTTTCCCAACGAGCAAAAGTCTCACATTTTTGAATTTTTCCAACGTAATCCGATCTTTTTCCTTTCTCTTCTCCGCGCGAGAGAGACGACGGGCGCAGCGAAAGAACGGGAACGTTCCTTTCGGTGGACTCGTCGTCGTCGTCTCGTTGTTTGCGCGATGAAAGTGAAAATGCGAGAGAGTGACCGCCGAAAACAAGGACAACTTTTCCTTCTTTTTGTTTTTGAGAGATCGTATGTTTTAAACGAGAGAGAACGAGAGACTGACCAAAGCCAAAAATCCTCTCTTTTCGATATAATTTTTTCTTTCGACATGATAACAGAGCAAAATGTTAAAGTGCGCGGATAACGACGACACGATAACGATGAAAGCGGACGATGCCGGCGACGTGGTGACGTTCATGTTTGAAAACCCGAAAGCGGATAAAATTTCCGATTTTCAAATGAAGTTGATGGATATCGACACGGAACATTTGGGCATCCCGGATACGGAGTACGAAGCGACGGTGAAGATGTCCTCGAACGAGTTTCAAAGAATTTGCAGAGATTTATCGTCGATTGGTGATACGGTGACTATTGCGGTGACGAAAGATAGCGTGAAATTTACGACTTCGGGTGATATTGGGGAGGCGAATATTACGTGCCGCCGCACCTCGGACGGAGACATGAAGGAAGAGAAAGTGAAAACGGAAGAAGACGGCGAGAAAGTGCATAACACGAAGTCCTCGGAAGGCCAAAATGTAGACATCGATTTGCAAGAACCGGTGACGTTGACGTTTGCTTTGCGATACTTGAACTCTTTTTGCAAAGCGACGAGTTTATGCGAGAACGTGCGTTTACAGTTGAGCAAAGAGTTACCGGTAGTCGTGCAGTACTTGATAGAGGACATGGGGTACGTCCGGTTTTACTTAGCGCCAAAGATTGAGGAGGAAGACGCGGACGAGAGTTAAATTGAGAAGAAGATAATAATACGCGTCGTACATTGCTCTTCTCGAAAAAGAATTGAAGAAAGAGAGAGAAGAAGGAGAGAGCGAGGAGAAGAAGGGCGCTATCATTACCGCCGCTATACAAAATACGCACCACTTTAGCGAGAAAGGCGAAACAGACAAAAGAGAGAGAGAGCGAAAGAGAAAGAAAGACTTTTTTACATACTAATAAAACATTAATAAAGCGTACATCATAACACATCGCAAGCCTCCTCTCGTCGTGCCTCTTGGAATCCACAGCGCGCGACGACTCGACGCGCTTATTAAAGAAAAATCTTCATAAGCCTCCTCCTCCTCCTCTTTGCAATCTCTCGAAAAAAACAAACAAAAACACCAAAAGAATTCCGCGTCGCGTCGCGGGCGACACCATCACGAAGACGAAGACGAAGAAGCGCTCTCTGTCTCTTTCTTTCTCGCATCATGGCCGGCGTCGATCTCGCGATGGAAGGTATTCCCAGGTACGTGAAAGATCTCTTCTTCTTCTTCTTTTTTCTGTCTTTTGAAGTCGACGCATTCGAAGCGCGACATGATGTTTCAAATCAACAACAACATGCGTTTTTCGACCAAGATTCGACGATGCTTCAATGTGCGGAATGTCTCTTCTCTCTGCATGCCTACGCGCTAAACGTGCACACGCTTCTCCGTTGTCTTCTTTATTCACAAACAAATTCCTAAAACGTGCGCACGAAAACGTGACGAAAACAACAGAGGATCTGGAATATTCAAAACCGCCGCGATCTACGTTTTACGGAAAGAGAAAAGGCTGCTCACCACCGGACAGATTACCAGGTATGGACACATAACGTTATTCGAGTCGCTCGTTCGTGTGGTTTGAACCGGATTTGAAAGGGCAAAATCTGGGCACTTAATTGTCTGTCCTCTCATTTTTTTTTTTCACTTGTGCCTTGCCTCTTTTTGAAACGATGCGCGAAACGCGTTGTCTTGGGATGCCGCGATGATGATGATGTTTTTAATGTCCTCATTCGTCTTGTTTTTCTTCCTCTTGTTCTGTATCTTTCTTGATGGCGTTTTTATTCACTGACGCGTGGTTGCGTCGATTTTTTTGTATAGGTACGCGCTCGAGAACGACCTTCTCGGGAACCTTCCCGGGAAGACGCCGGAAGCGACCATGGCGTCGGCGTGTTACACGGACTTGAAGAAGAAGGACGTGAATAAGAGGGTGTTTGCGAGACCGTCGGAAGGGCACTTTGGTTTGAGAGAGTGGGCGAACGATCCGGAGTTGACGCACTTGTTGCAACCGAAGTTGCACAGGTTGGCGGAGACGTTTGAGGAGGAGCAGAAACCGAAGGTGGAGAAGCCTTGGAAGCAACCGGCACCGATGGCAAAGCGTAAAAATAATACCGCCGCTAAGAAGTTCGTAGATGGGAAGCCGCGCAGGGATAGACACGGGTTCGTGCACGCGATCATAGAGCCGAGCAGAGGTGAGTACGGGCCGCCGAAGATGCAGATGCCGCCGCCGCAACAGCAGTACGGATCGCTTTCGACGCACGATACGATGGATTTAGATGCGTTGGTAGATGCTGCGGCGAACCAAGAAGACGAGGACGACTACAGGAACAACGATAACGATGAAAACGACGACCAAGACGGCAACGGCGCGTATAATGGAGGAAATGATGATCACGAGGAAGAGGACGCCAACACGAAGGACCAAAGCGGTGTAACCGCCGGTGTTGATAAATCGTTCGATAACGATCCGAACGCCGAGGAAGCGAGTCCCAGCAAAACTAACATCATTAGGAACAACAACAACGACGACGACGACGACGACAACAAATCGGAAGGAGAAAGAGAAGATATCGCCGCCGAGAGCGAGGAGGAAAATAAAGGAGAAGAAGAAGAAAATGCGCCTCTGGTTTTAATCAACCCGGACCCGAACCTTTCAAACGACGAGTACGAAGCGCACCTCGCGAGTCTCGTTCAACAGCAACAAGAGAAAGAGTTGCGCGTGGCAAAACGAAAAGAGAGAGAAAAAGAACGAGCTAGGACGCAGGAGTTGGTCAAAGCCGGATTGATTCCGGCGCCGCTGTCGGCAAAGAAAAAGTCCAGTTACGTCCCAGTTGCATATAAAAAAGACGGTCGTGGGCGTCCGCGAAAGCATTTCGACGGGATACCGCCGGCACCAATTTTGTCTGTCTCGGCCAACGAAGCGGAAGAGGCACCGCTTACGAACAACAAAAAGGCGCGGTTTACGAGTACTGCTGTTTTGCATCAGCAGCAACAGCAACAACAGCAACAACAATTGCAGCTTCAACAACGACAGCGACAACAACAACAGAAAGACGGTTTTGAGCAGATTCAAGAGCACCATCAACCTCGCGCTGGGCACGATTCGTTCGTAGTTGACACGCAAGGTGTCGACGGTATATCGCACGAAGAAATCGCTAACGAAAGTATCGTTGCGAAAGCTACGCGAGCGGGCATGAAGAATTGGAACTCAAAGGTGAACAAGTTCTACTCCACTGCGTTTTTCACGGAGATCATCGATCCAAAACTTCCAACGAGTATTCCGGCTTTTGCGTTCAAAATGTCCCAGAACGATGCGGAACGCGAGAAAATTTTGACGCAAAATGCAATGCGACGCGTCTTCAACGAATTCGCCGAAGGTTGCGATCCTGTCAAGCAATCTTTGAACGAACTTTCCGCGTCGCTCGAACGTTTACGCGCTCAACAAGGTAACCATGAAAACGTCATGTATTCCGCTTTGATATACGCCGTTGCGTGCTATCGTTCGGATTATCCAGAAGAGGCCACTTTGGCGCTTTCGAAAGCTTGGGACGTCTACTATTCTCTCAAAGGCGGCAACGAAACGAATGCGCAAAACGCCGCGTTCATGGATAAAATCCGAAAGGACTACGAGAAAATCGTAAGCGAAGCGTTGGATGCATAATATTCAACATAATCAACGATATGATACTACGATAAGATACGATAAGATATTTTTGTACTACTATATGTACCCGAGAGAAGTACATATGTGCCCATATATAACATCGACGTGGATATATAATAGTTCTTCTATAGAAGTTTGTTAATGCGCGATTTGATATTACATAAAAAACATACACTACTACGTACCATGGTACCTGGTACTTAGGTACCTACCTACCTATTCATGCTCCCTTCCTAATGCTAACACTACTCATACGAACCCGTCTTTCTTTTGGAAGCTGCGACAGCATCGGCAACTTTAGCGATATCTGCGTGAAGTTTCACGTCGTGCGCTCGAACTGCGTTTGCGCCATTCATCAGAGCAACAATCGCCGCCGCCGCCGAAGCTACGTCGCGCGCATCTTTCGGAACGTCTTTCCTTTTTTCATCAACGAGCATATTTCCTACGAATCGTTTTCGCGACATACCGACGAGCATTGGCGCTTTCGCTAGGCCGCCACATTCGTTCTTCGCAAGCGACGCGCGAACGTCCTTTAAATCCGATAACAATTCCACGCACTGTTCCTCCGACTTTGCAAACCCGAATCCGGGATCGATCCAACATCGCCACGCCGAAATACCCGATGGCAAAACTTTGCGCAAATACTGCGACGCGATTTCATCTCCAACCGTTTTTGCCACCGAACCAACCGGGTAGGATGCATTCTTACTCATGACTTGTGGGTTTCCTCGTTGATGCGATAGAACATATCCTAGTGGCACTTTTGTATTCGCCACGGCGGAAAGCATCCCTTCGTCCCAATCGCCTCCGGAAACGTCGTTTATGATATCCACCCCGATCGCATCCGCAACTTTTACCACTTCCCCGTAAAACGTATCCACCGAAACGGCAATATTTCTCGGATCGTTCTTAAACCGTTCGCATATTGCCTCTAAAACCGGTGCCACTCTCGCGATTTCATCCGCCGCCGACACTCTAGACGCGCCAGGTCTCGTCGACTGTCCTCCCACGTCGATAATCCTCGACCCTTCATCAGCCAACTGCTCCGCGCGTCTCAACGCCGTACTCACGCTCGTGTTAAACACGCCTCCGTCGGAAAACGAATCCGGAGTGACGTTCAAAACTCCCATAACTTTCGCTCGTCCTTCGTATGGTTCCAATCGCATGTTCCTCTTAAATGGCGCTACTCTTTGGAGCAAAATGTCATCCTCGCTTGCTTCTTCAAAATTCTTCGTCGGCGTCTGCATTATCCGTCTCTCCTCCTCCTTCCAAAGTCTCGCCATGGCCGTCATTTGGTTTGCCATCGTGATCGACACGTCTCCGCTCTTATCAAAACTCATCTTTTCCGTCAAATCCGCAATCGGTGCTAACACGAACGCGCGCTCTTTGATCCTCCCGTGCGGCACTTCTAACCAAAACTTCTTTTCGTACGACGACAAAGACGAGGAAGACGAGGAAGGAAAAGGAGGAGGATCGTACCTCACCATCGGTTCTTTTTCGCTGAACAAAATGTCTAAATCAATCACCCGCGGTCCTTTATCCGTGTTGTATACGTCTCTGCCCATTTCTCGTTCGATGTCTTTCATTTTCCCTAGACATTCTAAAACCGACCACTCTCTCGGGTGCCTCAACACGCACGCCGAGTTTAGAAATTTCGGCTGGTTTTCAATCAAAGTGTCCACAGGTTTCGTCTCGTACACGCTCGCGAGCTTTTTAATCTCGAACCCTCGCTCTTGGAGAAGACGCAAGGCGACGTGGAAGTGCTGAAATCGAGAGGAAGAGTCTGCATCTTCGCCTTCACGTACGTCGAGGTTCGACCCGATGGCGACGCACACGTCTGCAAATTTCCCCGAAGTCGAGGAGGAAGACGATTCAGACGACGACGAGGAGAAGAGACGCACGCGAAGAGAGCTCGAGAAGTACTTCAGAGTCACCGCACGGTGAGCTCTGCGCATGTTCTTGGACTCGATGCGTATAAAGATATTGCCGCCGCCGCGAATAAAAAGTGAGGAAGAGTTTGTTCATTTATCCAAAAAGTCTCGAGTGCCCACTCCGCGGTGCGTCTATACAAACGTTTACTATTACTATCGCTACACATATCTATTCTACCTCAACTACGCCGGCATGTACGCGCTACAGTACAAATCTCTTTTTCTTACGACTACTTCGGCTTGAACCCTCTCGGCGGCGTCGGATCTTTATCCCTCGGAAACGTCCCGAAACAAAACCTCTTCTCGTACCCGTACGTAGATTCGTGCACGGTCACCGTCGGTTGCGTCCGGCACTTGCTCTTGCAGTGCGAAAACGCGTCCGAAAAATACCCAGTCTGCGGCTGCATGCGTCCAATCGGTTCTCGCGTTCGATCGGTTTCCGCGGTGGAGACTTTCGCGTTTTGGCAACACGACACGCACGACTCGTACGTTCCGCAGCACTTCTCGGTTTCGCCGCCTTTGGCGAGGTCGCACGCGGAACACCCGTAGCGTTTCTCGATCGCTTTCTCCGGTGGGCAACACCCGGTTGGAGGGAACACGTCGAACCAGTCGCACGTGTACCCGTTGTCGTCGGTGATGTGATGTAAGCCTTGCTTGGTATTTACGCACTGACGCTTCTCCTCATCCATCGGTCGAATCGCGACTGCGGACAAACACCAAAGCGAAGACGAGGAAAGAAGGAGCGTCGTCATCATCACGGTCAACATCACCCCTCCTCTCCTTTGTCTCGTCACCCTTACAGTCCTCGTCCTCGTCCTCGTCGAATCCGCTTTTCCAACACCACGGCGGAATCCCATCGCAATCACCTCTTTCTCTCTCTCTCGTGTTCTCGCGTAACGTTTGACAGAAGACAGAAGAGAGAGAGAGAGAGAGACAAAGTTGTTCTCGTTTCGTCGAGAAAGAGAGAGGAACGAATGAACGAAGGAAACGAGAGAAACGTGCAGAACGAGGACAAAGACCACCGCACAGAAGAGCGCGCTTTCTCGTTCTCTCGAAATCTGAGGCATTAGACCTTTTTCCCCCGGGAAAAGTCTCCACTTTCATCAGAGCAGATAAAACCTTTCCGGCGGCGCGGGTGGTTCGTTGCGGAAGAAGAAGTTAAAGAAGAAGACAAATTTTTACGAGGCAGTTGCGCTCGAGAAATTCACGAACAACGAGTGGTACTTTTCAGAGAGAGAAAGAGATGGAGGAGGAAGCGCTGACGGAGAAAATGTCGGAAGCGAGTGTGCAGGAACCAACAACGCACCCGTCGGGTTTATCCTTGGACGAACGAGTGAACCTTTGCCTGTCCATCGGCGAAGAGTGCATCCAACCGGACGAGTTGAGACGTTTGCTGGAGAAAAAACCAAACCCGTGCGCGTACGATGGGTTTGAACCGTCCGGGCGAATGCACATCGCGCAAGGGGTGATGAAATGCTTGAACGTGAACAAATTGACCAAATCGGGGGTAACGTTTAAGTTTTGGATCGCGGATTGGTTCGCACAAATGAACAACAAAATGGGCGGGGACATTAAGAAGATACAAAAGGTTGGGTTGTACATGGTGGAGGTGTGGAAAGCGGTTGGGATGGATTTGAGTAAAGTGGAGTTTATTTGGTCGAGCGAGGAGATTAATAGCCGAGCGCACGAGTATTGGCCGTTGGTGTTGGACATCGCGAGGAAGAATTCGTTGGGGAGGATTATTCGGTGCTCGCAGATCATGGGACGGTCAGAGAGCGACGATTTAGCGGCGAGTCAGATATTTTATCCGGTGATGCAATGCGCGGACATATTTTTCTTAGGCGCGGATATTTGCCAGCTCGGGATGGACCAGAGGAAAGTGAACATGTTGGCGAGGGAGTATTGCGACGATATCAAGAGGAAGAATAAACCGATCATATTGAGTCACAAGATGTTAGCTGGTTTGAAGGAAGGACAGGAGAAGATGAGTAAAAGCGATCCGAACTCGGCGATATTTATGGAAGACAGCGAAAAAGACGTGCAATCGAAGATTAAGAAAGCGTATTGCCCTCCAGGCGTGGTCGAGAAGAATCCGTGTTTGGAGTACATCAAGTACGTGATTTTTCCGTGGTGCGAGGAGTTTAAGTTGTACCGTAAAAGCGACGAAGAGCCGGAGACGGGAAAATTGGAGGTATACGAGTCGTACGAACGGTTTGAGAAGGAGTACGTGGAGGAGAAGATTCACCCCGGGGATTTGAAACCGAGTTTATCAAAACATTTGAACGCGATTTTACAACCGGTCAGAGATCACTTCGAGAACGACGAAAACGCGAAGAACTTATTGAAAACTATCAAGGCGTACAAAGTGACGAAGTAATTAAGAGTTCTTCGAGGAGGGAGAGAGAGAAGGAAGAGAAGGAAAGAGAGACGTGCGCAGATCATGTGGGTATTAAAACTTTGAAAATAAAGTGCAGAATTTATTTAATTTTCTTCTTATACATTACATTGGTACAAGCGTCGCATAATATAATTAAAACTTACTGGCAATCGCGCTCGCGACACCTAACGACACGCCTACGGCTAAACCTACGCTCAGCGGCACCGAGCCGGTGATTTCATTCATAACGAAAACAAGCGCTCGAAGAGCTTTCCCTTGGGCCGAATCTTCGAGCGCCAACTCGACTTTACGAAAATCGCCGGTTTTCGGCTTCAACGACCCTGGTTTGAACACTCGAGCTTCGCAGTTTTCAAACTGCTCGCCAGTCAAGGAGAAGCAGACCCCCCAGTGCGCGACTAAGGCGATGACGTCTTCGTCTCGGTCGTTTATCCAATCTATCAAGTCGTCCATTCTTTGCTCGAAGACGTCCACGGGTTCTAAGGAAACTTCGCCGAACGTTTTCTTTTCGTTTTCAGCGCCGACGTACCACCACGGTTCAGATTCAGACTCAATGTGCGAGAAATCAAAGTCCGCGTGCGTTTGTTCGAGTTCTTTTCTCGTCTTCCCGTGGTCGGAGGCGTGAAAAACTCTTTCGCGCGCGAAAACGCACACCGCTCTCGGCGTCGTTTGGTCGTGTTCGAAGACGTACTTCGCCGTCGCGATGGCGCGAGATAACGGCGACGCGACGATCAATTCAGGTTTTGGTTCCAGTTTTTCCACGAACACTTGCGCTAACTGCGCGCCCGCGATGCCGGCTTTCGACAGTTTCGTGTCGTATAAAAGAGGATCTTTGAACTTTTCATCCGCCCAGTGGTTGGAGGCGAGATATTCATTCATTTCCGTTTTCCCGTGTCGCACCAGGATGACTGTTTTTTCGTTCGTTTTACTACTCTTTCTTCTACCAGCATCCATACCGCTCGTCGTGCGCACCAACGTCGTCGCGCTGCTCATTTTTCTCCCGATTATTCTTCGCTGTTTTCTTCTCAACGTGAACAACACCTTCGAAGACGATGATGAGAATGATGTCGGTGTTGGTGTTGACGTCGCCATTCAACAAAAGAAAAGTCTCGAACAAACACCGCCGGTTTTGGGTCCCAGCGGCAGAGGTATAAACAGAGCGCACAAAAAAAAGCGTCCACAAAGTCACGCAATTTCTCTCTCTCTCTTTCTCTTTCTCTCGGCGGCGTAAACGACGGAGAGGAAGGCGCAGACCGTGCGACGAATATTCCTTTGAAATGGAGAGATTTTGGTTTTTCCCCTTGCAAGGGAAAAAACGGCTTCTCGTTCGAATGTCACATGTGCTCTCACTTTTTCTCAACGCGCCAGACTGCGCAAAAAGACGATGTCGAGCGAAGAGGTGGTCGAGGAAAACAACGCGTTGTGGAGGTTGTTTCGAAACGCCGGAGAGTTTTCGGGAGGCGTGTGTCGCGATGTCGTGGAGGAACACGTGCTTCCGAGATTGAATTCGAACGATGTGAAATTCTTGTACGGAGTGAATACGGAGACGAGAAAGTTGATTAAGAGATCGTCTCGCAAGGGGGAGTTGAAAAAGACGTTTAGAGTGAGAGAGATGTCGTCGGTATCGACTTTGGAAGTAGCGTGGGAGAATAAATCGTTGTGGCCGAGTAACTGGTGGAGCGAAAGAGATTTCTGCTACGAAGTTGCTAAAACGAATAAACTCGAGTTGCTCAAGTGGACGCGAGAGGAGAAAAAGTGTGAGTGGCGGGATTATAGGATGATTCGTACGGCCGCATCTCAAGGTAATCTGGAAATGGTGAAGTATTGCGTTGCAAATGGGTGTCCTATCGGAGAGAGAGCGTGTGAAAATGCTGCCGAAAACGGTCGTCTCGAGGTACTCAAATACTTACGCGAAGTCAAAGCACCTTGGGATCGTTGGACTGCCGCTGGGGCGGCTAGAAATGGTCATCTTCACATACTCGAATATCTTGTCGAGCGTAAGTACGATAAATTTCACGTATTTGCGTGTTGGTGGGCAGCCGAGAACGGCCACTTGGACTGTTTGAAGTACTTACACGAAACCGCCAAAGCGCCTTGGGACGAGGACGCCGTTCGAAAAGCGCACGAGAACAAACACCCCGAATGTTTACAATACCTCCTCGACAATAACTGCCCTCTACCATATGGTTGGCGATACGAAGATGGAACGTTACGCACGTCCTAAACACGTGCTCGGATACACAAAGAGAGAGAGATAACGAGAGAGAGAGATAACAAGAAGAAGAGAGAGAAATACTACTACCCAAAAAACAAGAAAGAAGTTGTGAGAAGAGAGACACACCCTCCAAAAATTATTCATTTACGAAAACGTTTGAAAAAAAGCAAAACGAACCTCCTCTCAAACGCACGAGAGTCACTTGTTTTCTCGACTCGAGATGAAAGATATTCTCACTCGTGGTCTCGTTTAACCGACAGCGAAAGAGTCCTTACTCGTTCTTGAATATCTCCATTAGTATTCGCACAGACAACC
>Ga0182095_1361202_pt1 | contig 17282 bp, 10 predicted proteins | sample 041ome_19_FD_127784 | JGI IMG/M metagenome (GOLD analysis project Ga0182095, IMG submission 127784) | Metatranscriptome of coastal salt marsh microbial communities from the Groves Creek Marsh, Georgia, USA - 041412BS metaT (Metagenome... | ecosystem: Environmental > Aquatic > Marine > Intertidal...
TAGATGATGCGTGTATAAATATGAATGTATATCGAGAGAAACGAGTTCGCGAGGAATATTTATGTGTATGTTTTATGTTTTACGTCGAAGGTCGACAAGCAAACAGACAGAGCTTTTTCCATCTCATTCCTTCCTTTTGTAGAAATCATCAATCTCTTCTTCGATTTGGTTTGAAATTTTCTCTTTCTCGTTTGCTCACTTTATATAATAAATATCTCTCGAGCGCTGTAAAGACGAGTCGTGCGAATAACACGCCAAAAGTTCTTTGATTTCTCCGAGGAGCGTTCGAAAACCATCGACGAGAAACTTTTGTCGTTCAAGAATCGATACGTTACGAGAGTTAGTATTCGGTGGGGAGTTCATACCGCCACACGTAATACTACTCCAGAGTTAAAGCTTGAACGCTTTTTGTCGTCTCTCGGGAAGAACGAAAGAAAATGTTACCACCACCGAATCCGATAGGCGGTGTTGGGTGTAACAACCAATTTCCATTTCACCACCACAACCGGCGGAACAACAACAGTTTCAGAGGGAGGAACAGGAACTTTAACGGCAAGCGCGGAGGAGGGAAGAGCAACAACGAGACTCGGAGAGAAGTCATCAAATCGGATTCGAATTCCTCGAGGCAACCGAACAACGGCAATAAACCGACGAATTCGAATTCAAACGCAAACTCTTCTTCTTCCGTTTCGTCGTCGTCTTCTGGAAAGGAAATCGCTTCTGGTAGTGGCGCTGGGGGCGGGTGGAAAGAAAAACTTTCCGGTTGGTCCACCGCGGCGTCCTCCTGGTCCGCGAAAACCTTGGAAGGGAGTTCAAATTCGCTCTCCAAAGCGTTAACGGACTTTAACAAGCAGTTTAAACCGCAGATGGAAGTGGCGGTGGATTTTGTCGGCCCGACTTGGGACCGCGCGGTGGAAATCGCGAAACCAGTGACTGGACCGTTGAGGGAAGCGTGGTTAGGTTTGAGTCCGCAGACGCGAGCGTTCGTGAAACCGGCGGCGACCGGGACGGCGGTGGCGCATATCGTTCTCGGCTTCCCGAGTCGAAGGTACGCGAGGAAGTTGGAGAAGAAAATCACGGAGATGGAAAAGGAGCGAGTGCAGTTGATGGTCGATGATTTTTCGTTGGAGAAAGAGGTGTTGACGCTGAGCGCGGAGAATAGGCGATTGGAGAAGAGAGTTTTGAGAAGCGAGATGGCGTTGCACGCGATTCGAAGACGGGTGGCGGAATTTTCGTTGCCGAATAAGGCGAAGGACGCGTATGGGATTGATGCGAATCCGAACGATACGAACGGAGATGGGGTGAATGACTACGGGTTAGCTGCGAAGAATTTAGCGTCCAGTCAAGAGATGGCGTGGAGAAAGACGCAGGCGTTGAAAGATGCCGGGGTATTGCAAGAAAGAGGAGGCAACGAACAACACAACGTGTACGAGAATGGAATTCAAAAAGCATCGAGTAGTTCGTCGTCGAGTGGAGAGGGAGGAAATTGGTCAGTAGAGCAAAATATGTGGGCGTTAGGGGCAACTGTAGCGGCTGAGGAAGCATCGTCGTCGAACGATGGATCGGCTGGCACGTTCCTTCCCCCAAGATATTAAAAATTATAATACGAACACACACACACACACACAAACACACATTGTAACATTTGGAATATACCTCATAATTACATATATTTAAACTGGTTTTGTCTACTGTACTTTCTATCTACGTTTCGCTAGATATTATTACTTGGTTTATTGCTTTTGTCGCTCTTGTTCTTGGAGAAAAGCATCAATCTTTTCTAGCAAGGCATTGGCCGCGTCGTCGTTTGGAGAAATCAGTCCTCCGTCGATTCCTTTCTGTACGCGTTTCACGTGTTTCTGAATGACGTTGTCTTTGTTATTGATGCATCCCAAAGCTTCGGCCGCTACAGCGACGTTTAATATTTCAAACGAAATCTCCGGCTTCAAGCCGTCGTTTTGCGACTTCTTCTGCGACGCTCGAAGCATAAACTCCACAGTTCTCGCGTTTGATTCGTCAACGAATTCTTTTCCATACACCCAATCAAAAGCGTCTAAGGTTTTACCGACCGCTCCGACATCGTTTGCAACTACTGCATCATCGTTAATACCCCCAACATAATCACTATCCTCGTCGTCACCGCCCCCTGTGGTACTACTTCTACTACTACTGCTGCTAATACTACTACTGCTGTTACTACTACTGTTACTTGCATTCCCCAAGCCTTTGGCGAGCTCGATCAAAAAAACAGCGCGTTCCAATCTCGTCTCGTACGTTCGCACCCTGAGTCCGTTCATTTCCTTCACCTGTTCGGAAACCTCTCGAAACTTACCGTACCCGATTTGAGGATCCCACTCCGCGCTCTCTCTCTTCATCTTTTTAATCTCTCTGGTTGAATCCACCGCGGATTGAAACTTCGCGTCCGCCTCTTCGATTCTTTCGTTCGCCTCTCTCAAACTTTCCGCCGCTCCAATCGGCGGTTCTGGACGCCGTTCCATTTCCTCCTTCTCTTTCCTCTCTCTCTCTTCTCTTTTCACTTGCATCGCTCGCGTTTCCTCTCTCAGCTGTACTTTCCTTTGCTGCTTCGACGACGCTTTCCGTTTGGCCACTATCTCTCGCGTTTTGGAGAAGAAGAGACTGTTGTTCTTTGACCATCCATCGTTGGGTTTTCCAATCCCCGACTGTGATGCCACGAAGGCACACTTCCTGGACGACAACACCATCGACGACGTCGAAGAACTTAAAGACGACGACGACAAAATCATTCACCTCTCTCCGCTCAATCACTTCGTCACGCCTTTCGCGACGTACGCTTTCAGCGTAAACGCATTCAATCCTTCCGGAATCACGTACGTCGGTTTCTTCCAATCGAGCAAAACGAATCTCCCTTTGCCTCCTCCGCCGACTTTCTTCTCGTGCCACCCGGGGGAGACGCTTCGTTTCCCTTTGTAATAGCCAGATTTCTTGCTCAGTTTCGTCGTGAGAGCTGTGAAGGATTCTCGGACCGCTCGTCTGCCCATGAGTGCCGCGACCGACGCGTGCATGTTGTTTGCTCGTGTGAATGCAGACCCTTTTTTTTCTGGGGGCGTTTCCCCACATAAAAGATATGTTCGCTCCTGTGTCGTTGTCTTCCTCTTCCGGGTTTACAACCTCAAAAAGGAGCGACGCGTTCGCGACGACGAGAAGGACGATGCAAAACGCGTCTTCTTCTCTGTCGGTATCCTCCAAATCGAGTAGTTTGAGGTGGACGACGCTCGCGAGAGCGAGAATCGAGAAGAGGAGAAACACATCGCGCGCAAAATCGAATCATTTGGCGGCGACGGCTTCGTCGTCGTCATCATCATCATCTTCTTCTGACGGTCGTCGAAATCGTCAAAGTCGTCGAAACAAAAGCCCCGCGACATCGTCAAAGCGCTTTGGCGATGCGCGCGTCCACCGAACGATGGGAGAAGCGTCCTCAGAGTGGATGTCATCGTCGCGCTCATCATCGAGAGAAGACTCCCGTTGGGGACAAAAACGGACGAAAATTGTCCCCAGGAACTCGAACCGATTGGACCACGGGAAAGGAGGAGGAGGAGGAGGAGGTTTTGAAGGCACGAGCGGAAACGTGAGTGGCAGCAGCAGCGCGAGTGGCCACGACGGCGCGGGAGTGTCCTACGACATCTCGAACGACGAGAGCGACTTTTTGCAACAAGCCGGGATGTTGGATGGGAAGGAGAAAAGTGCCTCTTTATCCTCTTTAGATATCGCGGCGGAGAAAACCAACGGGACGACGATCAGTAGGGATCACTCGAGTTCGGAGTTCGAGGAGGACGAAAATTGCGACCCAGAGGAGGATAGAAAGAACAGAGTAGGAGGCGGGGGATGTTGCAACCACTCGCACGGCGGTGCTTTAGCCGTGGATGAAGACGTAAATAGAGCGAGGAATAAAGTAGAAGTCGTAGTAGACGTGGTTTTAACAAAGTCAAAGTTGAACGCCGCGGCTGGATATTTGCGAGGACGAGGGAGTTTGACGGTGTTGTCGTGGTGCTTGTTGCTCGTGGCTGGATTTTGCCACGTCTCGACGTCGATTTGTGCCATGCTCAACGTCGCGTCGATTGTCCCCGGCGCTACCGCGGCGTGGCTTTCCACGTCGGCGACGGCGTTGGTGTATCTATTCGCTGGAACACCGGAATTTGTGGACGTCTTGTATGAAGTCGCGAGAGGTAACATTAACGTGCACGTACTCACGACGCTGGCGGTGTTTGGTACCGTTTTACTCGGGTGCGCCTTTGAAGGCGCGCTCTTGCTCGTGTTGTTTGCATCCGCGCACTACGTGGAAGATAGATTGACGCAACATGCGCGAGGCGATTTAAAAGCGTTGTGGAAAACGGTGCCACCGTTTGCGAATGTTGTCGACATCGACGGCGCGACTGGAGACCCCATCGAAGGATCGCAGCGGAAAATGCGCGCTTCGGAAGTGCCCGTCGGGAGCTATTGTTACGTTAAAGCGGGGACGCAAGTTCCTTTAGACGGCATCGTCGTTCACGGTTCAGCGAGAGTGTCTATTCAACACATTACGGGCGAAGCTTTGCCCGTGCGACGCAGAATCGGCGACGAAATTCCAGCCGGCGCGATGAACATTGACGGGGTATTGATCCTTAAATCTTCGCAGTCTTCCGAAAATAGCACACCGGCGAGAATTGCAAAGCTCACCGAAAGAGCGCAACAACGCAAACCGCGAGTGAGTCGATTAATTGATGACGTTGGCGATAAGTACTCTAGGATTATTTTGTTTATAACCTTTGCGACGATGGTGACGGCGCCTCTCGTGTTCGGAGTTCCCTTTTTAGGTCGAGGAGGAGCAATGTACCGCTCGTTTGCGTTCTTATCTGCGGCGGCTCCGTGCGCGCTGCTCATGTCTCCGTTAGTGTACGTCGCGGCGATTGGCGCGATGGCCAGAAGAGGTATCCTCATCAGAGGCGGGCGAACTCTGGACGCGCTCGCAAACGTCAATCTCGTGTGTTTAGACAAAACTGGCACTTTGACGTTGGGTGAAATGTCCATCGTGGAAATAAAAACCGTGGAATTAAGCGAAGAGAGCATCGCGAGCTTAGCGTTTAAAAGAAGCGACGAGGAGAGCGTGCGCGTTGCGAAAGCGTTGGAACGAGGTTCGGTGCATCCGATTGCTAAAGCCACCGTCAATTATATCGGTAACGGCGACAACAGCAGCGCGAGTCGTAGCTCTTTGGACGTGAAAAACTACAAAGTTGAGCACGGTAAAGGTGTTGAAGGTGAAATTAACGGCGAAGTCTTCAGATTTGGAACCGCGTCGTGGGCTTTAGAGTGCCGCCGTGGGAACAACTCGAGCGAAGAAGAAAAAGTAGTCGCGCGAGCAACGGAGGAACACAGAAGCGCCGGCGAAGCAATCGCGGTTCTGTGCTCGTCTTCTTCGCCCGATGCTACGGTCTTTCGATACTCCGACGCACCGCGCGCTGAAGCGAAGGATGCAGTCGATACCCTTCGGAAACGAGGACAGACCGTGCGCATGCTCACGGGCGACGCGACTGCGTCAGCGTTGGCGATTGCCGAACAAGTTGGCATCGAACCAGCCGCGGTATTTTCGCAATTGACTCCGGATAAAAAGTTAGCTCACGTAGAATCTGCGAGAGAAGATGGCAAAAAAGAAGAAAATGGCAAAGTAGTAAGCGTCGCTATGATTGGTGACGGTATTAACGACGCGCCGGCATTGGCGGCGGCGGATGTTGGCATCGCCGTGTGCTCGACGCCTTCAGATGCGGCGTCTTCTGCCGCGGACGTCTTGTTGCTTCAAACTGGACAAGGGCAACTTCAAAGCAAAGACACGGTGATGAGTGGTGGATCCATGTCGGTGATTTCAGCGGTTCCAGAGCTCTTTGCGCTCGGGCGCATGACGCGAAATATTTTACAGCAAAATATTTTCTTGGCGATTTGCTCTATTCTCGGATCCGCCTTGCCAGCTTTGTTCGGCGCGTTCCCGCTTTGGTTAGCCGTGTGTGTTCACGAAGGCGCGACGTTGTTAGTAGCCGTGAACTCGACCCGTTTGCTGGCGACGTTTGGACCCCGGAATTCCATGCGCCTTTCCAAGCGCGTGAAGTTCTTAATCGTCACTTTGACGTTGGTGGGCATCTTTGGTGCGTTAGGCACGGTGTTCAAACCGCAAGGCGTGATGTTACAAACGCTCATCTCTGAAGCTGTTACCGCTGCCGTCGCGGAATCTTCCGTGGCGTTCCATTCCTTCTTCCATCCGGTTTTGAAATCTGCCTGGGCCGGCTTGTTCGCCGGCGGTTTACACACGCTCACTGGCGCGGACCACTTAGCCGCGTTGACGCCGTTATCCGTCGGTCCGTCTCGAGCGAAAAATGCGCTCCTCGGTGCGCTTTGGGGATTCGGTCACAACACCGGTCAAATAATCTTCGGTCTTCTGTTCATGCTTTTGCGAAACAGAATCCCGTGGAACACGGAAATCATCGGCCAGTGGGGCCAAGCCATCGTCGGTTTAACGCTCATCTTCATCGGGTGCTTAGGATTCTGGGAACAAGTCGGCGGTGGCCACGGTCACTCGCACATCCACTCCCACGGCGGACACTCCCACTCCCACTCCCATTCTCACGGCTCTAGCGACGACGGCGGCGAAAGCTACGACGAAGTCGAACAGTCTCACGAACACCGGCTCTCCCCGCTCCGCCTCGGCGCCTCCTCGGAAGCCTCCCGCATCTCCTGGACCTACATCACCGGCACCATCCACGGTCTCCAACCAGACTCCCTCTTTCTCCTCCTCCCGGCGCTCACCCTCCCAAAACTCGAAGCCTACTCCTTCCTCGGATCCTTCTTCTTCGGCACCATCGTCGCTATGGGTGGGTACACCGCCTTCCTCGGCGCCGGGACGACGTTGCTCGAAAAAGAAAATCCGCAAATGGTGAAATACATCGGATTAGCCGCCAGTTCCGTCGCTTTCGCGTTAGGCGCCGCGTTCGTTTTGAGTTCCGTCTTTTCCTTGAATTGGTTGTAATACTATTTATATTATTATTAAGGTACCACCGTAATACTCCTTTTCCTCTTCCTCCTCCTGCTATACTCTCGCGTGTGAGGATACGCCCGCATCAAAGCTTCGCTTTTCCTCGCTCAAAGTTGTCTTCTCGCTCGTGGTTTTTGCCTAAAATTTTTGGATGTATTTGTGTCTTTTCGGAGAAGATTTTCCGCATTTTTTCCTTCAACCAATTAAAGAAATGCCATCGACGAACTTTTACTCCGAAGAGGACGACGACGACGAAAAAGAAGAAGAAGAAGAGCATCATTGGGAACCCAATCGCGACTACGCGTTGGTATCCTCCTCCTCTTCCTTTTCCCTCAACAACGAGAGGAAAAGAAACGACGAAAAGAGAAGGGAAAGCGCGTTGTTTACGATTCAAAGGCTCTGTAGAGAGAAAGTTGTTAGCGGGGGAAAAAGATCATCTCGAAATTCGAGGAATAACAACAACGACAACAACTCGCGGATACGACGACAACAGAAGAACGCGCGCGGGCTTCTGCTGAATACGAAGAACACCGCTCGCGTCATCAAAGGAGGGAGGAAAGGAAGCGTCGACAGAGATGCGGCGAAAAGAGGCGTTTTTGAAAACTACCGATTCGATTGTGATGATGAGGATGAGGAGGAGGAAGAGGAGGCGTGGGGTGTGTCCGTAGGGAGGAAGAAGAACGAGCGCGACGAGCACTCGGGGGAAAGTTTTTTGCTAGGAAAGAGGAGGATGAAGACGACGAGGAGGACACGTTTGGATGAGAATGATGATGCGTGCGAGCGCCGCTATTTGATCATCACGGATGATGATGACGACGATGTGAATGGAACAGATACGTGCGAATGTTCGACGACGCGGAGAAGAGAAAGAAGCGGATACGAAGAGCAGTTTCGAGTGACGCATCGTTTGCTTCGCGCGGATTGCCATCCGGAAGATTTGCTCGGGAGCGATCGCGCTGTTGACGCGCAAATTGCAAACGCGGTTGGATGGATTGAAGAGGAAAATAGGAAATGTGATAGTGGTAGCGATAAGGCAGTAATAGCGCAACTCGGTCGAGGAAGCGTTTTGTTTACGTGGCAACAATACGAGAACATGCACGTGCGCGCGTCAGAGGGCGGCGACGAGCTGCTCGCAGGAAACAGATTTTGTTTGGGAGAGATGGACGATGATGAAAACGAAGACGATGAGAGCGATAACGAAGCGAACAGAGGCGGTAATCGATTTAGTTTGTTAAATAAAACGATGAGTTATTGCGCGTCGTACTGGGACGCGGCGTCGGAAGAGCTCGTCTCGTCGCACGCGCACGCTCTTGGTAGCGATAGCGCAACTTCTGGAGAATCATTCAGAAGTGGAAGTCGTCGTCGTCGCAGAGTGCGCACGCAAACGGCGAGTCCCTGGCCGAATACGTCTGTCGCGCCGTACGTCGCAGTCGTAGGAGAGAAGATTTTTCTCCGAATGTTTGACTGCAACAATAAAAAGGAAGCTAATTTATATCGAAACAATAAAGTGATCAAATCTGTTCGCATGTACGGGCAGTTTGGCTCCGTGGTCGCGCACCAGAAAGACTTCATACTCGAAGGGAGTATTTGTAAATTTCCGAAAGATTGTTTCGACGATCATCTGCGCTCGATGGATTCCTCTTCGAGTGCGCCGAAGATATCGAATTTGTTTTTCCAGCTCGAGTTTGAAGACGAAGACGGTTTACAATTATTCTCGGCGCCTAAACCGTGCTTGTTGTGTATGGAAAAGGAAAGTGCCGAGCAGTTTCAGGCTTTCCTCATGGAGCCGACGATGTTTGGAAAGAAATTCAAGAACAAAATCGATCGATTGTGCTCGAGATGCAGCTTCGTGAAGGACGTCGGCACGGTGTTCACGTTATGGCACACTGGACTTTTGTATGGAGATCTCGGTGGTCATCCGCTTTTGGCAGTAGTCACGCAGTGTTCGAGCGACCCGACCTTTGCGCGCATGTGTCCGACTATCTTGATAGAACTGCAGGCGATTCAAATAGATGTCGTGTGCTGGTCTATGGAAGTGAAAAAAATCCCGGACGACACCGGCGAAGAGAAAGGACAAGACTCGTATTTCGGGAAAAATACGGAATGGTATGCGTCTATAACGAACGTTATGCTCGTCGATCCAACGTGGTCGAGTTATTTCCAACTTTGCGGGAAGCTATTGTTGATACCTTTTGTTATTCCTGTAAAGTTCATGCGAAACGTCCTCTTCATAATTTTCGGCGAACGCTATGGTTGTGCTTTGGTGCCGCAGCAGTTATCGGAGCGGAACGAACGAAAAGCTATTCGTGCTGTGGGTCCATCGACAGGTGCTTTCAAAGATGATATGGAAGCGTTTGAGCTCTATCGCGGCTACGTGAATGCGCTCGTACTCGACAAATGTCGTTTTAGATCTTTGAGTATTTACGTAGTGCTCAACTTGCTGTTTGGCATGAAGTACGCGTCGCAGTTTCCGAGCGAAATCGTTTCCCCGAGGGGAATCTGGGTAAGGATTGGTGCTCCCATCGCCTTTATTGGCGTCATTTTGGGCGTTCACATAGTGCACTTGTTCTTTAAACGTGATATTTCAATATTCGGTTATTGGAGTGGACGTAAACAGGATCTTTTTGACCGGTACAAAAGAGCGGGCATAATTTCGATCATGATCTTGTCGACAGTGTGTGGCGCGCACGGATCTATAATGCGATACCAACGCGCTTCGGTTGAAAAGTTTTGCTCTTTGAGACCACCACAATACGACTACGATACTAATGGCAATGGAGTGTTGCGATACGACTGTAACGACATGCTAAGGGTACTGTTCCGGCAAGAGTGCTTACTCTTGTTGTTATGCTTCTTAGGCTCATCCATTCACTCCTCGTACCCCAGACGCGGGTTCATGTTTCCTGTGTCGGCATGTATATCGGGTTTCTTGGCGTTTTTACCGCCGCAGTTTAGTACTTTTATGGACCCGCCGGAAGAGGTGAACGTGGAGACCTTATTCAATTTGTACGGCATCGTTGCAATTCTTTGTATGATAATCTCGATAATAACTGCGCTGAACATACAAGCACACTTCAAGAGGCAAACCTTGGATTGGTTTCTAGGCAGTTATTTGTACCAAACGATGAGGAGCAGAAGAGGAAAAGAAGCTTGAACTTGAAGATAAAGCGATAAGGACGACGACCCAACGACGACGGGAACGACATATGTAATTAATTATATCCCGTGGTATGTACTGGTACCTGGTACCACTGGTACTGTTATTATTATAAAAAGTTCTCTTTCTCTTTCTCTTTCTCCTCTCTTTTTGTCCCTTTCACTCTCTCTACGCCGAAGCCGCTCGACAGAAGGTATCGGCTTTCGCATCGTACGCCGCAAACAAAACTGCCGAATTATGGCCGCCAAATCCAAACGAGTTACTCAACGCAACCTTCACCTTTAACTTCTCCTTCGTCGTTCCCACCAACAAATCCGTTCGCACACCTTCGTCAGGGTCCTCCAAATTCTTATTCGGATGCAACTCGCCAGTCCCGATGGCTTTGATCACCGCCACCGCCTCGACCGCGCTCGCCGCGCCCAACAAATGTCCAATCAGGCTCTTGGTCGAGTTAATCTTCAACTCACTATTCTCGCCAAATATATCCGTAATCGTCCTCAGCTCGGCTAAATCTCCCGCTGGAGTACTCGTCGCGTGCGCGTTGATATAATTCACATCCTCCGCCAACACGCCGGCGTTTTTCAACGCCCTACCAATGGCCAACCTCACCCCGGCCCCGTTTGGTAACGGTTCGGTCATGTGGTGCGCATCGCACGTCGCCGCACCTCCCAAAATCTCTGCCAGTATCGGGGCATCTCTCGCCAACGCGCTCTCTAACGACTCCAAACACAAAACTCCGCACCCTTCCCCCATGACGAACCCGTCTCTATTCTTATCCCACGGTCGACTCGCGCCTTCCGGATCGTCGTTTCTCGTCGACAACGCTTTACTCGCCGCGAACCCGGCAATCCCGCTGCTCAAAACCGCCGCATCCGACGCTCCGGCTAAGCACAAATCGCACTCCCCGTTCCTTATGTGATCCATCGCATTCATCATGCAAAAATTCCCCGTCGCGCACGCCGCCGCGATGGAATAGTTTGGTCCCATAAATTTCAAATCCATCGCCACTAACGCGCCGCCCATATTCGTAATCGCAAACGGAATACAAAACGGATTCATTTTCTTCGACCCTCTCCCTGGTGTCCACAACTCGTAATTCGCTTGCTGAAAACTGTGCATCCCGCCCATCGCCGAGCCGATCACCACGCCGCACCGCTGCTTATCCAACTCGTTAAACTTTTCCGCATTTTCGCCGTCTCGCATATCCAACCCTGCGTGAATCAACGCTTTCTTCGCCGCTGCAATCATGAACGAAATGTACGGGTCCGCTCGTTTCACCATCCTCGGTGGGACGAGTCCGTCGCACCCGTCGAAGTTGCGAATTTCCCCCGCGAACGTCGTCGTGATGTTCGTGCAGTCGAACTTTGTGATTGGTTTTATCGCGCTCTCGCCGTCGAGCAATCTCGAATAGAATTCATCCACGTCGTGGCCGAGCGCGGTCACCGCGCCGATTCCCGTTATCACGACGCGTTTTTTACCGGAACGGGTGAGGTCGACGCCATCTGTCGATGCCGCGGCGGAAATTCTGTGCGGAGTCGCGCGCTCCCTTCGGTGTCTTGTTGTCCTCGAGTATCTCTTCGCCTTCGGGGAAAAGTGGTTTCCCCGATGATGGTTCTGTTGGTTCTCACGTCGGATGGAAGAGGAGGAGGATGACGACGACGGCGACGATGTCGACGCGACGGCGGAAAATCGAGAAGACGACGACGCGAAGGAGGAGGACGCGCAAGATAACATGGTGGTGGTGTGTGCGACGACGAGAGGTCCGCGTACACTGTGGCGTCTCGCTTTTTGTGGAATGTCCAGTCACACAGAACTAAGATAAGCTTAGGGTGTAGGGTACAAAGAAGTTTTTGTCGTGCGAAGGATACGGATGCGTACAATGAAATGGTATAGTAAGTAGTCTCTGTCTCTCTTTATTTAAATATAAGTTTATATGTATATGTGCATACGTATCGTGTTGTCCTTTAGTCTTCTTCTTCTTCTTCTTCTTCTTCGATCTCTTTCTTTCGCTTCTCTCTCTCGCTTTCGCTCGTTCGTGAAAAACTCGTTTAATAAATTCTTAACAACGAGTTCTTTTACCTCTCCAAATCGGAATCGACGTCGCCGTATTCGAACATGCCACAGTGCTCTCGTCTCGCCTTGTCGATTTCGCCGTGGATGGCTTCGCGGTTGTCTTCGGAGGTTTGCGTGTACCCGACTTTGAATCGGGACATGCGGCACAAACCTGAGGCGGCGAGGACGCCTTGCACGGAACGTTCCGGGAGGAACTGTTCGGGAGAGTACGGTTTCGCGAGTTTCGAGTCTTTCTTGGCATTGCTTGATTCTTCATCTTTGTCGTCTTCCACGGACCATAGCGTCAACGTAAGCTCTGGTCGCGCGTCGACGGCGGATGACCAAGCGTGATCAAAGTCAAACTTTTTCATGCGCGCGTCGACGATGGCGTGGAATTCCCCGCCGTGGACGAGGCGTTGAAACTCAGATTCAGCGACATCTTTGTAATCGCTGTGACGACTCGGCATGGCAATGTGAGCAAGCTGGCACAGTCTCGCTTGGGGAGGATACGCGTTCAAAGAGACGTTGGAGTGCAACGGTCTCGCGCGGCGAATGGATATGCGTTCGTTGTGACCGAAATCGATGCACATGACGTCCAATTCTTTCGCGTTTTCGTCTCGATAATTCACCGTGGCGCGGTACCAGCTGTTGTCTTCCGGGGATTTAATCGCAACGAGATCGTTCAGTTTCGGTTCAAAACCAGGCGGCGGGGCTTTCACGTCCGGATCGTCGCTCGCGTATTCTTTCTGTAACAGTTGCCACAGTTCGTTGGCGACGGAACGTTCGAGAATTTGAGCGAAAAATTTACCTTCTCGTAAAGTTTCCGTGACTCCGAGCCTTGTGGTAAACACCGGAGGACCACTATCTCTCGCTTGCGGATACGGTATGCTCGAGCTGCCTTTTCTATTATCGTATTGGTTTCTAGTAGATTGTTGTTGCTGCTGCTGCTGCTGTTGCATCTGCGGATCGCCGCCCTTCCTCATGACGGCAGCCGCAGCCGTTGAAGATGTGCTATTCACCGACGACAAGTAGCCACCCGGCGGTGCGTTGCCGTTGTTATTCATGATACCTCCTTCATAACCTGGCGGGGCACTCACTTTACCTGAGCCAGTTGGCGATTGAACCCCGTTTTTGCTGTTGTTGTTGCTGCTGTTATTTTCGTCGTCATAAAATTTACCTCCGTAAAAGCGTGCCGGATTTTGGTCTTCGCTGAAACCGCCGCCGAGATTATTCGCTTGCATCTCTTCCGCCAATCGTCTGGCTTCTTCAGCTTCTTCGTCCCAGTCTTTCCAAATACCCACTCTTGCGATTTTAGCCGCTTTCTCAACTTCTAAAGCGCTCGCATCGCCGTGAAAGGAAACCCTCGCGAGACCCGCGCGAACGAGTTCCGAGGCTAAATCCAAAGTCAACGTGTTACACTCCAAAGTCCCTCGAAACGTCCCGGTTTTATCCACCGAATTCGCCGCGACCTGTACTTCTCTCTGGTTGACTCTATTTCGAACGTAATTCAACGCTTCTTTCGCGAACGGCTCTTCTCTGGTCGGGCATCTCACCCCTGATAAACTCAACGTGAACACCGCGCCGGCGTTTTGAGAACTGACTCGGAACCTGTGTCCGTTGATGCAGTGCTCGACGACGCCGTGGAATTTCCCAGCTCTTTGCAAGAATGGTAAAAACTGCGTCGCTTTCTTCACATTTTCGGAAGCGTCGTTCAAATCGTGCGGAATTGGTGCGTCTTTGGGCGAGTGGACGCCCTTCTTTTGTTGTATGGCTTTACTTTCGGCGACGAGCAAGTCGTCGTATTTATGCGACCGGGCTTCGTTTTCTCTGTGGCGAACCACCGAGGCCAAACCTCTGATGACCAACAGTTCGGCAAGATTCGGCGCGTCTTCTGGTTCTGCTTCGATTGGAATTCCGTGATTGTTATATTGCGGCGGTTTCTTCACCACCTCGCCGATTAAAGCGATGGTACCGAATTCGATAACTTTTTCTGGTATATCCCTCGCGTCGTTCCCGGCGATTGTCTTCGTGTATTCAAAGTTAACCTCCACTTTCTTACCGATAACTCTCGTTCTCACGAATTCTTTCGCCTCTCTCGCGTACGGTTCATCTTTCACGCTTCGTTCTCTGGCACCTCTCCCGAGCGGTGCGATTCTTGGCGCTCGAACCGAGGACAACATCACCTTCATCTCCTCGCCCGTTCGCGCGTCTTCGACCATGACCGCGTCTCCGGAAACGACCTCAATGACCTTTCCTTGAATCTTTCTACTTCTTCCCATGTTTTCAAAATGTGAATCCTCGTTTGATGGCGGCACGTAGTCTTGCCAGATTCTAATCCTATTCGTCTTTGCAATTGCCTCGGCGGTTCTCAAAGGGCCCGCGCCTCCCAACGCCAACGCCGCGGAGTAATCCGAAACCTTCGCCAAACCTCTCTCCAAGAGCGCGTTTGCCAAGGGCACGATCGAACTGTGATCGTCTTTCGGCATCACCGACGCAAATCTGTTCCCATACTTATCTTTACCAACGAATGCCACTCGCACGTCTCTATTCAACACGCTCAACTCGGCGAAATACTTAGCCTCTCTCGCGTGCGGTTCCGGTTCTTTTTCGTTCTTCTTCCCCATCGCGGGCGCGACGACTCCGGATAACAAAATCGTCACCTCTGCGCCTCTCGCCGGCCCTTCTTCGCACACCGATACTTTCATCGTGCTCCCGTTTAACGCCACCTCCACGACGCAATGAATCGGCTCCACGCCTTTGCTGTCGATGAACTCGTCCACCAATCTCGGATCGCTTTTATTCCTCACCGCTTTATTCAACAAAAGAGGATCGCACGTGTGCTTCCCTCTGAAGAACTGCTTCGCATCTTCCTCGGCTTCTTTAATCAACTGGTTTCGTTTCATCGCGTTTTCATCGTTCTCGTCCTCCCTCGACGGTTTCCCGACGCACCACCCGTTTTTACAGTGTTCCAACGCGATATCCCCGGCGCCGTCTTTAAACACCAACGCAAACTCCCTCGACGCGTATTCGCTCTCCACTTTAAACGTCACCGGTTCCCCAATCAACGCGCGTCGTAACGCTTCTCTCGATTGAAACGCGAACGGTTCGTCCGCGTACGATCCGTCTCTTCGTCCCTATATAAAACAATATTACTTGATGCGCGCGTAAAAAATGTGACCAAAAATTTCCGTACCATTCTTGGGGCGATGATGCCTGCCAAGGTGACAATCTTTTCCGGCGGTGGGCCCGAACTCTGTTTTATAGTAGTATTATTATCATTGCATCGAGAGAGAGCGTTTGAAAAAAGAGAACAGCGCATTAAGAGTGAGTGCGAGACGATGTTTTTTTCGATGCGCTCGCATGCGAGAGCAAAAGAGTGAGAGCATAAGAGAGAGAGAAAAAGAAACATCACACGTCCGATCTGTTTTGACGGCCGCTCGTTGAGGTGATCCTCCCCGGAAAAAAGTGCAACTCCAAAGAACAACACACAAAAGAGAGAAATACGAGATAAAGGGCGAAAACGTACGGTAGGTCCGGCGTTGGCGACGATGAGCACCGTGTCACCACTCGGGACCGCTTTGACCGTGCCTCGGAGCCACCCGGTGACCGGCATGATGAGAGAGAGCGGATGAGAACTCGTTCGTTTCCTCGAAAAGTGAGGTTCTTTTTGTGAGGAAATGTGGGAGGAAATGGCAAGTGACTTCTTTTAAAAATACTACGCACTCACATTTTTCGCTCTGCTACGTACTCGTACGCATGTAAGAGTCCTCTCGCGTGATGCACACATCATCAATACTCGAGAACGAAAAGCATCTGTTCGTTCGTTCAAAGTATCTCGGGAGGAGGAGTGTGCGTGCCGTGGGAGGAGAAACTGGTGTTTTTGTGACTTCTATCAGAGCGCGCGCTACGTTTTTCGCTCCGCGCTGTATAGTATTAAAGGAATCTTTGAAGGGCGTACGGCTCGAGCGGAAAGTGGTCGTCTCCTCGTTGTTGGGCCCCCGTCGTTGTTGCGATGTCCGCGACTATTTTCCCGGTGATGCCAGCTAACGTGAACCCGATGTGTTGGTGACCGAACGCGTAGATGACGTTTGATTTTGCGGAGCTTCTGCTGAGAACGGGGAGGTAATCCGGTAAAGTCGGGCGACCGCCGAGCCAATCTGAGTTTTTATTTCGCGGCGGCGCGTCGGAGAAATTACGGAGGAGTTTGCGGGTGGAGCTTTCGAGCGAAAGGAGGTTGGAGGCGGTTGGAGGTTGGTCCGGGCCGAATTCTACGAGACCAGCTGCGCGGAGGCGGGATTGTAGCGGGGAAATGATGAAACCGCCTCGTTGGAAACACGTCGCTCGGGTTAACAGCTTGGACGGGGATACTTGTTCAGTATCCGAAAACTCGACCGAATAGCCGCGCTCCGCGATGAGCGGAATGTCACCGTCGCCGCACATTTTTGCGATTTCTTTCGAACGCCACCCGGAGCAGACGACGATCGTGTGCACGTTGGTATACACGTCGCCGCTTTTGGTGACAATTTCAGCTTTCTCGTCGTTTTGTTGTTCTCCTCTCACGTCGACGACTTCACCGCTGGAACCAGCTTTAATCACGACGGAACCGCCCGAAGGACCTTTCATTTTCAGCGCAAACTCGGCCAACTTTTTTAAGAACACATCCGGCGCTCTCAGCGACCACGCGTCTTTGAAATAAACGCCGCCGTTCGCCACCGCCGAGTCGGTTAAATTCGGTTCCAGCTGTTTACACATCTCTGGCCCGATTAACTCGCCCTCGCCTTCGTGGTTCCATATATTCTTATCCCCCAACAATCGTTTCCTCTCCTCGTTCTTCTCGATGACTTCTTTCGAATCAAATCTGCTCTTCGTGAGTAACAAATATCCGTTCCGATTGGCGTGTTCCTCCAAAAACGCTCGCGCGTCGTTCACCCCGGCTAATCGCAACGTCTCTTTCCACGAACTCGACGCGCGTTTACAAAGTTCCGATAATCCTTCGTTCGTTTTCACCCTGTTCTCTGCGCTGGAATTGCGTAAAAA
>Ga0182095_1184443_pt1 | contig 17142 bp, 10 predicted proteins | sample 041ome_19_FD_127784 | JGI IMG/M metagenome (GOLD analysis project Ga0182095, IMG submission 127784) | Metatranscriptome of coastal salt marsh microbial communities from the Groves Creek Marsh, Georgia, USA - 041412BS metaT (Metagenome... | ecosystem: Environmental > Aquatic > Marine > Intertidal...
GGAAGAATCTCGCGCTGAGTTGGAATCCACTCGAGCAAACTTTGAAACTGAGTTGAACGCCGCATACGAAGCACAGAGAAGCGCTGAGTCCAACGTCGAAGAGATGAACGAGCAAATCAAATCCTATGAGTCAGAACTCTTGGCAATTGGGAGTTTAGAGCTTCAACTCGACGAGGCGCAAGCAAAGCTAACTGCGTACGAATCATCTTCCAATGATTTACGCAAGGAACTCGAATCCGCTCAATCAGAGTTGGATAGTAAATCGTCCATTGTCGCCGCGGCAGAGGAGAAACTTAGCGCATCCGAATTAGAACTCAGCGAATTGCGCTCGAAGCTCGAGGAGAAGGAATCCTACATCAGCGGTAGAAACTCTACGGTGCAAACCTTGGAACAACGTTTGTTTGAAATGGAAAAATTGAGCGAACAAGCGAAAGCAGATTTGGAAATTGCGAGATCTGCGTTTGAAGCTGAATTATCTGAGGCGCACGAAGAACAAAGAGTTGCTGAAAAGAGCGTGGAAGTTGCAAACGAAAGGGTCAAAGCGACGGAGTCTGAATTGGTGGATCTCCGAGCCAGGGTTGAAAATTTTGAGGCGCAAAGTCAAGAGAAGGAAAATATTCTCCAAGAAGAGGCGAGAGCTTTGCGAGTGAAAATTGAGGAGTTTGAAAACGCAGAGCGCGCCTTAGAGCGGCAGGTATCAGAGGCGAAAGAAAATTTAGTCGTTGCGGAGACGCGAGCAAAGTCCTCGGAAGTCCAACTGGCACGCCTTCAAAACGAAGTCGACGCCTTGAAAAATACTGTTGCAACGTCGACGAATATACTCCGTCAGAAAGAAATGGAAAGCGAAGCGCAAATGTTAGCGTTACAAAACGAAAAGCTTCGAGCGGAAATCCAGATGGCGACGATGGTCACGGAACAGCAGCGCATACAGCTCGAAGATACATCGGCGCAACTTCCATTTTCAGTCGAGGCAAAATTTATCGTCAACCTTGATCTACCTCCACATCAGTTCTTGTCTCTCACCGGGTCATGGTGCGACTGGAGCGTTAGTGCGAGCGAAGAAATGACGTGCGCGAACAAAACAACGTGGACTAAAGAAGTCCCTTTAGGATTGGACGTAGCCCACGAGTACAAGTATTTGATTTGCGAGCGAGACTCCAATGGCCAGCCAAAACAAATAGAGTGGCAAAATGGCGCCAACAGCATGTTTGGCGCATCCAGCGGCGCTTTACAAAACATGCGAGGCGACGTAGAAATTCACGACACGTGGATCCCAAACCCACCAAAGAATGCCGTCTTTCTATTTTCAAAATCCGGAGGTAAATTCGAGACCGACAGACATCGAATGCTCCAAGACTGTCTGGATGCGCAAACCTACGGCGTAAGCCAGAATTTTACCTCGCACATCGTCGACGACATGTACTCAGCCTTGGGCGGTGATTCAACCTACGGGCCTAACGAAAAAACCAGCGCGCAAGCGGGAGGCGGAGAAAGACGACAAGCTCTAGGAGAAGGCGAGGACTTTTTTGAAGTCGTCGACGACGGTTTCGGTGAAAACGCGAGAACGAGTTACGAATACGTACACGGCGACGACGACGACGACGAAGAAATCATCATTGACATCGTTTAGAATGGATGGTGCACCTTTTGCACGCGTGTATATATGTATATATTTTAAAGATGATACTAGGTATATGATATAACAATAAGAAAACGTTGTAATAATAGAATTGAATACGAGCAGCGCGCGAAGCAGCAGCAAAATAGCAAAAGGGAAAGAAAAGAAGTACCATAGAACGTTGTCATTTAATTAGGTATTTGCCCATTCGCGAATTATGGAATAAAATTAGGTGATTTGAATATTTTTGAAGCGCAACTCTTCGCGTCATTTTTTTTTTGCAAAAATGCAGCACGAGGACGACGGCGAACAACTGATCGTCTTCGACGATGATCGTCCAGACTCGGACGACGATCCGGGCAGATTCGCCGACGACGCGATGCCGGAAGATTTCTTCGACCAATTCGTCAAGCATAAAATCCCTGCTTTGAAGAGTGGTGATGCTCGCGCAATCGATGCCATAGGGGAAGAAGAATCAGTCAACGAGTTGGTTGGGATCATGGGAAACGAAATTCATCTTCCCGAACGCGCGACGAATGACCGACTTCAAGCGCGTGGAAATAAAAACGACATCATCGGCAACAGCGACAGAGGAGACAAACTTCAAATCGAGCGATTGAAAACAGAATTAGTCGAAGCGACCGAAACGATTCGCGCGGTGGAAGAAGCTTTGAGAGACGCTTTAGATTGGCCTTCCCGAGGAGGAGAAGGAGATTCAAAAAAGTGTTGTTCTCGAGAGGAGTTGATTGGCTTAGTGCAACATTTGAAATCGGACGCGCTGGAAAGTCGAGAGAACGCGATGCGAGCGCGAGAACAAATGATGACGATGAAAGCTACCACCACTGCCACCGCGTATTCTTCCTTCAACGGCGGCGGCGGTGGTATTCCGTCGAAGGAGAGCATAAACAACTTTGCTGTTCATCTCGAGCGCGTGAATAGGGAAAAAGACGCGCTCGAACGAGAGAAGAAACGCGTAGAGTTTGAAAATAGGAAATATCGACAAGCAATGGAACAAACGAGAGAAACAAAGAGAGACTGCGAGATTGCCTTGCGAAAAACGCTGGCGAGGTTACAAAAGTACGAGCGCGCATTTGACACAGCGGATATGAAAAATAGAGAGTTGCGCGATCGAATACAAGTAATATCACGAAGATTAGTCGAGAGTGAATCGAAAGTCGCGGATGCGAAGATGCAAGTGGACGTGGCAGAGAAAAGGACGCAAAGAGCGATTCAAGAGATGGAACGAGCGAAAAGCGTTGCAACGGCGAGGACTGAGCGGGCGCAAAGCGCTGAATTACGCGCGAAGCAAGCAGTAGAGGATGCGAAGGAAAAGAAGAAGGAGAGAGACGAGTTGTTTCGAGAGACGAGGGCATTGGAGAAGAGGTGCTTGGATTTAGCGACGAATAGTAATTATAGCGGAAAGAACAACAGCGGAGGAAATCATGTTATGAATGAGCACTCGAGAACCATCGCGGAACTTTCTGCCCTGTCTCAAGAATTAGCGAGAGAAGAGATGATGACGAGAAAGCGGTGTGAAGACGTGGAGAAGGAAAGAGACACTTTGCGATTGGAGTTGGTATCGGTGCAAGCCGAATTGAAAGCGATGAAAGAGGAGATTAGCAGAGCACACGAGAGAGATATTAATTACGTGATGAGCTCGAGCGGTGGTAACGTTCCCAAAGGGTTGACCTATCATCATCAGCAGTATCCACAACCGCCGCCGTCGACGATGCAGCAACCACAGCAGCAGCAGCAGCAGCAGCAGCAGCAGCAGCAAACAGATATAAAAGGGTATGATGGCGTGGAAGCCACGCCTGGTTTTGGATTTTTCCAAACGTCGACTCAGCCAGCCACTGGACGCGTGCTTCAATTCGAAAAAGAAGACGTATCTGTACCTCAAGCGAACGAAAGCGCAGCACTACCGGTAACGACTACACCGCCGGAAACGACGACGACGTCGTCGGTGACGCCGCGTGCGGAGAAGCAGAAGAATCTTGCGCTTCTCAAAGAGCTGGCCGAAACGAGGCGCATGATCAAAGAAGAGCGCGCGCTGCGTGCCCATGCGGAGCAAAAGTTAGCAACCTAGATTTAGCACACGCTTAGAACACTTTGTACACCACGAGTATGTAATATGATGACATTTATTATTATTATTATTATTATTATTGTTTATTTTGTAAGTACTTTCTTTTCATTCGCTGCTTTCTTCTCCTCTTCGCAAGTGCGTCCAACGTTCTCGTGTAAATTTTTGAAGCGTAAACGTAATCATGCCGTTTTGTTGCAACTTCACAGAAGAGCTTTCAGGAACAATCTCACGAGCAATTTCCGATATTGCGAACAGAGCATATTCGCTGGATGATTCGCTCGATGATAAGTCTATCACGCAATCGAAGCTAAACTTTCGAAACTCGACGTCGAAACGTTTCTTCATGAACTCCTCTCGCTTGTCTCTGTCAACGAGTGCCAGCTCTTCAAGCAACTTCGCGTTATCGACGATGTCTAATTTCACATACACGACTAAATACGTCTCAAAATCTGCCCAACTGTACTCAGTCAACGTCTTTTGCTTAAAGTAACCGCCACGTTCTTCTTCTTTCGCTTTCATGCGCTCTTTGATTCGGTTTTCGCTGTTGTTCCCACCGAAATTTTCCCAATTAATTTGCTTTCTACTCAGTGGATCCCACTTTTGTTGCTGCTTTGTTTCCCACATCCACTTTCGATAGGCTTCGTGTTGGTCGATGTTTTCTTGCCTCAACCGTTCGTCCTCTTCTTCGCTGTCGACGTCTTCGACGAACTTATCCCATTTGGCGTAGGTTTCCTCGATGGACATCATATATTCTTTTCTTTCTTTTTTTTCACGCAGAAATAAAATTGAGCGTTTTCTTCTTGACGCAGGCGCGAAAATCACAAACGCGGATATTAATTAGTGTTGTTGTTGGTATGATACTGTGAGATGTTACAAAATGTGTGTAGTTCTTAAAATGTGTTATTATTCTTCACGCCTTTTGCGCCTCTGGCACGGTACTCTTCGGCGACGAATCTTCATCCCCACCCGTCGTAGTCGCCGCTTTTGTCGTCGCAGAAGGCATCTCCTTCTCGCTATCGGCAACCGCCTTGGAGACAATCGCGTTCGCTTTCTGCGACAGGAAGCTGAACGCGTTTGAAACCGCCGTCGTCGCTTTTTTCACCGTCTCGTTCTCGTTAATTTTCGACACGACGCCGCTGCTCGTGTTCTTTACCACCTCTCCAGCCGCACCAGCGGTTGCGGAGACTTTGAACTTCTCGTCTAACTTTTGCGACTCCTCCGAAATCTTCACCTTCATCGTCGCCGTCGTCTCCGTCAGGTGCAACTTCTCGTCCACGTTTTTATACGCGCTATTAGTTTTTGAAACTACCGTCTCGGAAATTTTATGCTGCTCGTCGAATTGTTTAATCGCTTGACCGGCTTGCTTCCCAAGCGTGATCGTTTTTGCCAAAATGCCGCTCGCTATCGTCTCTCCCTTCGATAATTCCACCCCGGCGCCGCCTTCCGCGCGTCGCTTCAACTGTTCCAAATCTTCCATCTCCTCGGCTGGAAATTTAATCTCCTCGATGCACAAGGCGTGGTTCAACAATAAACATCCGTTCAAGAGCAACGCCGCGGATACCGCTTCTTTCTCCTTAAAATCAATCGTCGCTCTCTTCGTGTTGTTCAAGCCGTCCTTGACGACTAATTTGGAAATATCCCCAGCCGTGGAGAAGAAGTCAGTCAAGTCTGACTCTTGCGCGGACGGGGAAACGTTCGTCACCTTTATTATTTTTTCATCAGAAGCAGAGTCGAACGTGTGAAAAAATGGAAACGAGAAAAGAATGCGTCTGCGCGTCAGTGTTCCGCTTTTCTTCGAGTACATGATGGTGGTAAAAAAGAAACGACGACGAGAAGAAGAAAGAGACAACAGAGAGCGAAAGGAAAGAGGCGCGCACCTGGACGGACGACATCTTCTTCCGCTAATTAATAATAACAATGTGCGTTTTTAGTTCTGGGGAAATGGAAGAGAGAGAGTGTTACGACGAAAGCGCGGCTTTTTTTTGTTTTGGAAAGACTTGAGAGGGGTGCCCTTCCAAAACAGAACGAACTTTGCGAATTTTTTTGCTCTTCGGTTTCGCTTCGATGGTGACGATGAAGGAGTCAAAATCCCTCCTCTTCTTCTCTCTCTGTTTTTTTGTTTTCTTGTTTGTGCGCAGTGGCCGAAGAAGATGGATGCTTTTGGATAGTTTTTGCGAGTTGACTTGACTTGACTTGACTGACTCTCTCTCTCTCTCTCGAAAAAAAAAAACTCCACTTTGCTAATAGATACACATCGCGAGAATAAAACTTTTGATCCTCTCTCTCTCTCTCTCTTCTCGGAGCTCTTCTTTACCAGTCTTCTTCTTCGGAAAGATCTCTCTCTCTCTCTCTCTCTCTCTCTCTTTGAAAAGCGAGAGAGAGGGAAAGCGAGAGAGAAGGAATAAGGAAAAAAAGGACGATTTTTTAGCGTGATCTTTTAAGTTCTCCTCCGCGTGAGATAACTACTTTTTTTATCACGACGACGACGAAGACGAAAGAAAGAAAGAAAGATGACGAGGAGTAGTACTCGTGGTGGTGGTTTTGCGCGTCGTCTTCTGACGAGTTCGATCGCTTTGCTCCTGCTCTTCTCCTTTGCGAGCAGCGGTGCGAACGCGGCGACGATCATACAGCAGAACGATACGGTCGTGCAAGCGTCTTCGATTTTCTTCGGACAGACCGTGGAGTATTACGCGAACGCTTTGGCGGATGAGGAAACTTTGGTGCGTGTTTTTTTCTTTTCTTCTTTCTCTCTCTCTCTCTCTTTAACTCAACGCAGAAAAACCGATCGCGCGCGTGTGTGTCTGTTCGTGTGCGATGATCGCGCGCGCGGAGGGGAGGAGGATGAGGCCGTTGAGCAGCGCGTTCTTCCTCTCTCCGTTGGGGAAGATTTTTATTTTTTAAAATTTCGCGCGGGAAAAGAAGAGGTGAACGAACGAAAAAGACAGAGAAAACGACCAACCCGGACGCTCGCGCTGACATTTTTTTCTTTTTCTTTCTCTCTCTCTCTCTCTCTCTCTCTCTCGCACACACGCATTGAACGCGTTGAAACAGATGACCATACGATTAACGAACATTGCCGGTACAAACGCAAACCCGGATTTGTACGTGTCGTGCGCCGGGACGAATTACTCCTCCACAAACTCCCAGAAGGCTTTCGGCGAAACCGTACAGTTTGTCGCTCCCGCGGGCGCGAGAGCGGATATCCGAGTGGAGATTTTCCAAGCGTCGAGCGCGAACACGTGGGATATTAGTACTAGAGTTCAGCCGTATCAACCAGAACGGGTATCTTCCGGGTCGGTGTATAGCAGATCTTTTCAAGTTGGGTACAGAGATTACTATCATTTGGAAGTGCCGGAAGGATTACATAAAGTGCAATACACGTACAAGCCAAAGGCAAGGACGCAAAGTTCGTATCGGTCGTACACGGATCTTTCTGTGAATGTTCCAAAGCACGAAAACGCTGCAGATTACAAATTATACGATGAGACAGCGGGTGGATATAGGACAATGAAGGTGTACGACGACCAATCCGAGGTGTACGCTACCGATCGGGGGATTGAAATGAAAGATATACGATTTATTTACGGTCCTCGATTGGTCAAGATTTACGCCTCGGCTGGATTGCATGCTGCCACGAGCAACGAAAATCTCGAAAACCAAGACGTGGATGGAAACGGCTTCATCGAGTATACGTTCGTCGCGACTATCGAGAGAGCCGAGACGGCTTGTCACGACGTATCTACCGGTTCGATCGAGTCTTCGCACACCCTCGATTACAACGACGCAAGATTTTACTCCATTAGGGTCGATCAATTCGAAGCGCTCAGTTTCACCTACGCTCAAATGGTTGTCGCTGGTAACGTGAACGTGCAAGCTTCGTCTTTGGCTGAATATCCCATGCACACGGTGTACGGCACGGAATACTTTTACCGCGGCACGAGCTGCTCGTCCCCAAAAACGTGCATTAAAACGCACAATTTTCGAGATTTGAACGAGATTGCCGCCGTCACTAAACCAGGAGCGTGCGCTGGAACGGCGGTAGATGTAGAAGGGGCTAGGTTCATTCACTTTTCAGTCGAGGCTGCTGTAACGTTGAACACGGGAACGAGCGCATACGAGTTTTCCTTCTGGGGCGCCAAGGAAGGTTGCGGCTGGCGTCCGGATTGTAAATCGTGCGCCGCTGGAACTAATGACGACTGCTCCTGGTGCCAAGGTTTTGAGGGGACTTGTGTTGACCCACCGTGCAGAGGGTACTGCGCCAGTGCTGCCGAGCTGCAATCTCCGACGTGGCCGGCGTCGAAGAAAACGTGTGAAGCGGTTTTCAGTTGCCCGGCCAACTCTTGCAGCGCGCAGTATACGTGCAACGACTGCCGAGCCGTAAGCGGATGTGGTTGGTGCGCGGCGGAAGGTCAAAAAGGCGTTTGCGTTCCTGGCAATACGGAGGGACCTATTTACACCGAAGGCACTGGTAACAAGCTCCAGCTCGGCGTTTGCGGTAAGTGGGCTTTCGCCGGAGACGCAGACGGGTGCGACGAAGCGTGCGCGGTGCACGATAGACACCCCACTCCGTGTGTTGCGTGCTCGCAAGAAACGAATTGCGGCTATTGTAAAACGAGTACCGTGGGTGGGTGCGTTGCCGGGAGCGGTTCGAGCTCAACAAACGGCGAGTGTCCGAGAGAAGACGCTCTGTGGGCGTCCACGGTTGAGCAATGCGCGGTGAACGATCTCGCGAAAATACCCACGGGGAAAGAAATCAACGCCGATGGTTCTAACATTGCAATCAAGTTGGACAAAAACGCGTTGATCTGCGCCTTGGGATCGTGTCCGAGCGAAATTTTGCGGTACGAAGTTCCATCAACCGAAGATGGTCCCCACGATATTGTGGCCACGATTCGAACATCCGTTCCGAGCGATAAGACTCTCATCCACGTGCTCGCATCGCTCGATGAAGTTCCAACGGCTGATAACTACATGGCTAAAGCAGTAGTTCCACCGGTTGATCCGAACGCGCGGAATGACGAGCTGGTTTTGCACTTTGGTTTGTGCGGAAACGCCGGAAGTAAAGTGTACTTTGCAATTGAGTTTGACGAAACTCAATCAGGATCGGAAGTTTTGGACGTCACTTTTAAACTCGAAGTTTTACCAGATACCATCGTCGTTTTACCGAAGAACGAAACTGGCTTCGAGGGGACGAAGACGTTGTTAACGTCCGGCGCGTGGTTGTGCTGCGGTCAAAGTCGTCATTTTAATATGCCGATGCCTCGCGGAATGAACTCGGCGCAAACGCACGTCAGCATCATTCCGAGTAATCCCTCTCAAATAGCGTTACTCTCGAGAAGAGGCACGTGCCCTTCGCTCAGCTTAGCTGATGTTATCGCGAAAAACGGTACGGTATCGTCTGCGATGGAAACTACGGAAGATTTATGGTACATTACCGTCGTGGCTAATAATTCATACGTCGGGCACCAAACTTTTAGCCTCTACGGCTGGAGCGCTGATATCCCGAGTGAAAAGAACACCTGGTTCGAGAAATACTTTTGGTACGCCTTTGGAAGCGGTTGTGGAGCTCTCTTTCTCTTCATCTTGGCCTGCATTCGATCCTATCGCATCAAATCGAAGTACAAAAAACGATTGAACGACCAAGTCTCCAACGCGTTGGCTTTGCACAAATCTTTCAAAGGTTTTGGAGACGTCGAAAACGCCGAAAACGCCGTCGCAGTCATTCAAGCGGCGTCCGAGGCGGAAGAACAATTGGTTGATTTGATCATGGACTTGCAAACGAAAGTTCAAGTACTTGAGGAGGACAGAATTGCCAAAGAGGACGTCGCTCGCATGACTGCTGGCGTAAAGAAAAATAGTAACAAATCGGCTCGTAAACCGCCCAAGGGAGGAAGCGCACCGAGTTTAGCCTCGGTGGAAGAAGATAACATCTTGGACCCGATTTCGCCGTCCGTCATAGACAAGAGTAAAAAGCTCGTCTCCGATTGGGACATCTCTGGCGCGACAGGTTTAGGCGCTCCGTCCGGCGCGAAGTATTCCTTTGAGATTTTATGTCCGGACGGCTCCATCATGGAAATCAGCAGAGAACGACAAACTCTCGGTCGTGGCGTTGCGGGTATTTCGTCCAAAAAAATCTCCCGCGAGCAGTGCATGTTATCCGTCGATTTCCAAACCGGCGAAGTAGAAATTGAGACGCTCGGTAAGAATCCAATGGCGAGTAAAAAACCTGGCATGTCGGTATGGGAATCCTTAGAGAGCGGCAAGCGAAGAGACCTCACCAGCCAAGATAAATTTATGTTGCTCAGCCCAGACGCGATGTTACGCGAAGGCATCGAAGACGAAACCGCGTTCGTGTTTACTCTCAAGGTTTCGAAAAACCCTCTCAGACAAGTGTTTGGCGCGGATTCGACGGACAAATCTTCCATGCCGCCGTCGATATCGCCCAGCCCTTCGCCCTCTCCGCTCTCCGGAAGTGGTTGATTGACGAAATCAAAAAAGAAGAGAAAGAGAAAGAGCGAGCAAAGGCTACGTTTCATTCACATGCACACATAAAGGAGAAGTATGTAAATAGCGCGATTATAATCTACCACTTTGTTAAATGTAATATCAAAATCTACTTTTAATTTTATTGTAAGCCTGCGCGCGCCCCCCTTTACAAAGAAGAAGAAGAGCTTCTTTTTCTCGCCAAAACTTTCCCGCCAAAATCGAAAGGAAGAGAGATTTTCGTTGTTGCGTGTCGCCTCACATAAAAGAAACTACACGTAGTATTAAACGCTTTTCGTTGTCGTTCGTTTCGCTTCGAACGAAGTCGACGACGCGCGGATAGAAACCTGACAGCGCGCGTCACACATACCACCACCACCGGATGATGGAGGAGAAGGATTTTATCGGCGGTTGCGCGTTCACCGACGACGATGATTCCGTTCAACAGCGGCATCGTCAGGAGCGGCATCGACTCTCCCGAAGCAGCGGTAGCACTTTGAGCACGAAAAAAATTAACACATCCGCGCGTCAATCTTTTCGAGACCACATCGGCTTAGCGGAACAAATCCACCGAAAATCTATGGACGTGAGAGAAATGCACCAGTTATTGGTGGAACGCTTGAAAGGAATGCGAGAGAAAGAAGAGAACGAGAGAAGAGCGGAAGAAGAAGAAGAAGAAGAATGTTGCGATGGAGGTGATCGCTTTTTCTCATCCTCTAACGACGCCTGCGAGCGACAGAGTCGAAGAAAAGAGGAGGAAGCTTCGCTGTTCGCGCACTCTCCGATGACGAGTTTAAGAAACGCCGGGAGACGAAGACCTATGAGTGACGCCGAAGAAGATGGAAATTACGAAGAAGAAGAAGATACGACCACAACCACGGAGCGAGAAATGATCAAGATGTTGCAAGAGTCGAAAGCAGAAAGGAGCGTGGCGGAGTTGATGATGTTGGAAGAAGAGGAGGAAGATATTTTCGCGAACGAGAACCGCCGCTCGGCGAGGACGGAGGAAGGAGAAGAAACGACGATGGTAGGGTCTTCTTTGTTATCACCGCCTTCATCAAAGCAACAACAGGCGCAGTATCGTCAAACGAACAATAATACGACGACGAGTGTGATGTCGCCGAATAGTAATGGAGGTACCTCTACTTTTCACACCGGCAACAAGAAAAAATCTGCCGCCACGGAAACGGATTATTTAATCGACATCGAAAACTTAAAGAAAGAACGCAACGAGTTAAAACGAGAACTCGCAGAGCTCGGGGAGGACGTGGAGTACCACCGAATGGCCTCGGCGGCGAGCAGAATCGAATGCGATAACAACGAAGACGAAAAGCAACGATTGGAAATTGAGGTGCAAGATTTAGAGATTGAAATAAGAGAGGTGGAGAATCGCTTGACGCGACTGAGAGTGGAAATGCAACAAGCGGACCAAGAGGCGAGTTGCAAGATTGCGTTTTTGAAAGAGTTAGATCACGAGCAAGAGGAAGCCGAGAGAGAGTTGGAGCATTTGAAGGAGAGTTGCCTAGAGGAAGAGCGGAAGATGGAGGAAAAACTGGCAGAGAGAGAGGCGGTGGAGGAAGCTTTGCACAGTTTGAGAGGTGAGTTAGAGGAAGAGAAGATGTGGAAGGCGCAATTTTTAGACGAAGTGAGAGAGGCGGAGAGGCAAGCTGAAGACGCAACGATGGCGATGAAGAACGCAAACGAAAAGACGCGAATCGAGAGGAAGAATTGCCAGCTGTATGATCAAAAGAGGCGGGCTTTGGCGGAAGAGTGCGAGAAATTGTTGGAAATGAAGAGAGATATCGAGACGTTTTTGGACGTGAAAGCGAGAGAAGACGTGTTGTTCCTCGACGAAACGGAAGTGGAAGAAGATGATTTCCCGGTCGTGAACGACGAGGAAAAAGAGCAAGAAAATGAGGAAGAGAACACGCCAGACGGAACGCCGTCCTCGGCTTCAACATTTTCGACGCCGGGAAAAGATTCGGATTACACGCAATACTCTCCAGACTCGCCGTTACCTCTGCAGCATCACAAGAAGTCCTCCCTCACGCCAAAGCAGCAAAACGGGGCTCAAGAACAAGAAGCGTTCACGCCGGGTGGCTCCGTAAAAACGTCCCCGCGCGTCACGGCGCTCATCGAGAAGGCAGCAAAATCGCCTCTCAGAGCAAACGTAGGAAACGGAATAGCAGTAGAAGAAGAGGAAGAAGAAGGAAGAGCAGACGTTCGACGACGAGAACACCATCAACAACAAGATCTCCTCCTATCCCCGTGGCTGATGACTTTTGAAGACACGCCCCCAGAAAAGAAACAAAACTTGATCGATTTAAAAACGCCTCCGGCTCCTAGAGAGGAATCGTACGAGTCGGTGCGCTTACAAGCCGAGTTTATCAAAATGCAGCAAAACGCAGCCACCGCCGCCGAACGAAAAAAGCAAAATAGGAGTAGCGGTAAACCGTCAAAGAAAGTCGACTGCGAAGGAGACCAAAAAGAAGAACGAGAGCTCGCCACTTTGCGCGAACAGCTCGAAACTCAGGAGCGGCGCTTGCGCGAACTCGAATCCTTGAACGCGAGCAAGAATCTTTCGCAACAGCAACACCAACGCGCGGCGAAAAAAATACCGTCGTCGCGCCGCGAGTGCGAGGAGAGAAAAATCGAAGCCCGGGTTCGTTTACTCCGAGCTTTGCAGTTGAAGTAAACGTAAAATAGCATAAAAGTAGCGAGATATAGTAGCAGTAGTAATAGTAGCAGTTTAGCAGTAGTAGTACTGGATGCGTAAAAAGCTAGACGCGCGGTGCAAAAGAAAGAAAGAAAAAGAGAAGAGAAGAGCTCTCCAAATCGGATGCGCGCGCACGCGCGCGCAAAATTTTTCTCTTCCACACGTTGTTTGGGCTGTTGGGGGGGTGCGAATTTAAAAAGTTTCTCTTCCTGGTCCTTTTCTTGCCCATACATAAGCTTGGAAATCTGCCACCTCGCGTTCTCTCACTCAGTCTTCAAAAAAAATCACCCACGCACGCTCAAACAACGCGTTTTGAAAAACCGCCTTCCCCCCCGGCCTGCGTACCTTTTTTGCACCGCTCTTTCACGCGCGCGCGCAAATCGTCTCCAAAAGCGTCTCTCTCTTCTTTCTTTCGCTATCGAGAAGATCTCTCTCTCTCTCTCTCAGCGCTATTTCTTCGAGAGAGAGAGAGGTAAGTAAATATTTGAGATTTTTGAGAGAAAGATCAGCTCTTCCTTCCGTTGTTCGGGAAAAGAGAGAACGCGCGAGTAATCGTTTGAAGAAGAAGGCGCACGTTTCCTTTTTGGATAAAAACATCGATCTCGATCGCATTAAGACCGCGCGGATCTTCTTGAATAGTCGACTTTGTGCGAAAAAAGAAGAGAGATATCATGTCCCTCTTCCGAAGAAACGCTTCCCGGAGTAACTCGGAAGCCTCCGAGTCCGAGGATTTCATGTCCGCCGATGGTGGTGGGCGATCGCAGTCGAGGTCCATAATGTCCGCGAAATCCGCACAAAGTTCGAAATACGACGACGCGGACGAAGCGTTCGACGCCGCGAAGGCGAAGGATGGGCAAGGGAAAGTCGTGAAAGCCGATCCGGGGTTGAACGACGACGAAGAGAACAGCGATAAGAGTTCGCAGTCTTCGCAAAGTCTTGGGGGAGGAGAGAAGCGAGGAGGCGTGGCTGGATTGTTTACGAATCCGTTCCGAAGACGCCCGTCGGAGGACTTACCTCCGAATACTACCATCACTAGTGATGAGAAAACCACCACCACTAACAACAACAATCCGTTCCAAACGAGCGAGGCGATGGCGGCGCTTAACGCGGCCATGGGTGAGGACTTTACCGCGGCGGAGAAAAGAAAGTATCGCGAGCAGTTCAAGGAGAATACGAAATACATACCGCCGGAGAGCAGCGACGATCCTACGGTGAATGAACAAATCGCCAGGGAGGTTTTAGCGAAGGCGACGTCAAAGAGAGCTGCGCAGAAAGCGAAGCAGAACGCGAAAGCGAACCCGACGATGGATATGATGATTAGAGACGCGTTGGTAAAAGGTTTTGACGTGGATACCATGCGACGTCTGCCGCCGCCGCAAGAGTTGGGCATCATCAAAGGTTTCATCGTCGTCGACGACACCAAGAGCAAAAAGTACCCGATTTACAAATATTACGTTCACGACGAGCAAGGAAAGTACGATAAGTTGGTCATGTGCTGCCAAGAAGAGCAAACGCTGGCGAAATTCAAAATTGGTAAGAGATACATCTTTTCGACGTGTACGAACTTTAAAGCGGAAGGGGAAGATTACCTCGGGAAAATGTCCGGGAACTTTTTAGGCTCTCGATTTACCGCGTACGACCAAGGCGAGAAGAAGTGCGACGAAATCGAGGAAGAGTTTCATCGCAGAGTCGTGACTGCGATCGTGTACGAACCGACTATTTTTACTTTGGGCGGAAGCTACAGAAAGATGACGTGCCTCGTCCCAACCTTGTACAAACAAGACAAGAATGGAAAACCGCGTTTGGAAAAGTGGGAAGCGATGAGAGATATGAGACACATGCGATTGTTAATGTCGAAGGTCCCAGAGTATAGAATGTTTGATGGGCAGTGGCACTTCTGCTACAAGTACGGTGGCCGAGTGAAGATCCCGAGTAAGAGGAACTTTCAGTTGGTCCGAGACAACAACGAAGACGAAGTAGTCATGGTGTTTGGTAAATTGTCGCACAATGTCTGGGCGTGCGATTACTCTCACCCGTTGAACGCCTACCAAACCTTCTGCATAGCGATGAGCGCGTTAACCGATAAGTTAGCTACCAAGTGGTAAAAGAAAGAAGAGGAAGGGAGTGCATATCTGATGTTTCACGAGAGCGAGAGCTTAAAACGAAAAGCGGAGAAGATATGTATACGCGCACGTACCATTACCACACGCACGTAAAGACATCTTGTATTATTTTAATGAGAACATATACACCAGTATATACATATATATATATATATATAAGCATGTATGTATATTTCGATGCGCCATTCGTGCACGCTATGATTGAAAGAAAGAAAGTCTTCTTCGCTCGCTTCACTTTTCGGCTCCAACTAATCCACAAATTATTTCAGGACCCGAAGAGAGGAGGAGAGCAGAGACACACACACACACGGAGACACAAAGGATCGAAGAGATACAAGGAGAGAACCGCCGTCTTCTCCTCTCGCCCGGCTCTTATTCGAGTACTTCTCATATCTCTTTCTCGCGATAATGCCACCTTTCGTTCGCGTTCCACCCGTCGGGAGCTCAACTATCTTCCCCTACGCGTTGCTCGTTCGTCTCGCACTCATCCTCTTCGGGAAAGTCCAAGACGCGCATCCCACCTTCTTCTCAGGCGTTCGGTACACGGACATCGATTACGACGTTTTCACAGATGCCGCGAGATACGTTTGGAATAATCAATCGCCGTACGAAAGGAACACGTACAGGTACACGCCTTTGCTCGCTTGGATGTTGACACCGAACGTGTTTTGGTTCGAAGAGTTCGGGAAGGTTTTGTTTAGCCTCTTCGACGTGTACTGCGGGAAACTGGTGTACGGCATCTTGCGCCAACGAAAATGTTCGGAGAGTTTTGCCGTTCAAATGACCGCGTTGTATTTGTTTAATCCTCTGACGATGGCGATTAGCACGCGAGGGTCGTGCGACGCCGTCGCGAACGCTTTGGTGTTGTTCTCGCTGAAGAGTTTAATGTTTGGAACGATATTGAGTTCTGCGGCGAGTTTTGGATTGGCGGTGCATTTTCGGATGTATCCGATCATATACGTGGTACCTCTTATTGTGGCTTTGGACGTGCACTATCACGTAAATTGGAACTATTATGGCGGCGGCGGTGGAGGAGGAGGAGGAGGAGGAGGAGGAGGCGAAGGCGGAGCGAGGTTGGGTGATAGCGGCAAGTTCAATAACAACCAGAGCAAGAGCATAGGAGAGAAAGTATCAACCTCCGGATCAGAAAATAGTCTAGAGCAACAAAACAAACAAGCAGCTAACAGCAACCATCGTCAATCGATGATGGCAATAGAAACGAAAGAAATCAGACGTCGGCGAAGAGCGCGCGCTTTAGCGTCGAAAAGCATCTTCGGCGCCAACGGATTGTTCAACGTCGCTCGACTCTTGTTCGCGAGCATCTCCTTCACCGCCTTCGCGATCGCGACGGCCGCGTGCTATTGGAAGTATGGTCAAGAATACCTGAACGAGGCCATCTTGTACCACTTCTCGCGGAAAGACCCGAGACACAACTTTGCGCCGAACTTCTTTAGTGTTTACTTAGACACGGCCATCGAAGATGCCGAATCCGATTTCGGCGCGTATTTCCTCTCAAAATCGCTCACGAAAGCGTACACCGTGGCGAGCAAAATCACCCAATACGGCTTGACCGTCCTCATCGGCATCGCGTTCGCGTACGATCTGCCTTTCGCGATGTTCGCACAAACCTTCGCGTTTGTCGCGTTCAACTCGGTGATTACCTCGCAATACTTTGCCTGGTGGTGTGCTTTACTCCCAATCAGCCTCGCCACCGCCAACTACTCCAACCGCGACTCCGTCGCGCGCGTCACGAGCGCAACGATCACTTGGGTCGTCAGTAAGCTCGTCTGGTTGAAAAATGCGCACGCTTTGGAAATGTTAGGCGAAGAAAACGGGCACTTCAACGCGTGGGCAGCCAGCTGCGGCTTCCTCTTCGCCAGCGCCAACGCGTTACGCTCTGTGATTGCCGAGCAAAAAACGAGGCGACTTTTCGTCAGAGGGAAAGTGTACGCGTTAGAGAAAGAACGCGAACGCCACGCGCCAACGATGATCTTCGGTGGGGGTGCGGGCGATGCTCCCGGCGGTAGTATTTATACGTAGCAGTTTTTTATGCGAAAAAAAACGAGTATTTTAGCAAAGATAGACTTCAGAAAAACCCACTCGCTCACCTAAACAC
>Ga0182095_1149239_pt1 | contig 17045 bp, 9 predicted proteins | sample 041ome_19_FD_127784 | JGI IMG/M metagenome (GOLD analysis project Ga0182095, IMG submission 127784) | Metatranscriptome of coastal salt marsh microbial communities from the Groves Creek Marsh, Georgia, USA - 041412BS metaT (Metagenome... | ecosystem: Environmental > Aquatic > Marine > Intertidal...
GAAGAGACACCGGAAGAAGCAGCACGATCAGGCTCTGCTGTCCGTATGAGTGGTAGGGGTGGACTCCGTCCTACGATGCAGGAAGTAAAACAGTTAGAGGCTGAAAGAAAAGAGGCACCGGGATACCAGACTCCTCGACAGCAACAAGAGGCTAGCACTAATAGAGAAGACCTTGCTGCCGAAGCGAGAAGGTACATCGCTGGAGAAATCGAATACGAGGACTTCCAAGCTGCAGTTCAGCGTCTAAACCCTATTGAGTCTCTAGGGATCAAATATGACATCCCCGGAGGAGTACCTGCTCCTGCGACTGCTGAAGAGATCCAAGATGCTGTGGGTATCAAGAGTCAGGGCAAGGTTCTTGACGTGGATACACAGATTGCGGACGGGACTGATGTTGGTTTGAGGCTAGATATAAACGCCTATCAGAATAAAGACGTTTGGGTGCCCACGATCCATGATGGGAAGGTCAGGGGTACTCAGGGTAAGGTTTTGGCCTATGCTCCGGTTGCTAGGGTATTAGGGCATTCTTCGGACGGTAGGGTCAGCTTCGAGTCGAACCCCGATGCTGCTCTGAATATTGCCTCTGGCAAGATCAACAAGACCACCATCGCACGAGTCTTCGGATCTTTCCAAAATGCTAACCCGGAAGAACTATTTAATCTAGCTCAAGAATACATAGCCAATCCGAAGCAAGGAGACGATGTCTGGGTCGAAGTTGGGATGGACCCTACCAGAGGATCGTTCTTCTACGATAAAGCCACTGGTGACCCCGTACTGACCTCTGACGAGGCTATCCAAGTTGGTGCTCTTGTTCTCGCTAAAAACCCCGAGTACGGCAGCGTCAACGACATCAGAACGGTAGGTAGGACTAAGGGGATTCCTGCAGGACTACGTTTTAGTAGCGGACGAAGACCTTTAAAGGGTCAAGTAATTGAGGATCGGACAGTGTTAGATCCTGCCGCTCTGAAGATGATCGACGATCCGGACCTGCAAGAGGCTCTGAAGGATGAGGGGATGTTCCTCTTTATGTGGGATCGGATGAGAGCAGACGGGGAGTACGTCACACCCGGAGGGCAAAGGTTCAAGCTTGAGGGTGGCCCAATGAATCCACATATGGCTAAAAATGTTGCTGCTGGAATTATCGGTGCCTCAACCCCGGACTTTTTTAGTTCTGTCAATGCAGCAATTGCAAGGTCTAACGGTTATGGTGTCCCTGTCCTAATGAGTCCAGATGCCCACCAATCCAACCAGACATTTTTTGATATCTACAACGCTTTACTACAGGAGTCCTTCAAAGCCAATCGGGGGATGAAGAAAGAAGTGGTCGATCACTTCGCCAAGACGTTCCCACAACGAGTGGCAAGCATGATTAAAGAACCGTCTAAGAAAGATACTGGTTCGGACGATGGTGAAAAGAAATCAGCTATTCTCCGTGAGCTAGTTAAAGTTGCTCCTGAGAAAATGTTGGATGCTTACATCAAAGCAGCACCGAATATTTCTTTTGAGGCTAGAAAGCAAGGACTGCTGGCCTTGGGGATGACGAAAGCTTCTAGAGACTTGGGGACTCCGAACATCACTGATTTGACCGTCCAATTAGCAGACCCGGAGTATGTTAACGTCCCGGTAGGTGCGGCAACAAGTATCCTCAAGTTCGACAAGAACGAACCCCTGATTCTGGACCCAAAAGGACGTGGTCTTCCTAGTCACAGATCTTACGGGATGCTCTTCAAGGGTAATCTTGTAGGTAAGTTCAAGGCACCTGTTCCTCTGGAAACTATGCTTGGTCAGGGTATGGGGGACTTGAAGTCGAATACCGAAGTAAATAAAAGAATTTCGGCAAAAGTTGAGGCTCTAAAGAAAAAGTTTTTCAGAGATGCCCTACCAACTGAGCCAGAAGAAAAAGGAAAGCTGAGTTTGCAGGATCGTTACGACCAGCTTTTGGAGATGGATGCAGCACGACAGGGTGGGCCAGAATCCTCTGCTAAGACTTTCACTCGTCTGATGAACCTACCCAACACATCAAAAGCGGACAGGCAAGCCATTGCAAATGCCAAATCCGTAAAGAACAAGGAAGTAGCCGAACAGCAGTTAGCTAAAGATCCAGAGAGTGATCTCTCTATGTATGAGTCGAACAATCGTCAGCTTATTGGTGAGGTGGTCCGTCAGACTCCTTCGCTAGTTGCTAGCGGACGATCTGGTGATATCCCCGGCAAAATTCGTTCGGGAATGCCTCCTGTCAACGATCCGGCTCAATTAAAGCTAATCGGTGAACAACCAAGTCCGGGTCCGGCTTTGGATGACCTTCGGGCCTTTATCGGGAAGTTTACACGGTTTAAGAATTCCAGACACGTTCGGGCGTTCGTTGATGCGGTCAACGGAACCTTCCAAACTCCCACTGCAGATGAATTCCAGAACGCCTTCACAAGATCAGAAGCAGCACGGGTTGGTGCCTTGTCTCCTCATTCGAACGAGGAACTGGAGAGTCCTGCATTCAAGACCTTCCAGCTTGGAGGTCGAAGGTATTTCCAAGAGTTTAAAAAACAAACTCAAAAGATGGGTCCGGTTGTCCCTGATAAGGACAAGCTACTAGGCGACACTTTTGACGTGTTCTTCGCTCTACACGACCACTCGAAAGAAGGTCCAAACAATGATGGTCGGGTAACAGTCAATCAGACGGATAATGACGGCAACGAGATCCTGACAAAACGGGGTAAGCCTATCCCGTTGAAGGACAAAGACGGCAATATCGTCACTAAACCTTCCCGTCCTTGGTACGATGGGTTCTTCGAGACCGATGCAATTACAGACAATGAAGTCGAATTGGTCTCTGTGATGAACAACGAACCGGACCTTCTCTCTGGAGTGGGAACAGGTGCAATTTTATTGAAGGCTGTCGAAGAAGGTGCTACTATCCTCGACGCTTTTGCAGTTAAGAGTCAGTCAAAACCTGACGGATTGTTACCCACCCTGTATGGTCGATACGGCTTCGAAACTATTGGTACCATACCGTTTGCTGAGAATATCTGGCGAACAGACCAAGGCAAACGACTTGGAGTAGAATCAAATTCGCCTGAGATTAACGAGTTATTTGACGATCTAAAGAGTTTCTGGTCAGAGCAGGGTTGGAACGAAGCTGACGGGAATCCCGATGTCGTTGTAATGAAATGGACAGGAAGGAGAGAAAATGGATCAAGATTGGACAGGAACACCATCCGGCAAGAAATTGTTAAGCCTACTACCCCAGCAGTTGACGGGGGACCGATTCGACGGGTACTCCCTAGCCCACCAGAACAGCCTCTCGAACTCGTTAGCAGGACTAGCGAAGACCAAGACACCGGAGGAGATAACACCGGAGTTGATACAGGGGACACTGGAGATAGAGGAGCAGTTGTTCGGAGTGGAGAAACATCTACCGGGAGTGTTCTAAAACCTGACAGTTTCCAAAAAGGGGTCCAAGCAGTTCGAGACCTAGACCCACAGGTTTACGAAGCTACCGGGGCACCTGTCCTCAGATTTTCTTCAAAGCGTCTATCTGCGAAGGAATCAGCCGCACAAGAGTTCGCCAAGACCACCTTGGTCCCCAACACCGTCCTCCGCAATATGCTGGGTCACTATCCCGAATACATGGACGGGGTAGTCCAGCATATGACCAACCTTCGCAATAAGTGGCAAGCAGGGCAAATGAAGCCCAGAGATGTTGCAAAGGCGTATTGGATCACCATCGCCTCAATCGGCTCTGCAGCTACCAAGTTCGAAAACGCTCAGAACTACTTTGACACTACAATTCCAGACGCATTTGCTTCCTACAATAAGAACGGTGTGAAGATGGTGCGCCCGGAAGAGTTTGCTGCCTTTTGGTTTACCACCCCAATCGGGCAACGGGCATTAGACGCAATCGATCAAGGTCGAGTAGATAAAGATGCTTTCGACGATCTGGTAATGAAACGACAAAGGGCTTTTGGTCGGTTCGATATGACTAAACCGGATGGGCGTTACTTCCCAAAGCCACTAACAGCCGGAACTCGACGAGTCCAAGGAATAGACCCTAAAACAAACAAGCCGAAGCAACAGAACGTACCGATTACTCCCTTTGGTGCTACGATACCTTCTCCAAATCTTGATGGATCTCGACCCGGAGTGATGTCTGATATTAATCCTACAGGAGATCTCTTTTCCGAAAGTCTAGGAAGGCCAAAGGAAGGTGCCTACGGGGTTCGTGATATGTACGAGATCGCTCAACGTATCAACCAGAAACCCGGTGATAAAGCAGTACTGAAGGAGGAACTAGGCAAACTGACAGGTATTGGAGAGTTCGGGAAGCTTCCGTTCATCAGCCATTTCTTCGGGGTGGGTGATGCGATCACGATGGATGCTCGTGAACTGAACTTTTGGATCACAGGTGAAGTTGATACTTCCAGACTTACAGAAGCTAAAAATAAAGGGAAAGCTACTCCGGAAGAACTTCAAAAGTTAGAAACTCTAAGAAAGTTCAAACAGAACGACGAACTCAAACGTCTGCTAAACCAAGAGATCCTCAACAGGATGCAGGAGTTGCAAAGGCAAGGAGTGATCCCGGCTAACCTGACTGTCGATGATCTGGGAGAGGTAGGACACCACTGGATTTGGGATGCTTCCGAAGGGGATGTGACTACGCACGAGGGAACCTATTTGACGATGACGAGGTTCTCCTCTGCTCGTCGGAGACCACTTCAGAATAATCCTCAAGGACGCACCAAGGACCAGCAAGCGGCACGGGGGGCACTAAACGCACTCCAGACCTTCTTCGACACCAAGACGAACATGCCGGAACGAGAGTTCTTCGAAGAACTCAAACAGGCAGCACGGGGCAAGATGTCCGCCTATGTCGAGGCTGGACGTGATCTGGGTAACCTGTTTATGAAGGCCAAGCCCATCGAACAGGCTCTGATCTATCAGTACCTCATCGACCCCAACGGAAGTCCTACCTCTATCCCGAATCGTCAGGTGGGTAAGACAGACCTACGCCAAGCAGCAATCGATGCTAAGGGTCGGATAGAGAAGATCGGAGAGGATCTGGTTCGTCTTGGTATGCTGGACCCACAGGTCTTTGAAAATCGTAAGGGTCAGTACTTACCTAGAATCTATTTAAAGCATCTATTTTCGGAAGAACATCAGAAGATCCTGTCCTCCGGAGGAAGCCTCAAAACAAGTGACTTGGGCTACCTAAAGAAGATGAAGGATATCGACGCACTAATCCGAGAAAGTGTCTTAGGCGAGATCAAGTCACCGGGTTACCTAGTCTCCCGAGTCCTGATGCAGTCCGGACAGGACATCGCAAAGATGGATTTCTTAAAGGCTCTAAGCAGAAACCAGAACTGGGTGCTGCCCGAAAGCTATGTTGAGATTAGCTACGGGAACGAGATCGAGAACATCCTCAACGCCAATCCTAGCCTTCGACGGCAACTGCTGAACGAGGGACTTCCTCCTGCGGCCCGTCAGACGGCAGTCCGAAGAGTTACCCCGGAGTACTTGGCTTCAGAAGCAAGAAGACTTCGGGATGCAGTTATACCCTATAAACAAGGAGCATCGAAGAAACTGGCAGAAGATCTTGCCAGTGTGATGGAACAGAAGGTATCACAGGCCCGGGGCAGTCAGGATTACGATCCACTGAACTACACAAAACTACCGGATTCTGCAAGATACGGGGATTTAAGGGGTGCTGTGGTACGCAACGAGATTTACGACGAGTTCGTAGGGTCTCCGTTTGCCAATAACCAGACCAAGATCGAAGAAGCGATTGGGGTAATCACAAGTCTAATGAAGTTCAACCTAACGGCAGCAAACCCTGTTGTCTGGGCGAATAACTTGAGATCCAACACGGCAATGATGCACTTTGCCGGACTTCCGGTACACCGGAATATCCAGTATCGATGGAAAGCCCTTAAAGAAGTTCTTCTTAATCGTTCCCGGTATAAAGCCTTTAAAGATCAGGGTCTCACACTAAGTACCTTTGCCGCTAATGAGCTTGGCAAATTAGAAACTCAACTGGCCTTGAGCTTGTCTCCAGCAGACAGGAAGATTCTAGCCCGTCCGATCCGATTCTCCAAACCCGTTCTGATGGGTCAATCGGTTTGGGCGTTCATTTACAATAAGCTTGGTGGCCTTTACCAGATGATGGAGGTGATCGACAAGCTTGCCCTTGGCATGTACCTAGAGGACCACGGGCCTAGCACCGGGATTCCTCTGGCGAACGGTAAGAAGATGTCTACTGCCGCTGCAATGAGGGAAGCCAACAAGTGGCTCTTCGACTACTCGGATGTACCGGATTCGATTAGACGGTATAGAAAAAGCGTCTTAGGTGCTCCGTTCATTACTTGGGCGTACAAAGCCACCCCACAACTCTTGGGGATGATGAAGAAACCGACAGGTTGGCTCAGGGCCGGAACATGGTACGGACTCCTACACATGGTCATGGCATCACAAGAAGCGGATCTGGACGATGAAGAGTACGATGCATATTATGCGTCTTTGCCGGATTGGCTAGCCCAGAGAGACTACTTCTCCATTCCTCTACCAATGAGGGATGAGAACGGCATGATGGTAACAGAGGACTACACCATGTTCGCACCACATGCGATGCTGATGAACTTGGGGACCACGGCATTTTTAGATGCTGCAGGAGCAGTCGTACCGGATGAGATGCTCTCAGATAAGGCCAGACGATTTAATCTGGTCGATGAGGCCAAGGCTCTGGGGTTTGCATCTCACCCACTCTTAGAGTCTACAATGGAGTTGGTCCACAACCGGGACTCCTTCACAGGCAAGCCGATCTACTACGACACCGACACCACAGGTGATTTTAATGCGAAGGTTTATGAGCACTTCGCAGATAACCTGTACCCACAACTGGTTGCTCCGAATGGATTCGCCCGTAAGCTAATCGAACTGTCTGTAGATGATCCGAACATCTTTGGACCCTCTAGTGTTTTGGATAAGCAGGGCAACCCTACCCGGACCTTGGGTCAACAGGCCCGAAGAGCCATTCCGCTTGTACCGAACCAGTACCCGAGTGATCCTCAAAGTAATCTTGGTTACCGAATGGCGGATATACAGAAAGCGATGAAGGAGGAAGCCAAGAAGTATGCTGCCAATCGTCGGAAGTATAAAGGGGATAAAGAAACACTGAGGAAGATAACAGAGGAGCACAGAGCGGAGATGGATCGTCTGAGAAGGCTGATGAGGGAGTTCCCACGAGCAGGAGATTTACCAAGACTACAGGAGTATGCCGGATGAATTTAGCAGATAGACATGAGCATTTTGACCATGAGGAGGATTTAGATCATTGCCCTCAGTGCGGTAGCGCAGAAATATTTTATGTAGACCACAGGCTAACTGAGGAGTGTGAAGAATGCGGATTCAAAAGGTGAGGGATAAATGACAAAGCCACTCAATAAAAAATCAATGGCTTGTAACAAGCCTAGAAAAACTCCGGGCCACAAGACGAAGAGCCATGTGGTAAAAGCCTGTGAGAATGGTAAGGAGAAGATCGTGCGGTTTGGACAGCAGGGAGTAAAGGGAGCAGGTAAGAACCCGAAGACGGCAAAAGATAAAGCCCGTAAAAAAAGCTATTATGCTAGACATAACGCCCAAGGGAAGCCTACCTCGAAAATGAGTGCGAAGCATTGGTCCCACAAGGTCAAGTGGTAGGAGAATTCGGCCCAAAACTGTGCCGCAAATTGTGCCGTGTTTTGTGCCGAATCCTAGAAAAAAGGTCAGTTTGCAGACTTGCCTAATTTGATTAAATAGTCTAATCATTTCAGACAGTTCATGGAGTGCGCCCGGGAGGATTCGAACCCCCGACCCTTTGATCCGAAGTCAAATTTGCCGAGGGAATAAAAAAAATAATATCAATGAGGTAGGAGGGGAAGATCCACCTGTTCCGCCTTCTGTGCGGACTCTATGGTGCTGTTTATGGATTCGAGGTAGCTTAATCGTGCAGCTATCTCATTGACTTTTACAATCGTAGAACCCAAATCGTTCTTAAGTTCTTCGATGTCAGCTTGTTGCTGATCCATTCCATTCGACACAAAAGCAAAGTTACTCATTTGCAAATCCATCGTATGACGGTTCGTACTTCCGATGACACACAAACCGTCGAAATTGTGCCTTCGTTTCCCAACACCTTTCTATGCAGGATTAGAATAATCTAACTCTCCTCTCGTCAGATATCAAGACGTATTATTGTGTAACATTAAACCCCACCCAAGGACTTCAAAGCGAAACCCAAACCCCCCTCCGTGGGGGGAATGAACTGATATTATGAAGTATTCTTTAGTGGGTCTAACTAACCATCTGTTTCGGTACACGGAAAAAACATACCGATAGAACTGTCTACTATAGCAACGATAGTATCGAAACATCCCAAGACTAAACGACATGGAGAATACGATCCTCCTCAGACTTGAGTTTAATGCCCCAATAATACCGTTTCCCCCTGTGCTGTTTTTTGTAAATCCCGTGAGTCTTCAGTAACTCGACGAACTGGGTTTGACTCGTCATCGTTTCTTTAGACTGTGAAAGAAACAACTGCCACGATTTGAAGACGGGGTCACACTCGCTCTTAGCATCATCATCTAAAATAGCACACTCGTCCAGCCATAGCCCGATCAGATCATTATCTCCGAAGTACTCGTCTGTTGCTATGAGAACCCTCTTTGGTGTCTTTGGGAATCCCTCCTGATACCACTTCATCGATCCACGAATAATCCAAGCAAGGATACCCGGGTACTCCTTCGAGAGTTTCTTCTGCAGATGAGGATCTTCCTTAGACTTAGGTAGCTGACAATCGAAGGGGATCAGCCTTGTCCTCCGTTTGACAGCCTGATCGATGTACTCGATCTTCGGCTTATTGTTAGACGCTATAAGAACCGTGTGCGTAGGTGCGAACTTAAACGGATCTTTGTAGAGGTTTCGAGCATCCAGCACATCCCCTCCCGTCAGTCGCTTTAATTCCCCCAAGTCCCAAACAGCCCGTTGTGAGAACTCAGAACTGACGATTAGCCTTCGTCCGTGGAACTTACTCTTGTAGTGAGACATATCCTTTTTGGTGATGCAGAACATGTCACCGGGGACCGTATCCGCATAGTCTCCGAGAACGTCCTGTAGCGTCTTTAGGAACGTACTCTTCCCGTTACCACCCTTACCGTGGAGTAGAAAATAGATATGCTCGTTGGTATGTCCAGTAGCGGCATACCCGGCATAGACTTGCAGGTATTCCTTCATCTCCGGATCGGGTGTATAGATATACCCACCTACATCGGTTTCCTCGTAATTTCCGGTAATATCGTCGAGGAAGCTATCCCAGAGAGGGGTAGGCATGTCGAAGTCTGGTTTGACTCCTGCGACCAGCAAGGAGATATCACTTGTATCGTCGAGGGTCTCTTGGATTTTCCCACTCGTCTGTAGGCAGATTTTTCCGTCTACCGTGTTGAGGATATCCGGATTCTTGTCCAGATCCTGCGCCCGGACAACGAGGGAGTCGGTTGCTTTGGTAAGGGATTTGAGGATAGCCTCATGCTCCGTATAACGAGACAATTCCTTATGACGTTGGACAGGGTCTTCCGTGATCCGATGTAGATTCGGAAAAATCTCTTTCTTCAAGTACTCCCCGATCATCGTCAATGTTTTGACATTCTGGTCATCTACTTCCCAGTTCTGGGTCCTTCGCAGAATGCAAGTTTTCCACTCCAGCACGACTTTTAATCGGTTGAGGACAGAGTATTGGAACTCGTGAGCTATCCAACTTGGACTACCGGGATACCAATCGTTCGTCACAGGTCGAGCAACCGGAGTAAGCATCGGTAGGGTCTTAGCGTAATTGAAGTCAGAGTGCTTGCTTGCTTCCCTATATAGCCAATCTGCCCCAACACGATACGGTGGTTTCATCCGATCCCAGATACCTTGCGTTTCATCTGGGTCAAAAGGTTTGTGTTCTACTTTGACGCTATAATTAGTCCAGAGTTCTAAGCCCAGAGGTTCATCGTTCTGGGTAGCGGCCTTGATCGCAGCACCGACTCGAACCCATTCATCCCAAGTCCCCGTATTCGGTAGCAACTCGACAGCTTCTCGAAGAAGCTCAAGATTAGAGGCTATAAGTAATTCCCGTGGGGTCTCCCCGGTGCGTTCTCCGGAACTTTGCTGTCTTACTTCGTAGCCGTAAAGGTCCAGTCGCTCGACTACTTTCTCGAGGAACTTATTTACCTGCTCCAGCGTGATCACCGTCAGGCTAGTAGGGGTCAGGCTTTCTTTCTCCGATATCTCGTAGGGTTTCTTTGTGAACGGATGAATTCCCTCCACGACATATTGTGACCCGACCCCCAGAATCTCGACCTTCTGTGGGGTATCATCGACCAGAAAATCTAGACTCTTCTTATGTATCTTTTCCTCTGTCGCATACATGAGGAGTTGCTTCGGGTGCCGACCTACTCGCTTGTATCCAAATCCTAAGACTTCCAGTGCTATCTCTGCAATCTCGTTACTTAGACGAACGTCTAAAACGTCTATATCCACACCCGGATACTTCTCTGACCTCAGACCCACAGAGCACTGAGCTTGATCGAATATCCGGCAATGAGCAGGAGTCATTCGAAAGTTCAGCCAATCGTGCAATCCAACCCATCCACGAGGTGTGGGTTTACCCGGTGCTTTTCCAAGTCCGGCTGTTCTGAGACTAGAAACATTCTCTGCAATCACGACATCCGGAGGTGCTACCGGAATGACTTCGATAAACCCCTTGTTAAACCAATCTACTATCATTATTCGACTCCTGTTGAACCAATCCCTCCGATTCTGGAATCCGAAGGAGAAACCTCTTCGATCTCCTTGAACTCCGGTTTAATCTTACTGCGAACCAATTCTCCTTGGGCAATCCTTTCTTCATTTACTAATAGGTGACGGGTTTCTGATCTAACCAGTAGGAACAGTTCGTCCTTATAATCCGAATCGATTATACCTACCGAGTTGACCAAGGTGATCCCTCGTCGGTATGCGGACGAGGAACGAATAAATATTTTTAGTGCGTACCCCGGAGGGATATCAAAGGATAACCCTGTCGGTAGTCTGTAGATATGGTTTGAATCAAGCCATAAACCAGTGCCGTTGCAGGGTAATCTTTCGGGGAAAATGTTCCCGATAGACCTACCTGTAGCATGGAGGGAAAAGCATTCGATCTTGTCATGCCAATCAAAACAGACCCTCAAATCAAAACAGTGAGACCCCGTAGTAGCGAACTCTGGTGCTTTCGCTTTATTGTTTAGACGCTTAAATCTTACTGGTACTAAAGACATGTTACTTCCTGTAGCGATGTGTTGTATAACCCTCGACTTCGATTGGTATATCTTGCCCCCAAGCAGGAGGGGTACACATTATCTCCTCAATCTCAGACTCAAGCTTCCAATACTCTTCGGGTTCTTCACAGACAATCTCATCGTGAACGGTCATCGTGATTGAGAATCCGGCACGATCCAGATTCAGCATGGCGTGACACATGAGATCTCTGGCAACCGATTGAATTATATTTTCCACGATGAGGCCACCATAAAGAGTCTTATTGAACTCCTTGGTGCCCATCGTCGTTGAGTATGCGAGGGACTCTCCCCACCCGTCACGGACGATATAGCGAGGCTTTGGGTAGAAGATGGATCGTTTAGACGGTAGAACAATCTGGAGATCCCCGTCAGGCCTTCGATAAGCCACGAGACGCTTCTTTTCTCCGAAGAATATCTTCCTGCCGGGGTTGTCAAAAGCGGCCCGTAGTGCTTGATCTGAAGCCTTCCAGAACTCTTTTATCTTGGAGTAGTATCCACGATAAACTTGAACCACAGTTGTAGCTTCTTCCGGAGTAGTATCTAGGCCCATGTTCACGCACGATTGGAAAAACTTCTCATGCCCCATGCCGTACCCACATCCCAAGACCCCCATCTTCCCGAACTGTCGTTCCTGCTTGGTGATCTGATCCTCTGGTTTCTGGTAGATCTGGGCAGCAAGTGTCTTGTAAATATCCTTGCCCTGTCGGTACCCTTCGAGCATCGACTCCTCCCCGGCTAGCCAAGACAGCACCCGTGGTTCGATGGATTTATAATCGTAGACCCAGAGGTTATGTCCCGGTTCAGCGACAATAAGGGATCTGATCATCGAAGAGATGACAGGCATCACGGGTCCATGCTGCTCCTCGACTCCCTCCAGCCATTCCTTCGGTTTCTGCTCCCGAAGCTGAACATGGAGAAGGGCTATCTGCTCCGGGCTGAGATTCATCCCCTGTGGAAGATTCTGTAGCTGGACGAGTCTCCCGGTCCACCTTCCGGTGTGAGCACCGAAAAACTGAAACATCCCGTGGATTCTTCCGTCCTCCGCTACGGCAGACTTCATAGCCTTGATCTTAGCAGTACTTGACTTTGCGTTATCCTGTCGGATCTGCAAAACCTCCCTGACTTCTGGGTTAAGATCATCTCGAAGGAGAGTTGATTCTACCGTTTGTTTAGACAGATCTGGAAGGTCCAGACCCTGCTCCCCTAACCAAGCAAGTGTGTCCGCTACGTTCGTGACCTTATCCACCTGACCGTTGGTGATCTGACGAAGACGGGCATTGGCCCTACGTTCTTGGTTCTTTATAACGTCTAACAAAAGATCAACTGCTTCCCTGTCGATCTTTACGCCACGTTCGTTTATTTTACGGTCCAACCAGAACAACTCCATCTCACGCATTGGAAGCTCACCCAACTTCTCGTGGATCACCCTCTCTGCGATTACGTCCTGCTTACAGTACTCAATCAACCGGGATACATTTTCCCTCTCGTCCCACCAGATCGGATCTCTTCCGGGTTCATGCTTACGAGGTTTTGCCATTTTGAGCATTAGAGTCCTTCCCTCTTCGTCCTTCTGCCCATCGGCCCCACCCAGCATCTTTGCAGCGGCTTTCAGTCCTCCGGGGTAGCCCTTGTAACGGGAGACCACACTAGGATCTCTCCACTGCTCAATCACCGTGCTCGGGAAACCGTAGCGAGGAACAAGGACTCTCTCGTAGATGTCCCGTTCAAAATTTGCGTTCCAAGCGACATGAATCTGAAACTCATCTAGGTACGGCTCTGGCACTGGATCTCCGGGCTTCCACACACCTGACCTACCTGTCACGTCATCAAACCAACAGACACACCAGACACCAAGATCCTGATCCGCATACGTCCACGAACCCAGATCTTTTAACTCTCTAAAGTGTCTCGTTTCGTAGTCTTGATGTAACATAGACCCTCAAAAAAAAGGGACCGAAGTCCCCCTGAGTTAATTAAGCGAGCAAACGATCCAGTGCCTCGTCCACTTCATCATCACCCGAAGTAATATCATCGGCCTTGACTACAGGCTTTGCCTTTGCTTTAAGCAGTTTCATAGCCTGACCTCGACCACCACCACCCTCGGCATCTCGGAGTTTCTGTACCACGTTGATTCGTGCCGTGACCCCTTTCCCTCCGGGGGCAGAGTAGGCCATTAGAAAGACCACCACCACACCGTAAATTCCGTAGTAGATCTCATTAGCCCGATCCTCCGGAATCGGCTCAACGTACTCGTCCACGACCTCTGGAGCACCCTTCGAAGCATCCTGTCTCGCAGAGAAAACCATATCTCCGGTCTCCTTTGCTGGAGCATCCAGATCGTCAGGATCTTTGGCTTTGTGCGGACCAATCGGAGAGGTGAGCTTCCTCTCCTTGATCTGTTTCCGGGCCTCTGCCTTTGTGAGGTTAAATGCTTGACAGGCAATATCAACGATTGCCTCTTCGACTTCCTTCCACTCTTCCTTTCTAGCAGGATCGATAACAGCCATAACCTCATACTTCTTGTAGGTTTCGGATGGCTTCAACAGGTGTGGGTGAAGGAGTTTTGATTCGGGTAGAGCGATTTGCTTACCAATGTACTTAGGCATAGCTATCCTTACATGAGGAGTTTAAGAGCGTCTTCATTAGACGGTCCAGTAAAGCTGAGTCTGGTTCCGTTGGACTCGTTCACAACAAGATGCTGCACTCGCTTCCAATCGTCTTCAGACAGTACGTTCTCTAACTGAGTCGGGGAGAGACTAGAGAGACTCGCCATTCTTTGAGGGTCTAAAGAAAGACCTTCGAGATGGTGACGAAGTTGGGATTCATCAGACCATCGACGAGTCGCTCTGGTAGGTGTCATCTGCCAACCGGGGATTTTAGACCCGGACTCTAAAAGCTTTACGGCATACTTTCTGTGACGCTTAATTGCGTCTTCCAGTACATCGCAGGAAGCTAGAGCCTCTGCGAATTCCTCGGGGGAGAGATCCTTGGGGTTGGACTGTAGCTTGAGGTAGTCGATCTCGACCAGCACCTCCTGCTCTGCCCGATTTAATTCCGGACAAACCTCCTTGGCTGGACAGAATCGACAGTGAGTTCCGGCTACATAATCATCTGGGTTGTCCAAGGAGTACTTGACAGCTTTGGTCAGGTACTCCTCAAACTCCAGCAGACGTGGCCCGTCAATCGTCCATGACCGAATGGGTCCGTCCTTGTGCTCTGCTCTCGGCTGGACAATGGTCATCGTCAGTTCAAGCCTCTTCTTACTCAGGTAAGTCGAGAGTTTTTTCTTGCGACCCATCGCTAGATAAACTGCCCCCAGACCGTAGTAGAGGAGTTGCTTGTTGTCGATAACATCCACCGGGACTCCCTTGCCGTACTTCAGATCCACGACATGGATTCTCAAAGCGGAACTAGAGTCCACAAAGAACAGAGCGTCAGCAGTCCCAAATAGTTTAGCTTCCTTCGGGACATCCAGCTTGTTGAGTGCTAGGGTCTCTTCATAGAGCGTCTGACCGATGAGGTCCGGGTCCAGATTATCCACGAAGTCCACATAGGTAAAAACGGAATCAACCATCTCCTTCGAGATCTTGACCCCATCCACCACGGCACCCAACGCATCAGAGGGTGTAAACAGATCCCCTGTTAGCACCCGTTCAGCGAGATCGTGGGCTACTGTACCTTCTCGACTGTACTTGGTATCCCCCCTCGGGACTTCCTTACGGAGAGCAATCGATCCGGCACAGATATCCCAGATCCCCATCCCACTCGCAGAGTGGTCTGAGTGTGCAGTCATGCTGCCTCCGGTAAGTCTGCTGCAATTTCTAAATACTGGTGGTCCTCTTCGAGCAGAAGAGGAAGACCATTTTCTCGACGAGAAAACAGAAGAACTCCAATGAGATCCGTCATCACATCTTTTGATACTTCTGATAGACTCACACCTCCTTTCAATTCGTTTAGGGCGTTAATCATGGTGTTAGCTTCGTCATGACTCTTCGTCTTTTCCGTCAGTTCAGCTTGGGTCTTCTGAACGAACCGTCTAAAAAACTTATTGAAAGAGTCACCGTAAACCTGCACGAGGACTTGAATGGCAACTACCAAAGCCTCGTCAGGGTTCGCTTCTTTTTGCCTCTTGGTGATATCGTTCACCTCGTCCAGTTGCGTCTTAACCACTGGGATATCTGTTTTTGTCTCGGAACTGTCGAGATTAAGATTAGACTCTGAAACTTCAGCCTTTAAAGAATAACAGGTTTCTTGTCCCGGTTGATACTCGTTGAACATTTTCAGCCACTCAGCGAACTCGCTGAATTTAATTGCAGACCAACCCGTTGTGTCGATAGTCAGTGAGGTGATTAAGTTGGACATAGTCCGAACTCCAAAAGATGTTGAGTTTTAGTGCTTATGGCAGCACTGATCCTTTCGTCAATAGAATTATGCAGCATGAGATTATGGACCCAGACGGGCTTATCCTGACCGATCCGGTGGCATCGTTTTGCTGCTTGGAGGTTAGTGGCAGGAGTCCAATCCTGTTCAGCGAAGACCACATGATTAGACTCTGTAAGCGTGATGCCTGTACCACACGCATGTAACTGACCGATAAAGACCCTGCAGTCCTCAGTATTTCGAAACTTATCGATAGCCTCGTCCCTCTGCTTCTTGCTGGTGTCTCCAGTAATCACGGCAACCTTCGTCTTCTCGACGAGAAGGTTGGTGATGTGTCGAATCACATGCTTGTGGTAAGCGAAAACTACCACCTTTTCTTTTGAGCTTCCGATTATCTCGAGAATGTACTGCACTGCTGCAGCACTTTTAGCCGTACCGATCAAGCGTCGAAGAGTGGCAACGTGCTCACTCACAGGTGTTGATCGGACTTCTGCGGCATTCTCAAGTTGCTGAACCAGTAGCTCAATCTCTGGTAGTTTTTCGATCTCCTTTAGTCTCAGCAACGCTTCCTTCGCATCAATCGGATCGATGACCCTATCGTTGAACGAGATAGCCGGGAGATCGGGAAGGACATCTTTTGCCCGAAGCGGAATGTAGATGTCCTTCATTATCTTAATCAACTCTTCCTTATTACGAGTCCCGGTGATCTGGGTACCCCATCTGGTCTGAAGAGTCGAACAGTACCGATTGAGAAATGAGAAGGCGTTGCCCTTCACCCTCGACGGTTTCATAAATCGGAGATGTGGATACAACTCCGAGACGTTGTTGGGACAGATCGTCCCCGAGAGGGCATACACCCTCTTACATCCGGTAACCAGACCACCGGACTTCCCATCGCAATACTCACCATAGATAGCCTTGGTGCGTTTTGCGTTTGGACTCTTTAAATAATGTGCTTCGTCGATAATGAGACCCTCGTGGCCCCACTCCATCAGTTCCTTGTGTGTCTTATCTTGACGTGCCTTGTCAAAACTCACAACTCTTATCTCTGTCTGGAGACAAAGTTTTTCGTGCTCCCGATACCAATGAGATACCGCAATCGCAGGGCATACAACTAGCAAGCGTTTATAACCGTGTGCCTCCATTGCGAGTAAGGCCATTATGGTCTTTCCCGTGCCCATCTCGGCCCCAAGGATACACACTTCTTTTTTTGCTAACTGGCGGATTACCTTCTTCTGATAGTTAAAGGGTTTAATTTTTTTGGGTTTGGGGAGAACCATTGGGTAGTAAAGAATTTTGCTCACGGTGCCTCGAAAAAAA
>Ga0182095_1403743_pt1 | contig 16964 bp, 11 predicted proteins | sample 041ome_19_FD_127784 | JGI IMG/M metagenome (GOLD analysis project Ga0182095, IMG submission 127784) | Metatranscriptome of coastal salt marsh microbial communities from the Groves Creek Marsh, Georgia, USA - 041412BS metaT (Metagenome... | ecosystem: Environmental > Aquatic > Marine > Intertidal...
GACGATATTGTCGTCGTCGTCGTCGACGCGAAATGATATCATCTATCGATATCTTCGAGGTTCTGAATTCATCGAATATTGTGCGCAAGTGCTCTTCTTCTTCTTCTTCTTCTTCTTCTTTTTCTCCTCCGCTCATTAGTTTACGTGCACCTTTTTGTTTCAACCGTTTATGCACCAATCGAAGTTTGAACTACACTATTTACTCTGCGACGACCGTCGCACAATCGCAGCGCACGCGTGCTTTCTCTATTTCACTCACGCTCGATTATATATATAGATATATGTTGTGTTGCCGGGAACGCTTCTCAACGCGCTTTACGCCACTGCGCACGACGTTTTTTTTCTATTTGTGCGGAGGAGGGAGAAGGAGACAACAGACGACTGTTCGTTTCTCTCTTTTGTTTTTTTTAAGTTTTTCCGCTCTCGTCGTGAGAGAGTAACGCCTCCTTTTTTTTTCTCTCCCCTCTCATTCGACACATTTGTTGTCTTCGTCGCAATAATATAATAATAAACGTTATGGTTCGAAAGCTCAATCATTACAAGGTACTCGGGGTCGCACCGAATGCGAGCGAAGAGGACGTCAAGAAAGCCTATCGCTCGCTCGTTCGCACGGCGCATCCCGATAAAGGAGGATCAGCCGAACGGTTTCAACGCATTCAGAAAAGTTACGAGTCTATTTTACAGAAAATCACTACCACTTCCGCGATTATTCAGAAAGCGAATGAGACGGAGAACAGTAAGGAGAAGAAGAACAGAGAAGGAAGACGAACGCGCGAGGGGAATGACGACAGTTGCGGTGATTTAAAGCAACGACGAGAAAAAGGAAGAGCAACTTTTGAAAAAAGTGAAAAGGAGGGAAGGAAAATAGACGAAAGCGAGAAAAATATCGACGATGCGCAGGAGCTCCGACGCGTGACATCAGATGCGCCGTATTCGTGGCGAGCGAAAACCATTTTGAAGAATACCAATAGAAGAAAACAAGAACATCATCGAAAAAGAAACGAAGAAAAGAAAGCAGAAGGTGGATGTGAAGAAGAAGGAGAAGAAGAAGAAGAAGAGGCGAAGGAGACGAACGCAACCGTATTGGATATTCGCGAAGATGCCGCGGATTCGCAGCCTCTCGTCAACGGTTTGAATCTCGAAAAAATCGGCGACGACGCCATGGCCGACGAAGACTTCTCGAGAGCGCGCGAGTGTTACACACAGGCGCTCGCCTTCTCCAAACTTGAAGGTCTTCATCGATACGCGGAGTTGTACCACAAACGAGCTTTGTGTCATCGCGCGCTCGGGGAGTACGAAGACGGATTGTCAGATGCCGAAAAATCGTGTTCGTTTCGGAGACTCTGGGTTGATCCATACTTGACGTGCGGAGATATTTTAGAAAGATTGGAACGGTGGACTGCAGCGCTGAAGAGTTACAGGGAGTCGCCAACGAAAGATGCGAGTCCAGACGTGAAATCGAAAGTAAACGAAGGCATCGCGAGATGCGAAGAGAGAATGAGGAGTTCATCGTCCATGTGGGCCGTTGAGAACGCTCACGAAGGAGGTATCAAGCGCGTCGCGGTGAAGTCTATACCAATAAAAGGAAATGAATCATCGACCATCTCTTCATCCGATTATACGTATTTAATCGCAACGTGCGGTGGAGATAAATTTATCAACGTGTGGTCTGCCGACGGTGAAAAAATTGCGAGATTGAAGTGTTTGGAAGATGTTGCTGATATAAAATGGAACGATGCGAAGGCATCGGGAGACGATATCGAGGTAGACCACGATTCAAATGCCAATGACACTGTCGAGGATGACATGTATCTATACGAAGATTCAGACGTACCCACACTCGCGATCATCGGACGCAATAACACGGCATTGATTTGGAAAAATATGGTTCCCGGAATGAAAAGTGGTGACGAACGGGTGCTGCATTTAAACGGCTTTCACGATGAAAAAGCAAGCATCACCGCGTGCGCGTTTTCACCGGTGTTATTCTCAAATCGACTCGCAACGGCGGATTCGAACGGAAAAATAGCCGTTTGGGATTGTCAGACGGGTTCTTTAGAATGCACGACGAAGTATCATCATCGTGATGTAGTGAATGGAATCGCGTGGCACCCGCAAACAGGTGCATCTCTGACTACAGTTTCTGACGACAGTGACGGACGCGTTTTTGATATCGATGGAGACATCAAAGATCCCGGGGGTTGCTTACACACGTTGCGATGGATGGCGAAACAAATGACGCACGTAGTGTACACGAATTGTGGACGTCTTATTTTAACCTCAACGTGCGATGTTTACGCAAACAGCGGTCGTGGTGCGTATCGTATTCTCGTTTGGTCGTCTGTGAGCGGGCGCTTGTGTAAATGGTACGACGATCACTCCAGTAAAATAACTTCACTCTCGTGGCATCCGAATCCTGGAACAAGAAACATATTGATGACTGGTGCTATGGATGGTATTTTAAGATGTTTCTCAATTAGAGCTTCACCGAGTGGAGCGGGAAAAGCGCTTATTCAACAAGACGAAAAAGCTGGTGATATTTTAAAACTAGCGGGCGAAAAGTGGACGCGGACGACTTCAGCTCACAATTGCGTCAAGCATAACGAATATGGTGGTTACATAGCAGTCGCGAGTGATGATTCGTACGTGCGCGTGTATTCGAGCGATGCGATCGAGCTGAAATACGAGCGAAAGTGCGGAAACTTCAACGTGTCGGAACAGTGTGCGTGCGTCGACTTGGCGTGGCTCACAGCGCCGATCTCTACAAGAACTGACAATGGACTGAAACAGATGAGTTTCTGGGGACTCGTAACCGCGACATCAACTGGAGAGTTGCGAATGTGGAAAATTCCTCGAAATCAGTATTCGATGGTCGCGGAAGATCAAAATCACGGCGAGAGCGAAAACGCGCCGCAAACTCTCGAATCTTGCACGTGGTGGGATCCAAACGAAAACGCCGATGAGGCTGTTCCTGAAAAATATAAAAATTTCCAGATCCAAAGCGCTTCGCGTCGAAATTGGCACTATCTCGGTCCAGGGATGAATAACAAACTGGAGCACAAAGCTCTGATTCTGAAAGGTTCTTCCGAAGAGCTCCAGTGCGATGTTGTCGTTGATGACGAAGTGACAGTGAGCGACGCGCTGTTACCTGGCGACGGTGAGGTATCTGAAGAAAACTTGGAAGCGATAGAAAACGAAATGCAGATGCACATGGCAGAGAGGAGGAACTTTATGAAAGACACGCGTAATTGCTCGAAAAGTAAACGCACGTATCACGAAAACTATTGCGAAAAGATCAAACCTTTACGAGAGCGAAGAGGAAGAATCTATCGCAATCTGAAATACTTAGGCATGATTTAATAAATACGAACTTTCTTCTTACCATTACAACGTTGTATTAAATTAATCGTATTATTACATTTCTGGCGTTTCAGGGTTATCGTCTTTGAACAAATCCGAGGATTCTGCCAACGATCTTTTAAAATCTTCGATCGCATCCGAGAGCTTTTGTGGCTCGACTCGAGGCGTTGCCTGGGCCTTCCGAAGTTCTTTGGAATAGCGTTGAATAGACTCTATGTGTGGGTTTATCTCGAGAGTGGACTCAAACAACGCTAATGCCTCGTCAAAAGATCTGGATGCAAATTTACATAAACCCATACCACTGCGCGCGCCAAAATGGTACGGATTCAGTCGAAAAGCTTCTTCAGCGTCAGCGTATGCGGCAGCAAAATCACCTTGCAAATACAAAGCTGTTGCTCGTTGATTCCAAGCTTCTGCAAACAATCCATTCGATTTCTGTATGACGGTGGTGAAGATATTCGTTGCTTTCTTCAGATTTCGCATGCGCTCTGCCGCTTGCTCCTCGATCGCATTCCTCTTGCTCTTTTTTTCCTTTGTAAACGCACTTTCCTCGTTTCCTTCTTTTTCTACAACCGTGTTCTTATCATTTTGTTCGACCTCTCCTCCTAATCTGGGAGTCACGTATTTATTATGCATTATGTCTTGTCCTTTCTGGAGCAGTAAATCGAGTTCCGTATCTCCGGATTTTCCGAAGAGAGTCCACATGCTTTGTTCGATTTGAGCGTGCGCTTTCGCGCTCACCGTTGGCATTCGAAGCGCTCTGGCGAGAGCTGGTAGAGCTCTCGGATCACCGACCAATCCAAGCTTCTTCGCCGCCGTGGCAATTACATCTTCATCAGTCTCGTTGGCTGTCGGGCTCACCGGATAGTTGACGCGCCTACATAAATCGCAAAGCATGCTAAAATTAATATCATCGTCGTCGTCCGCGGTTGGTTCAAGCTCTTTCTTGATTTTGACAGCTTGTTCGTAATCTTCCGATGCGAGGGCGATTTGTAACGTGAGTTCCAAAGCATCACATTTCTGCAAGTACTCCTCCACTTCGTTTCTCTTCTGCATCATCGTTGAATTTAAATATTGCGCGTTTTCACTGGTAACGATCACTAATTTTTCTTCTCCTTTTTCTTTTTCTTCTCCGCTTCCTCCTCCCTGCCCGGAGAACGACGACGAGTTCGTTATAAGTCGGACGCCTCCTCTCTTTTTTTTAAAGATCTTCTTCGCATTTTCGCTGTTGTTTTTCAAAGCGATGCCGCGCCGCCGCGTCGATGAAGACGACGACCCGACGACTCGAGCGCACAGAGCCATCGCTGCGATCTTCATTTCGCTTGCCTCCTTTATCGAATACTCAAAGTGTGTTTACGTCTGTGTTTTTAAAAAATGCGCGTGCGCGTGTGTTTTGACGCAAAAAACGAACGTCCCGGGAAGAAGAAGATTTTTTTTTTTCCCTCTCTTCTCCCCCGTGCGTCGCGCGATATGCGCGTGAAGCGTCGTCGTCTCGCACGCTTTCGATGATATTTCGAAGTTTTCAATCAACTGCTGTTCAACTGTCACAAAAACAATAATTTGTGTTCGAAACAATTAATCTTGATGAAGAAGAGCGCGGAGGAGTAGAAAAGAAGAGCGCGAGCGATGAGCGGGTGGAAAAAACTATCCTCCTCCTCCTACTCGTCGTCGTCGTCGTCGTCGTCGTCGTCGTTGATATCGTCCAAAAACAATGAACTCGGATGGACGCGGTATCTTTTCTCCACCCTTCTCCACGCGTTGCTAATTGTAATGTTGTGTTCCTTGATTGCGTTCGTGTTGACGCTAAAGAAAAAGAGAGAAAGACGGAGAAGAGAATTTAAAGCGAGAAAACTGGTTAAAGAAAGCATCAACGCTGAATTTATGACCGTAGAATCAGGTTCCTTCGAGTGGATAAATCTTTTGTTGCGACATCAATACAAATGCGTTCTGAGTCAAATTGCGGACGAACACGTGAAAAGAGTCGCAGTTGACGTTCTCAAAAGAATGGACGCGGGAAACAACAACAACAACAACAACAAAAATTCGTTCATCGGGGAGGTGAGCCTAGAAGACTTCTCGTTAGGAACGACGCCGCCGACTATTAACTTGTACGTCGCGAGGTACAATCCTAAAGCTGACTACGTACAGTTTGAGTGCGACTTCGATTGGGATACGAACGCGTCGCACGCGAGAATTCAAGCACAGATAAAGCCTGGAATGTATTTGAAAAGTCTCAACGTCCCGGTTCACATCACCAACTTATCCATTCACGGTAAGCTAATCATGGGAATGCGTCTGGTATCGAGAGAACCTGGCGTTTCTGGCGTAGATGTCTCCTTTAGAGAAACACCCACCGTCGACGTTTCCGTTTCGCCCATGGGTTTGCCCGTCTCTGATATTCCTGGTTTGCACGATTGGGTCATTTCGTTCATACAAAACGCGATTCAGAAAGATTTCGTGGAACCAAGACGAATGTATGTGGACGTAGAGCACACGTATATGGAAATTGCAAAGAAGGCTCAGCTCGAGAATTCAAACGGGATACTCGTCGTCAGGGTCATGAAGTGCAAGAATCTCGTAAACAGAAACATTAGCTTCGGGTACCCGTACGCCTTGATTTCATATCGCGGCACAAAGGCACGAACAGCAACCAGACCGTGGTCTAATCGAATAGAATGGGGATCGAGACACGAGTTTGCTTTGCCGGACTTTGATGATTACGATTACAAAGAGTACAATACTAATGAAGATGAAAATAGAAACGCCAAGAATAGAATTCATTGCGGTGAAGTGAGCGTCAAAATACTCGACCGAACGATAGTTGGGTCGATTGTAAAACTCGGAGAAACAAAATTTAAAGTTAATCGCTCGAAAGTTGTGAATGGAAAAAAATGCGACCGCGAAGCTGGCATGCAACGCGTAGATTTAGATTTAGACGTATACGGAGCAATGTCTTCGCGAAAACGGAAAAAAGCGCAAATAACAATAGAGTGGGAAGTCGTCGATGCAAACATTAGCGAGCAACCGACGCAGCGTGATTCTTTTGGTGATAATAATATCGATTCCGACATAGAAAGCGACAAAAATGACGATGCTTCCGACGACGGAGAGAAGGCAGTCGCACTCGACGGTGATTATGACGAGGAAAAAGTGAACGCAGACGCAAAGACGACAGAAGAAGATTTCGACAAAATCGCGTCGTCGAGAGGAATCGACGCGTCGCCTATTTTGTCGGCGAGTAGTGAAAATGTTTCACCTTCGAGACGACTATTTCGCGCGACTGGATCAGACTTGATAGACTCAACGCCAACCTCGGCGACGATTAAAGCGTTCTCGTCCACGAATTCTCCCTCGGTTGCTTCGACGACTTCACATTTGCTGCACACGGCAAAATTGCAACGCATGTTAAAGGAAGAGCGCGATCGATTCAACGATAAGATTTCAGATCTCAAGCAAGAAGTAGAAGACACCAGGGAGGAAGTTGAATTATGGCGGGAGCGTCGAAGCTCTGAGCTACGTCGTGCTATTCTCGAGGGCGCAGTATTCATTTCGCACACGAAATACAGGAAACTCGGGTTACGAAGAAGGGAGCGATATCGCTTTCACTACAACACGACGAATAACACTCTGAACTGGACATCGCCGTCGTCAAGGTTTTGGTTCTTTTCGCAAGGGCGCCAAACTTTAGTAGCTGAAGGTATCGCCGACGTACAAACTGGTTTCGACAACTTTACAATTGGGCAGAATCTAGAGAAAATGACAATCGGGAACAAAGGCAGAATGAAAGCTGAGAGAGCGACGCACGGATTAAATCCAAAGCGTTGCTTTTCAATTATCCTTCGAGATCCGACGGAATACGGCAAGAAATTGCGTGAGAATGAAACGAGCGCGAGTGCTCAGGCGTCGAAGAGCAGCGCGAGCGACTCCGCAAATCTTGAAAAACTGCGCGCGGAACGTTTATTGACGATTGATTTAGAGCTCCCGAGAAAAGGTAATGGTAGATCGGCGCGAGAATGGCAAACCGCAATCATAGAGTCGTGCATGCAAATGAATATATAAAATGTAATATTATTTTGGACAAATGCAATCTAGAACAAACGCGTATTCGAACGCGACTTCTTTGAACTTTCGATAGCGATCGGTCGCACTGAAGTGACCGGCGCTTAAATCCGTCTTCAGTAAGATTCTTGCGTCTTCGTTTTCGCACGATTCGCGCATGCGCACGGCGTATTTCGCGCTTTCCCAATACGCCACGCGAGGATCGTGTAAACCAGCGGTTATAAGTACATCAGGTTTGCGAGACTTTCGAATGTTCTCCATAGGCGAATACGATTTCATGTATTCGTAATATTTGGAACAGTTCGGATTTCCCCATTCAAGCCATTCTCCCGTGGTGAGGGGAATGGACGGGTCGCACATGGATACCATCACGTCGACGAAAGGCACGCCCGCGACGACGCACTTTAATAAATCAGGTGCCATGTTAGTGACTGCACCCATCAATAATCCACCAGCAGATCGTCCAGAGATTGCGAGTGTTTCGGGAGAAGTCCAACCACTCGCGCATAAATACTCGCCACAGTCGATGAAGTCGTTGAAAGTGTTCATTTTATTCAAATATTTCCCTTGCTCTTCGTACCAATATCTTCCGAGTTCACCGCCTCCGCGGATGTGCGCGACGGCAATAGTGACACCGCGGTCAAGCAATGGAACTACAGAACGATCAAACGATGGATCATTAGAAATACCGTACGACCCGTAGCCTTCTAAAAGTAGCGGGCCTTGCCGTTCTCTCTTACCTTTCTTGTACGCAATCGACACCGGAATTTTCGTTTGGCCGTCTCTGCTCGTGACTTGGATTTGCAACGTCTCATAATTCTTTTCTACGAAACCTTTCACGGCGGTTATTTTTTTCATGACTTTCTCTTGCGAGTCCATATCGAATTCATACACAGTTCGTGGATTTACCAAAGAAGAGTGTGTCAGTAACAGTTTATTCGTTTCGTAAATTTTGTTTGCTCCAACGCACGATAAAGACGCCGATGCGCGCGAAGGATAGACAACACTCGCCGCTGGCCATTCCGATCGATACCAGTCTGAAATGCTATCGTCTTCGTTATTAGCGTCGTCATCGAGTCGTAACACCCAAACTTGCGTAAATCCATCTTCCCTGCCATCGATGACTATGTGTTTTTTGAACGTCATTATGCTCTCTAAAGTCCGCTTCTCGCTCCAAGGGAATCCTTTTCCTTTTAAATCCGTCCAGTTCTCCATTCCGGGTGTTTCTAAGCTCGTCACTTTCAAGTCAAAGTTGATTTTTTTACCGAGTTGATTCGTCAAAATATACAATTTCTTATTATTTCTGCTCGGCTCGACGTAATATCGATGATTATCGCGCCTTTTCTCCACGAGTCGTGGTTTTTCGTTCTGCGACTTTTTCAAATCGAGGAGCCAAATTTCGTTGGTTTCCGTGGATTCGCTTTCGAGAATGAGAAAGTTGCCATTGTCGCTTTTACCGAAGCCGATGTTGTATAACTCGTCGTCTTCTGAAAGTAAACACTCATCCTCAGACTGAGGAGTGCCGATGTTATGTCTCCAGACTTTGTTAGGTCTGTGCGCATCGTCCATAGTCGTATAAAATAATTGAGTGTCGCCATTCCAAGAGACCGAACCGGTGGTGCCCTCGAGAACGTCCATCGGCATCTCTTCTCCGGTTTTAACGTTTCTCACTTTGATCCTGTAAGTTTCATACCCGGTTTCATCTACACCGTATGCTAATAAATTGTGACTTTCCGACATGTTGAAGCCACCAATTGAACAGTAGGACATTTGTTTCGCGAGATCGTTCACATCCAAAACGACGGTTTCATCGCCGCCTTTGGCGGTATTCGTTCGTTCTTGTCTACAGACGATTGGATAGGATTTGCCTTTCACCGTGCGAACGTAATACTCAAAGTTTTCACCCCATGGAAATTTGACGTCCACGTCGGTCTCCTCGATCGCTTTGACGATTTCGTTGTACAGTTCCGTCTCTTTTTTCTTCAAATGTTTCGTGTGCGCTTCCGTGTAGTCGTTCTCTGTTTTCAAGTACGCGAGAATCTCTTCGTTTTTTCTTTCGTCGTCGCGCAACCAGAAAAGGTCATCGTTGACCTTAATCGGTGGATCCATGGCATCTTCACCTCTGTTCTCGCCGGTCACGACGCCGAATGAAACGTCGTGATTGATTCTCTTACAGATAGGCTTTGGAATATTCTTCTTCGTAACGGCTTCGTTTCCTCCTGAAGAAGTTGATGCCGCCCGAGTGACGATTTTCCTCGCCGTAGAAGAAGAACTCTTTGTGGTGCGCAGAAAAGTAGCCGTAAACGCGATTGCAGCGGCGATAGGTAAGATTGGCTTCATCGTGATTTTTGACTAAAAGAAAGCGACGTGACAGAACGAGGATGATGCTGCTAGACGACGTTTTTTCCCTCTCTTCGCTTCTCAAAATCGGGTTGTTGTTGTTTGTCGTTTTTTTTTTGGAGTTGCGTACGAAGAGGAAGTTTTTCTACACTCACTCGTATAGGGGTTTGTTTTCTGTCTGTAGTCGGCCGCTTCACTTTTTCTATCTTTGCGCGCACGGTGCGATGATTCGAACACCGACTTTTTCAGGATCGAACAGTCGTTGTTCTGTTTCTCATTGTTGGAAGAAAACGTCTGCAAAACAGAAGCTTCATGACCAAAACCGGTTTCAGTCGAGAGTGCTGTTATTGCCGCGCTGTGCCCGAACTTTTACCACTTCGCGAGAGGAAGAGAATAGCTCGCCGTGGTGGTTTCCTCAAAAATCACCTAAACCTAAAAGCACCGGAAGGGCAAGAGTAATTGTAGCGTCATCGATATTCCCATCGTCAACGTCAGAGGGAAGAGAATCGAATGATGCCGACGACAACGCTCTAATTTTATACACGAAGCCGGGGTGCTGCTTATGCGAAGGGCTAGAAGAAAAGTTGAAAGCCGTTTTAGAATTAGCACATAAGTCGCAGCAACGGGAAACGACAACAACAACAACAACAACAACAACAACAACAACAGGAAATGTAGTAAATAGTAATAGCAAGAAAAGTCGCAATACTCATATCGCTCTGGATTTGCGCGAGTACGCGTTGGAAATTAGAGACGTTTCGTTGAAGAAAGAATGGGCAGACGCGCACGCGGGTGAAATACCAGTTTTATTCGTCGGTAAGCGCGGCGACGCGGACGACGCGCAAACGGCGTCGAAAGTAAAACGACCAACCCCTAGAGTGTCCGTCGAAAGGCTTAAACTCGACTTAGAGAAACATTTAGCATCATTAGCAGCAAGTACATCGGAAACGAATAGAGACGATATGGGAGGCGGCGGCGGCGGAGGAGGAGGAGGATGGACGGTCATCAGCGCAAAGCCGTTTTAAAGTGCTGCAAAAGTACTGAATACGACGGAGCTGCATGATACTAATTTCCGCATGTACGCGCTATATCTTCTATTCTACTCTGTTTCTTCTATTCTTCAACCAGCTCGCGAGTTCCTCGTGTCCTTCCATCTTAGCCATGTCTTCTGGACCATACCCATCGTTATCACGAAGTAGCGGCAAATCTAACTCTTCGACTAAGTACACGCATGCGTCGTAAAAACCTTTCGTGGCAGATTTATGGAGAATGGAGTGGCCGTTGACATTTGCAGACGTTACATCGAGACCTAAAGCGCGAAGGTACTTGAGCATTTTCACGTCGCCACTTTGTGCGGCCCAGTGAACTGCGTTGCATCGATACTTGTTTTCTCTGTGTATATCGCACTTGGCGACCTTGACCAAATACTCGCACATTTCAAGATGACCCATCCACGCCGCACGCATGAATGGCGTCGTACCGTCAGCCATTTCGCAATCTTTATCTATCTTTTTCTCTTCAATGAGCCATACGAGAACTTCCAAGCACCCGTTCCTACTCGCCCAATGAATCGCCGCTCGACCTTTTTTGCGCTCCGCGAATGCCGGATCCATGCCAACTTCATCAGTAAAAAACTTACACAAATCCAAAGCGTTCGAACCTGAACTCCAATGCAAGCAATTTGATCCGTGCTGGTCGCAAATAGTGTTGACATCGACATCTGGGTTCTCTCGTAAAAACCGTCTCGCATCATCGACGTTGTTTGTTTTACAAATTTCAAGTAATGGATGCAATGCCGGCGCCGCTTTCTTCTTTGTTTCCTCTTCGCCGAGCACCTCGGTAAATCGACTCAGCAAGTACTCCCGTTGTAAAGCGTCTATATTAGTCAAATCTATGAGCGAATTTCTCGCCGTTTGTTGTAAATGCTTTCCTTCCTCGTACGAATGTTTATGGACGCTTTGCGCATGAGTCACGAGTCCTTTTGAAGCTTCAAAGAAGCGTCCACACATCGAGCACATCAACTCCCCCATTTTCGCGTGCTCTGCTAATCGCTTCTTTGATAGTATCCGCATCGTTCCGCTTTTTGGACACGTTCTGACATCTGCGATGCCAGCCTTGTATATCTGGGAAGCGTCCATGTGTTCATAAACGGCGTCGCTCAAAGCGATGCTATCCGAATATTCGTTTCTTTGAATCAAACCGTACTCGGTAACCCGATACAATATAAGCGTGACATCTTTTGAATCGCGCGCTTTGCGACGATAACGTAAGTGAAAAATTCCCTCGAGAACACTCACGTGCTTTCTCGTTGGTTCGTTGTTCGTAGTTTTCACTTTCGTTGACTTCAACAGAGCTTCGCGGATAGCGCCCTCATCTTCTTCTTCTTCTTCTACTTCCTCATCATCTTCGCTTCCTTTTCCTCTTTCATTTGTGGCTATCCTTTTCATGTTTGCAAAAAGACAAACGAAGGCTTTACACGCGAAATCAGCGGAACCTTTTCTCGTAGTTTTTGTGACGACATTCCTCGCCAGCTGGAAGACTTCGTCGACGAGTTGGTTAGGTAAAAATGACTTCGCCGTCGAGACGAGTAAATTTTGTATATCCGCGCGCAACGCGTTCTCCTCATCCATATTTGATTATTATGATTACGAATACTTCTAATGCGCAACTTTTACGCTTTACGCTGTCATAAGATGTGAGATTGTGCGAAGAAAGGAGGAAGGGAGGACAAGCGAAGACTGAACGACATGTAATAATAAATAAGTTGTATAAGTAGGGGTTTGTTTGTCTGTTCTGGAGTCGTTTTGCGGCGAAATCGAAGCGCGAAAGAAAGTTCAAAAAATCTCGTTTTTGCCTGCATTTCAACGGAGCGCGCATTCTGAAAACACATATTCATGCATGCATATGCGCATCGTCAACAGTAGTGAGACGAGGAGAAGAGCATAAAAGGAAGGAGTTGTATTTCGTTTCAACGAGTTTCTTTAATCATGTTGGGGTCTTTAGACGAAGCGGCGGAATTCATCGCTTCGTCGAGAAGAGAACAAGAAGAAGAACAACTCGCTGGTGGAAACGACGCAGTGCACGAAGAAGGCGTTGATAACGCAACGAGGAAGAGAGGAAAAGGTTCCTTGAAGGGCGTGAAAAGAGGGCCGTACAAAAAAAGGAAGTTGGCGTCCACGACGACGACGACGACGACAACGACGATGAGAAAGGACGACGAGAACGAGACGAGGAGTGAGAATGAGAGGAAGAAGAAGAAGAGAAGTTTGAAAACTTTAGAAGAGAGAAGAGAGAGAAGAAAACGCATGAACGCATCAATTGATGCAAAGCTGGAAAGAATGCGACAGAGAAAATTGCTGGAACCTAAGAAGGTAATGAGTGCGTACAAAGCGTTTTCTGAGCACGATCCGCAAGCGAAACTTTGCAGACGTGAAAATCCGCTGCTGTCAAACCCGGAGAAATATTCGAAGTTGCGCGAGCTTTGGCATGTCGCATCAGACGAGCAGAGGGCAGAAGCGGAAGTGCACGTGAATCGAGACGAGCTGAGATATCAACGGGAAATGCAGACATATAAATATAAACGAGCATTCGTGCAGATTTCTGAAGCTCTTTTAAGAGGTGAACGTGAAGCCGCGGAAGCGCCCAAGCCTCGTAAAGGTTATTTTTTGTTTGAGAGTTCAGAGCGTGCGATGTCCGAAACAGTAAAGCATTCTAAAGATCTCTCCATCAAGTGGAAAGCAATGACACAAGAGGAAAGAGACACATTCAATGCTGATTTTACAACTCAGCAACACTTGTATAACAGCATGCTCCCAATTTTCGAGAAGAAGAGGAGACTTTTAAAAGAAGAAGATGAAGATGAAGACGAAGATCGAGTTGGGGAGGAGAACGACCCGCAGAAAGAAAATCAAGTAGAAAAGCAACAGCAAATAGGAATAGAAACGAAAAAAGCAAAATCAGGAATGAGCGAACGTGCGAATGCGGAACTCCGCGCGCGTTTCGAGAGAGCTCGAGGATTGGAATTTTTATGTGATGTCAAGTATACGCTCCCTTCGTTAGGATTGGACGAAAGTGATAAAGGAAAAAGAAGAAAATACAAAGATGCGATGGAAAAGGAAACTGGAATTGTTAACCTCGATCGAATGAAAATAGTGCCAAAGGCGCGGAGCGAGTTTGGGCAAGAAATACTGAAAAAAGAAATCGATGATTTGAGCGTAACTCCTTCGATGCGAGCTCTCTCGGGCAAATGTAACCTGGACGCCTCGAGTTTGGCAAAAATAGTCGTGCTCGGAAAGAAAGGCGGCGTCATCGATTTCGATAAGCTTAAATCATTCATCGAAACGAGTGAGAACAACGAGAAATTAGATGCAGCGTACGAGAAATACGTCAAATATAATCCACCAGATTGGGCTTCCTTTAAGGAGGAGCTTAAGCTGTAAGTTGTACTGTGCAGAGGTCGTTGCGCCGAAAGGTGCGACCTGACCGGGCAGCGCGTTTGAGCCTAGAAGTTATTATAAATATTAAGTTTTTGTGTGCTACTCTACAACTACTTTCGCCGCCGCTGGTTCTGAGGGAGCCTCGATGAAGGAGGCGTGTAGTACACGTACGGCACGTCCGGTTCCTCGCCTTCTTTCGATCGCATGCAATCTGTAAACGTCCTCCAAACTTTTGGCACTGTTAAAAACAAATTACCTCCCGCATACAAAGAGCAAATAACATCTTCTAGTCTATCGTTGCAACGATGCGGTTTAGCGCGCTTATCGGTATCGTAAAGCACCTGGCCTTGGTTTTTACGATACAGACCGTCCTTTTCATCGTGTGGGAACGGGTGCGAGGAGGAAGTGGACGGTTGTTCGTTTTCAGCCGACGAATTACGGCTCGTACTCCAGAATCCCATCGTTCCCGTCGAGCTCACACGCACCCCTAATTCAGTACGGCTCGAATTCTTCTCCCTCACCCTAAACCTTTTAGTTTACTACACTGTGAGCATGCCATACGTTTTTTATCCTTCTCTTTTCGCTCGCTTTCTTCTTCTTCTTCTTCTTCTTCTTCTTGTTCAGCGCGGCAAAAGAGTTTTTGTGGAACGAGTGATTGCACAGAATGAATTGTGTTTTTTTTTTCAACCGAGCGACTTTCCGACCGAGGAACACTCACTCGACTTTTTTATAATCAAACGTCGTCACATATCACACTCGCACGAATAAACAAAAGAAAAACACACACTAACATACACAGAGAGAGAGAGAGAGAGAAAACTAGCGAACCATCTCTGTACTGAAATATGGTGCTTTCTTCTCCAACGAAAAAACTCGAGAGTCCGGGCTCTTCGCGAGACAAATACGTCGACAGCAGAAGTCTTTTGGAAAAAGGTGTAAATCTCATCGCTCTTTTGATTGCGTTTCCGATTCTCGCGTTCTCCTATCCACTCTCTTTGCTCACGCGAGGAACGCTCCACGGCGTTTGGAACTTTTCAAAGGAGATACGACCACCAATTACGCAGATATGGGCTGACTTTATGACTTCAAACGTCATGAACGTCCGGTTTAAAATCGTCTCGCAGAGACAACTTTATAGAGATGGCAAGTGTGTCTATCTGTGCAATCATCGCGCGTGGGCGGATTTCTTCATCGACATGTCCTTGTGCGAAGGTCGGTCATTTACTTTGTCGAGAATGCTCGTGATGTACGTATTCCCGGTTTTCATGGTACCAGCCGTCTTTGTAGGTGCGGTGTTTCCATTTCGAAGAGACAGAAAAGGCGGTTACGAAGAATTAAACAATAGCATAGATAAGCACTGGTCTCGCTTCGAACAGTATTTCCCGGGTTTCTTGTGCTACCCAGAAGGGACGAGAAATATTAAACCGCACAGTTTACCACTCAAACGCGGGATGTTGAGATACGCTCACTCTAGGAAACTTCCTGTTCAAATCATTATTTGCGCGGGAAAAGAGAAAGTGTTGTCGCAAAAACGTTTCGCAGCCGAGCGAAACCACGTGTTACCGGTTGCGTATTCTTCCGTAATCCATAGCGATAGTTACCCAGTATTCGAGGATTTTGCCGAAGCCATCAGGCACTCGTGGGCAGATGAATGGGCGAACGCGTACAATCACGAGGATAAAATGGAAAAGCTCAAAGATTTCAAACCGAGTGAAAGAACGATTCGATACGAAAGATGGGTTGACGTCTTCACGGTTGGGACGGTTGTTTCCTTCCTCGTTTTCTGCGCGTTCGTAGCCCACGCTTTACAGATTATCTTTCCAAAAATTATAGAGTTGGGGCACGCTTAAGTTTCGTCTATAGGCGTGGGAATGTGTATTCGAACGTACGTACTTGAATAGTAGTGAAATGAAAATGACTCTTGTTTTGTTTTCCCGAGCAAAGCTTCTCTCCCCGAGTTTATCTCATTCCTTTACCTCGTAACTTTACACCTAAAACTCTCTCCAACTTCCCGAGAATCTGTTGATTCGGTATAGCCTTACCAGATTCGTATTCCTGAATGACTTGTGGGCGTTCGTTAATCTGCTGCGCCAGCTGCGCCTGCGTTAACTTTTTCGCTAAACGACCTTGCATGATGGCCTTTTTTACTTCCGCATTGACTGTCTTGTGCGTCAGCTCTTCGGTCTCGTTTTCGAGCTTCAACGCGTTACGCCCTGGGCCAGCTTTATTCACGTTCGAAACGTCTTTCTTTACCGCGGTGACGTTCAATCCTTGTCTCAATGCCTGTTTGTCATTGATATGGAACAGATAAAAGAAAGAAAGGCAACGTCGAGAGTCGGCGTCAGCAAAAATACATTTTTGGGCGTTATTTATTGAACAAGAAGAAGAAGAAGAAGAAAAGAATGCGCACATTTGCTACCGCTCTTTGATCCTTGAGCGTTCCACCGCCGGTACCGCTCCCAGTCGGTCGTTTCTTGGTCAAGACAACCTCTTTAAAGTCTTGATGATCCATCGTCCGTTTCTTCTAAATGAAATGTTTTTTCTTCGTTCGTTCCCAAAACGAGGGGTGTGTGTGGAAAAAATGAAGAATACGAGTAACACGAAAAATCTCGACTACAACGTTTTTCGGCACAAAAAAAACAACGAGACGACACATCACAAGCGCGAAAGTAAAAGATCAGAGCAGAAAAGACATCTTGAAAGGATACAGTACTGACATATAATAAACAACTCATACATATCTATATACAGCAATGAAGCAACGTCGCC
>Ga0182095_1198529_pt1 | contig 16914 bp, 14 predicted proteins | sample 041ome_19_FD_127784 | JGI IMG/M metagenome (GOLD analysis project Ga0182095, IMG submission 127784) | Metatranscriptome of coastal salt marsh microbial communities from the Groves Creek Marsh, Georgia, USA - 041412BS metaT (Metagenome... | ecosystem: Environmental > Aquatic > Marine > Intertidal...
ATCATGGCGGGTGAATTATCAATACCGATAATCTCGGCGCTTTCGGGTGCTGCTTCACTTAATGCTCGAGTTGCAACCCCCGACGAACAACCCAAATCGAACATTTTTGTGTTGGGTTGACCATATCGCTCGGCAATTAGCGTGATTAAATCGATGCTGAGGGTATATCCAGGGACGGAGCGGAGGATCATATCGTCAAAAACCTGAGCCACCGCGTCGTTAAATTCAAAAGGTGCGACCGCGTCTTGCAAGCTCGCATAAACTTTGTCTCTTTGAGCTTTATGGGTCGATGGCTTTAGGGGTTCCGATGTCATAGCGCTTTAGCCGTTTGTCATAACGGGTATCTTAAGGGACTTCCGACACAGGTTAAATCCTGATTTAGACCTACAAGGTTTGCGTTTCGCTGTCAGATTTAGGGTCAGATCTTGAATTCTAAGTCCATAGGACTATGATCATGGGGCAAGCCTTTGGTCTTGCTGTTGTATAGAACCCCGTAGGGTCTAAGTCGCCACGAGAAAGGAGTGCCCTTTGAGCGAGAGAATTCTGAGGATCAACACTGCGGGCATGCCGATGGCGTGGTTAACCTGGCAAGAGGCCGTGTTGTTGCACGCGCGGGATTTGGTCAGCTGGACCTACGGCGAGACTTTGAAGGTGGTGCAAGGCGGAATCAATAAGGTTGGGATGCGAACTCGGTTACCGCTGAAAAGTGTGCTTGCCTGCAAGGGTAAAGTCATTACTTTGGATTATCAGCCTTGCCTGTCGAATGCCACACTGTTTCGACGAGATCATCACACCTGTCTTTACTGTGGCCTCAGATTTGAAACCAAAGACTTGAGTCGTGACCATGTGTTGCCTGTGTCCAGGGGAGGTCTAGATGAGTGGACGAACGTTGTAACCGCCTGTAAGCGCTGTAACGCCAGAAAGGGAAGCCGTCTTCTGTCAGAATCGAGCTTGACGCTATTAGCCTTGCCGTATCGGCCGAATCATGCCGACTATCTTGCGTTAACCCATAGTGGTCGAATTCGAGGTGATCAAATGACTTTTCTTAAAAGTCAGTTCTCTGCTCACCGCCGACAGCAGAACGCGTTGTCTTTCGCGGAAGAAGCTTGACGCTTCTTAAAGAGCCCTCATTAGAGGGCTTTAGTTACTTGATAAATGATGAGGAGCTCAGCGCCGATGCCTGTCACTTATGAAATGAATCAAAAAACAGCCGTGATCACCATTGACCGAGAAGCACAATTGAATGCCATGGATGAAGCTGTAATACAGGGGCTTAGAGCTGCATTTGAGCGTTATCGCGATGATGGCACCGCGCGTTGTGCGATATTGTGTGCCGCAGGCGATCGAGCCTTTTCCGTAGGTGCTGACATTAAAAATGGACCAAAGGAGATGTGGCAGGGGGTGCCGTCAGTGGGCGTTGTGTTGAATAAGCCCATTATCGCTGCAGTTCAGGGCTATTGTGTTGGTGGCGCTTATATTTTGGTGCAGATGTGTGACCTGGTGGTCGCGTCAGAGGATACCAAGTTTCGATATCCCGAAGCGCAAGTAGGTTTTACCGGTGGTCTAATTGCCGGTTGTGCGACGAAAATTCCTCATAAGGTTGCTATGGAATTTATGCTCTTAGGGCAGGACTTAACCGCTGAACGAGCTTATGAGGTTGGTATGGTGAACCGCGTCGTGCCTCGCGGAACGCAATTAGCTGCTGCGCTCGAATACGCGAGAATTCTTGAACGTAGTGCCCCTTTAGTGGTTGAAACCATAAAACATTTCGTCGATCAGACAGTGCCCAAGGGGCCAGCAGAATTAGCCGCTCTGGCGCGTGATCCGTTACTTCGGGTTAGAGATTCTGAGGATGGTGCTGAAGGGCGCGCGGCCTTCAAGGCAAAACGTCAGCCCGAATTTAAGGGTCGGTAGCGAGCTCACTGCAAGCCCTTATCCTTCAATCTTTGTAAGCTCCACACGCTCAAAACTTCCAATACTCTCGATACCTGTAAGGCAATAGTGAGTCGAGGCCGGTCGCCACTTAAGCGATCGAGGTAAAGCCCGATGCGCTGGATAGGCAATTGCTTTTGCTTGGTTGCTGGTAATGGTAAGGCTAGGCGGCAGCAAGTTAACGAGGTAAGACCTTCTATCAAACATTTGGTGGCGCTTGAGTGGCGACCACTCGATTAGAACAGTCGCAAATGCTCCCTAAATAGTAGCCAGCCGGTACAAGATGGCGGTCCTTGTGATTGGCAATGTGGCGTTGCTTTTTTTAAACAGACGCTGCCTTTTTAAGCAAGTGTCTCAGCTCTGATCTTGTAGCGAGCTCAGATCGCGCGCGCCATCATAAGCAATTCCTTGCTCGATAAGCGATTCAATCTGACTGTCTGATAGACCGCTGGCCTTGAGCAGCGCACGGGTGTGTTCTCCGTGGCGGGGTGCAGGCATTCGTTGCTCTGGGCTGGAACGCGAGAATCTAGCCGCAGGTCGAGCCTGCCTGATCTTGCCTGCAACTGGATGTTCGATTTCAAATAGCAATTGGTTTTCTGAGACTTGTGGGTGTTGGATCATTTCATTACGCGTTAAAACCGGCGCGCAAGGCACTCCTGCAGCTTCAAGACGCTCTAACCAATGCTCTGCGGTGTCAGTCAAGAGCGCGTCTTGAGTCATTTGTAATCGGACATCAGCATTACGGTCTCGTAGAGCAGGCGTTGTGAAACGTTCATCGGCTTTCCACTCAGGGTGACCGACCGCATCGCACAGCCCCAACCATTGTTTGTTTGCCATCGCTGAAACCGAGATATACCGTGTTTGAGTTTCGTAAATCAGGTCAATGAACGTGGCTGCTCTTTGCTGGCTGACCTCGTGATCGACGAATGTCTGGCTACCCATGTCAGAGGACCAAAGGAAATTGACCACGGCGTCGAGCATAGAGACTCGAACGTGTTGACCCTCTGCACTTCGAGCCTTATGGACTAAAGCACTGCTGATGGCCTGGGCTGTTACTAAGCCGGTTAACTTGTCCGGCAATATGGTTCGTACCAGTCTGGGCCTGAGTTCGTCGGATCCACCTTGAATCGTTGCGAGCCCACTGACCGCTTGGATAATAGGATCATAGACTGGTTTATGAGAGAGCGGGCCCGTCTCACCAAACCCCGAAATCGAGACATAAATGACCTCAGGGTTGACGGCGACGACATCATCGTAGGCGACGCCCAGACGTTCAACTACCCCAGGCCTGAAGTTCTGGATCACCACGTCGGCATCTTTGGCGACTGCCAATAGGGCTTGTCGACCCTCGGGCTTTTTTAGGTCAAGCGCGAGCGCCTGTTTGTTTCGGTTGTTATTGAGAAAAACCGTTGTAAAGGTTTGACTGCCATAGCCAGCGCCTCGGGCGTGATCGGGGGCCGTAATAGATTCGACCTTGATCACGTCTGCGCCTTGGTCTGCAAGTAGCATAGTGGCCGACGGACCGGAGATGACCGTAGTAAGATCAACAATTTTAATACCTTTAAGAGGTCCTGCCATGATCGACTCCAATAATTCGCTAGACCATAATGTATCAGGTTTTAAAGGAAGACGGTCACGACCATAATCGTTGCTGCTGCTGCCTGCTCGCACAGCGCTGAGTTAATCATTAAAGCGCCGAGATAGTAGGTGTTTGGCCTAGTGGGGCGTTATTCAACGGACGTTTTTGTCACTGACTAAGACCTTATCCTGAGTCCAAGGATGGTTTCAAAGGAATACCATGAAACAAGAACTGGCAATTTTGCTGAGGCTTTCAGGGCCGATGATCGCCACCCAGTTTTTCATTATGGGCATGGGGTTCGTTGATACGGCGATGTCTGGACACTATAGCGCAGTCGATTTGGCCGGTGTCGCGATGGGCGGCGTGATTCTTTGGCCACTGTTTATGTTGTTTGCCGGCGTATTAACCGCATTGACACCCATGGTATCTCAACACCTTGGTGCCGGTCAGCGGGATCTAGTTGGAGCGCTGATTCAGCAAGGCTTGTGGGTCGCCTTGTTTTGCGGCGTTGTGCTTTTTGTAATGGTGAGAAATGCCGAACCCTTGCTTGTATTTTTTAAGGTTGAGGCTGATGTCATTAAGATTGCTACCGCCTATCTAAAAGCGGCTGCCTGGGGATGCCCGGCTGTTTTGCTGTACGTTTCGTTTCGATACGCCTGCGAAGGCCTTGGCCAGACGTTGCTGCCCATGCTAATTGCAGGCTCGACGCTGCCCGTGAACGCTCTGCTGAATTATGCGCTAATTTATGGTGTTTGGGGTTTGCCAGAGCTTGGTGGTGAAGGCTGCGGTTGGGCAACGGCGCTTACCATGTGGTTTGAGCTCGGACTGATGCTTGCATTAATTCGACGCCCTTGGCTTTTAGATACAGGGTTATTAAAGCAGTGGTTTTGGCCATCTCAGAGATTGATTCGAAGTATTTTGATGGTTGGTACGCCAATCGGCATAACGTTGTTTCTAGAGATGACGGTATTTTCTTTGGTGAGTTTGTTGGTCGGGTCCCTCGGCGTCGTTGCGATAGGCGCTAATAGCATTGGTGGAAATCTCAACTGGCTGGTTTTTGTCATTCCAATGGCGTTAGGCTCAGCGGCGAGTATTCGGGTCGGATTTTATGTCGGGTCTAGGGACTACGAGCGCGCCGCCCAAGTTGCGCGATTAGCAGTGACTTTGTCAGCGGGATACGCTTTGATGGCGAGTTTGGTCCTTGTAGTAGGGCATGAGTTTCTACCGAAGATCTACACTTCGGACCCGGCGGTGTTGATACTTGCGGCGGATGTGGTGCTAGTCGTTGCAGCTTATCAGTTTTTCGATTGTACTCAGGCAACGATTATCGGCGCGCTTCGAGGCTACAAAGACACCCAGTTCCCTATGTGGCTCTCCACCATTGGCTACTGGTTCTTGGCCTTGCCGATAGGGGTAGTGTTGGGCTGGGGGCTGCTGGGGTGGAATTTGGGCGTCATTGGATTCTGGATCGGGCTAGGTTTTGGCGTCGCGTTGATCGCATTCGGAGGACTGTTCAGGCTTGGGTGGATCCGCAGAAACGTTCAGCGGATAGAGCAGTTGGCAGCGGTTTAGTCTTTGTTATTTTCTAAATGTCAGATTTTGGGAGGGGCCAATGATTCGATTGCCAAGATCGGCGCCGAGTAATCAAGTTTTCCGGGGTCTTGAAACCGACGGCGCATTGATCGTAGAAGGATTTCTAGAGGCCGAAAAGTTGATGACCTTAAAAGCCGTGGTCACAGCCTTAGCGGATCAACATGCCTCTGGCGCCAGCGGTGAAGCACGCTTTTGGCAAGCATTTCATGGGTCAAAGACCAAACGTTTTACCGGGATCGGTCTACACACCGAGATATTCTTCGACTTACTCGAGGATGAATTGTTGCAGACTCTGGGTGATGCGCTACTGACAACATCGGGCAGCCAGTATTGGATGAACACGTGTCAAGCGATGATTATTGGGCCGGGCGAGCGCGCACAAATGCTGCATCGAGACTGCGACAATTGGTCAAGCGTTACCAGTCTGCTGTGGCCTAACTGCCCCGAGCTGACATTCAGTATGATACTTGCGCTAGACAAAGTTGATGAAGCCGTCGGCGCAACGAGAGTTATCCCGGGCAGTCATCTATGGTTGGATCACAGTAGGATTGGTGACCCAAATGACGCCGAGGCCGCGGAGCTGGCTGCTGGTGATGCCTTGGTCTACAGCGGAAAGGTGATCCATGGCGGTGGAGAGAATCAAACCTTGGATCGATGGCGCTGGGCGCTGCATTTGTCTTTTGTGGTTGGATGGCTGACGCCGGAAGAGGCAGCTTCGCATATCTTTACCCGAGAGCATGTAGCGAATCGATCTGAGCGTACCAAGCGGTTGCTGGGATTTAGTGCTTTTAATCCTTATCCAGCAAGAGGTGGGCGCCTGTGGCTCAAAGATTTCCAGACCTGGTGAGCGCGATCGATGCTTATGAAGGTTTGACCGTTCCTTGATTGGATAGAGCGGTAATCAGGGTAAGGTTTCCGCTGAGCGTCCAGAGTCTGTAACACAGTAGGATGCTAGCGGTGCCCACGCCGGCAGCAAGACCATACCAGAACCCATAAACCTGAAGCGCTGGCATGAACCAACCAAAGCCCAGCGCGCATCCTAAAGGTAGGCCAATAACCCAGTAACTTAAGAGCGCAACACGCATGGGAATCTGGGTGTCCTTGTATCCTCGTAGCGTGCCAATGGCGGTGGATTGGGTTGCGTCAAAAATCAAAAAAAAGACGACGAATAGCAAAAGTTCTCTAGCAAGATTAATGACGCCGGGCTCCTCTGTGTAAAAACCAATGAGTACTTCGCGAAGGGAGAAAATGAGCACAGCGCCCGTAACGGCTAGCAACATGCTGCCAGCGATGGCGATTCCGGCGGTGCTTCGCGCAGCGAGTGCTTCGCCCTCACCAATTCTAAAGCCGATTCTTATGGTTGCTGCCATACCAAGGGCCATTGGCGGCATGAAGAGCACCGCATTGATATTCATTGAAATATTGTGGGCAGCCACCACCTCCGGTCCGTAGCGTCCGAGAAGCAAAGTGGTAAAGGCAAATAACCCCATTTCGGCAAAAATCGTTGCTCCGATCGGCAACCCCACAATTAAAAGTTGTTTAATTCTTGGCCAGTCTGGTGCTGTGATACGCCGCAACCATTGGGTTTTTTTGAAACGGGGCCGGGTCACGACGAAGACAACAAGAATGAGTTGGAACCACATGATGATCGCTTGAGCCACCCCGCAGCCGATGCCGCCTAGCTCTGGAAAGCCGAAAACCCCGTAAATAAGCACGTAATTTAGAGGTATTTTGAGTATCAGTGCCGATATGGCGATCAGCAAGGCGGGTCTTGTAAACCCCATACCGTCGGCGAGAAACCGCAGAGCGAAAAAACACATCAGAGCAGGTATACCGAGAGAGCACATCTGCAGATAGGCAATAGATATCCGCGCCGAGCTCGCCTCGACCTGCAGCAGGTCGTAGATCGGGCCAATTAAATTCAGCAACAGTGCTGCGGCGAGCCCACCGACAATAGCCATCCAGAGGCCCTGTCGAATCACTTCGCCAATCTCTGTAAATTCCTTGGCGCCATTGAGTTGCGACACCGTAGGTGTCACCGCTTGGATGCAGCCCATGAACAAGAGCATCACCGGCCACAAAACACTAGAACCCAATGCTACCCCTGCTAAATCCACCGCACTGTATTGACCAGCCATAATGGTATCGGTGACGCCCATACCCATTTGCGCCAGCTGAGCCCCCATTAGGGGTAAGGCCAGTTGAAACAATTTTTTTATTTCAAGTCCGATGATTTTCATCGATTGGGTTGCCTTGGCACCTTTGGCGGAATTTTGTTCATAAGATAATACGGCCTCATAAGGCGGCGCCTTGGTTTTGGTCAAGGCCCGGGCAGTATTCATTACGAGTCTGAATTCGGGGCCGCGCGGGTGCTAACAGCTGAACGCAACAAGAGATCAGGCTGCGGCATGGGTGGTCAAGACAGCTTTTGCTGGTGAATTCTGACAACTGCATGTAGGGTCCGCTGTGAAACCGAGGCAACGAGTGCTCAAAGTCCGATGATCCTAGATCAGGCGACAGTTTGCGAGTTTTTGTTAGCGAATTGTGTCGGAATACAGGCGGATTTATCCTCATTGAGTGCCGCGGAACTGAAGGTAGTTTTGCTGTCCGAATGTATTATTCGAAAACGATCAATTGCTTGTCAATGTTCGACAAAGATTACCATCTGCCGTCTTAGAAGCTCTGAGTTGCAGAAAAATTAAAAGCGCTCGCTGAAGAGCCAATAAAAATAGGGTTCCGGAACTCGGGTGACGAGGATGCGCTACCTTAAGCTAGGTCCTGTCGAGGCTGTATTGATCTAGGTAGGCCAGCAATAGTGCGCCCCGATGCAGTATCGCTGGATGGCTAGCGTTAATTCGCCAAAAACGTGTGCGGGCATCATCTGGATGATCCTCCTCAACAACTTGTTGTAAATCTGCAAGTTGCCAAAGTGCGGTGCTCAGGGTGCTCTTGCTGATGTTTAGCCGTTCGGAGAGATGTTTTAGGGTAAGGGCTCTCTGATCATTAAAGAAGTGAGCTTCCCACAAGGCAAGCTCCACACAATATTGTGTCAGCGTATGGTTTGGATTTATGGCGAGCAAAGAGGTAGACAAAGACTGCGCGAGCGAGATGTTGAGCTTACAGGTACGAATGCCAAATGGGTTATCCACCTCTTTAAATGGAATCTTGGCTCGCCGAAAACTGATTCGAAATGTGTCGATGATAGAGGGGCTTGGTAGCCACTGACCGTTTCGCAGAATCAACCTACCGGCACAAAGACTTTTGTTTAAAGATCGATTGACGATTTCGTTTTCAAAGGGGATGTTGGCGTAATAATCCTCGACAACAAAAGGTTGATTAGCTTCAAAAAATTTAGCGGTGTAACAACATTTTAAATTCCAAATCTTGAGGCTAGATTTTGATGTGTGCATATTCTTAAGGAATTGCACGCCGGCATCGGTTAAACCGGTAAGAGCACCTTTTTGCGGCCGTTTGCATTGAGGCCGAGGCGAGTTTGTAAATCTGAGCTGTGCCATACTTCTTCCTTGAAATATCGATGCTCTTAACGGATGCCCTTAACGGATGCCCTTGAGGTAGTCTTCCTAACTACAACTCAGGCAACTAGAACATGTTTTCCGATTGTAGGCAATACGTTTTCGAGTTCGCTCTATTGATTGATATTTTGGTCTGGATAGCCTAGATATTGCACAGACTAACGACCCTTAACAGTGGATGATTGATCTCGAAGTTGTGAGTAATGATAGATATGCTAGTACAAACGTTGCAGATGATTTTGAACGAGTTTTGAGCTTAATGACGATAAAAGAGGGTTTAAATATCACTAATGATTTTGGTGCAGCCTTGAAGGCCGCAATTTCAGGTGTTTTATCTTTGATGCTGTCGTTTGGTATTAACGCTGAAACAAACGATCGCCCAGCAGGCTTTGTTAATGTAGCGACGTTTGCGCCTGAGATTATGTTATCGATTCGATACGCGTCTGCGGACAACTTTCTTGGCAGAGTGGTCGAAGGGTATGAAGCGCCCTCGTGTTGGTTAGTGATGCCTGCGGCCGAGGCTTTAAAGCAAGCTCATTTAGTCCTTGAAGCACAAGGTCTGGGGCTTATTGTTTTTGATTGCTATCGGCCTCAAAGGGCCGTTCAGGATTTTGTGTCATGGGCGCTCACCAAAGAAGCTAGTCAGAAAGCAGCTTACTTTCCGAGGGTTCCAAAATCTGAATTATTTGCAAAAGGGTATATCGCTCGACATTCTAGTCATAGCCGAGGCGCGACTGTTGATGTCGGGATAGTTAGGTCAGCATCTGAAACCAAAGCTTCGATCGAGGCTAACCATGAGGCGAGTCAGGCCTCTGTCTGTCAACTGCATGCTTCGCAAGATCAACGAGCCGGCATGCTCGACTTTGGTTCCAGCTATGATTGCTTCGATGTCATCAGTCATACAAAACACCCGACCATAAGTGCAGGCGCAAAAGCGAATCGGGAACTGTTAGTTGAGACGATGTCTGCAGTAGGATTTAGCAATTATCAATTAGAATGGTGGCACTTCACTTTGGATGCTGAGCCTTATCCGACGGTGTACTTTGACTTTCCAGTCTTAGCACAGTGATCGATTGCCTAAAGCTAATAAAGCTAATTAAGTGCTAATGCGGGATGGGTTTTGCGGATCAGGGTCCTTTAAATAACCTAGATTATCCAAATTGGCATCATGGCGAGACTGCGTGATTTCATACTTAGAAAAGAGATAAAGCGCCAAAGAGGGCAGCAATACGCTAATAATAACGATGGCCAACGCCAGGTGTTCTATTGCCGCTATTTTATCTGCTTGCGTCCCCTCTGCTGAAAAGCCCACTACACTCAACAGAACCCCTTTAATCATCAGGCCGATACCTGAAACGGACTTTTGAATAAGGTTAGGGCCAGCAAAAAATAGCCCTTCAGCTCGTCTTCCCGTTTGGGTTTGGCTGTCTTCAACAACATCGGCGGTCATTGACCCGACCAGAATCCAAGCAAGCACGGCGACTGCAGCAGAGATCAGTGAGTGCAGCATCATGACCCACCAAAGCGCGCCATATTGATCGCCATTGGGCGGGAGTATTTGAGTACCAAAATGAATGTCTGTAAGCCTGAGAATTAAGAGTAAAGGGCCAATGACAATAGATAAAATAAACAGTGAGACAGCCAGTCGTTTCTTATCGAATTTTTTAGCCAAAGGGCCTGCAAAGGCGCTGATAGCCATGGCGGCCATTAGATCGATGATGGCAAAGATGGCGACATCAGAAGGTTTCCAGTCCCAAAAAAAACTATTGAAGTAAAATCCAAGGCCACTGGTTAGACCAATGAAAACCGCAAAAACAACGCCGGAGAAAAACAGCATTAGCCAGGATTTATGATTGAGCGTCTCTTTGATTTCGCTCCATATGGCTCGAATCGATGTCGGTCTGCTCGATTTTGGGGCCTCGAGGTGAGGGATGTCTTTGAGGGTGCCAAAGGCAAAAATCGAAGCAGTAATGATGATTAAGCTGCTTCCCCAGAGCGCCAGTTCTTGGTAGCCATCAAAGTTATCGTAAGAATCCTTTAAAAAATATTTTTGGGTTGCCCAAAAAATCCCGGCGCCTCCAATCCAACCGAAAAAGCTACTTAAACCATGGAGTTGGGTTCGCTGATGGTAGTCCTTAGAAATTTCGGCGCCGAGCGCCTCACGTGGAATCTGGTACAGAGTCCATGAGATTCGCAACAACGCGATGAAGAACAGTAATTGGCAGAATAGCCCTAATTGCGAGTCTGCTAGCTGCCATGTGATGAGCAGAAAATAGAACAATGCACCGGGGATAATGCTGGCAAAAATGTAAGGATGCCTGCGACCTAGGCGTGTTCGTGTGTAGTCGGAGAAGTACCCGATCAGCGGATCGGTAATGCCGTCTATCACCAGAGCAATGGCCAGGGCTAAGCTGACCAAGAGGGCATCAAGGCCAAGGACGTTGTTGTAGTAGTAGAAGATCGGCGCACCAAGCAAATTGCCTTTAATGGCTGGTGAAAGATTGCCAATGCCATAGAAGATGAGACTCGAAAATGGTGCGCTTCTCTGTGCCATAAGGGATTCTCCGAGCGAGGCTTTAACGTTAACCTAAACTTCTTCGATAAACTATGTACCAGAAACGACTTTGATGGCTTGGTTCTTGATTTTATGTAGAACTAAACTTGAGCTGCAAGAAGAGATTCGCAACGTCTTATTAGGCTACGCTCTTAATGTGCCTTCATGGGTATCGGTGAACGTATGAGACGACAAAATGACAGCGGGTGAGGTCAGGGAACTTGGTTGGATAGGACTTGATCCAAAAAGCCCAGCGATTGATTCGCTCAAATCCACTTTAGCCAGTGAACCAGGGTTAAAAGGCTTTGATGTGTTTTCGCCAGATGCAATCAGCGCGATTGCAAAGGCTTTCCACCGAGATGGCTTTGCGGTCGTAAAAGATGTGTTGTCCCCTCAGGCTCTAGCCTCCTTGCAAACAGGTTGCGACCGAGTGGTCCAGGAAATGCTGAGCCTGGACCCAGAGGCAAGGGGTAATCGTGGATCTCACCGATACTCGTTTGGTGGCGCGTCCCTTACCGGTGCTCAGCTGCATCAGCCAGAATGGGTTGAATTACTTGAAGTAAGCTCGGTTATGCAGATGATTGAAGCGATCTTCGGCAGTCCAGATTTCATTGTGAGAAGTGCTGGCGGTGATTTTTGCTTACCCGGGGCGATCGATTACCAACCGCTGCACTCGGATATATCGGATCGAAAAGAGATTACGCTGAAACCAGGTAAGACACTGGTCTTAGGATCTTTTTCAGATCCGGAGGGTCTGGTCGACTACCGTGACTTACCTTGCCCCTATATCTCGTGCAATTTTTTGACCAGCGATTGGACCTCGCTGAATGGCCCGATCCGACAGATTCCAGGAACTCAGCGTAGCCATCAACCGATCCCAAGTTTGGACCAGGAGCCAGACTGGATGCGCGTCTCAAGGCTCTTTCCTTTGAAAGCAGGAAGCATCATTTTAAGGGATGTTCGCGCATGGCATGGTGGTACTCCTAATGTCTCCCAATTCGTAAGGTGTATGCCAAATGTCGAATTCTTAGCACCTTGGTATCGAGAACCTGTCGTGCGCAGCTTGCCTTTGGCGTTATATGATCGGTTAGAACCAGTGGCCAAATATCGGTGTCGCTATATTGTTGAGCAGCCCGGCTCACCGCTCCGTCTTGGCTATCGGCGCGAATTTGGTGGTACCCCGGAGAATTCGCGAAGTCGCCCCAAAGTGCGCTAGCTAGGCGCGATAAGGCGTGCAAAGTTAGGATAACCGCCTCGCGCCTTATGGGGTAATTCGTTAGAATGCATGGGTTAGGACCGAGGGGACAATCTTTTGACAGACTATGATGAGATTTTAATCGCGCTGAGAAAGATTACTCGGGCAATTGATCTCCATTCCAAAAAATTGCTAAAGGCCTCTGGTTTAACGACATCTCAGTTACTGGTGATGCAAGCGATTAGAAAATTGGATTTAGCGTCGCCAAGTGCGATCGCCCGAGAAGTCATGCTGTCCCAAGCCACGATTTCTTCACTGTTAGATCGTCTGGAACGTAACCAGCTTATCCGACGGTCGAAGGGACATGTTGATCGCCGTCAAACTCGAATTGAGCTCACCACATTAGGCGAGGAAAAACTTGCCAATTCGCCTTCACCATTACAGGCAGATTTTGTTGAAAATTATCAAGCACTGCCTGACTGGCAACGCCACATGCTGGTTGCCTCAATGCAAAAAATTGCAGGCATGATGAATGCCGAAGAGCTGGACGCAGCGCCAATCTTAACCACGGGTGACATTCATGCGACCTCAGTGGAGTGATGGCTGCTTTACAATAGTGAAAGGTAGGTAGGCGGCGACCAGGGTGCCGTCATAGCTACCTAACAGAAATTCATGATCCGTTAAGGGCATCCAATCTTGAAACAACCCTCTTGGTTGCCTGGGATTACGACGCTGCTCGTTGGGGATGGATTCTACCGCGAGCTTAACAGGCCGCTGAATTTGCAAGACAAAGCCCCCCCAGTAAAAGTATCTAATCTCACCTGATCGCATTAACACCCCGACCGAGCCGCGGTCGTTGTGGCCGAGGGTAATGAGGCGCTGGTTGTTTCTGATTCTTATACTGTACATTTATACAGTATAATGTTTTTTAACAGCACTGGAACGAAAACAGTAGATTGCCTATACTGCTGCCTCGCGTTAATGCCTTATTCAAACCGCTCGTAGCTCAGCTGGATAGAGCACCAGGCTTCGAACCTGGGTGTCGGGAGTTCGAATCTCTCCGGGCGGGCCATCTCTGCGTAACACGCTATCTAGTTTTACCGACCCGCGAGTTGGCCATTGGTCTTACCGAAGATTTAAATGCGCCATCGATCCATCCAATTTTGGGCTTTGCAGCTCTAGTGCTTGCAAAGCCTAATAGAGTCGATATTTTGCGCGCTTGAGGTATTGGGCCTATGGGTTGGTTGGTTTTTTCGTGACCAATTCCCAAGCCGGTTAATGCTCGACCAGAACACGCGATAAAACTTCTATTTAATATCAAAGTATTTTTAGTGGCCATGAGGCGAGTCCATCGAGCTGCTTTGTTACTGGCGCATAGCATCAACGCTGCGACCTTTGAATCAGATAGGGTCTTCAGCGACTCTTGGCAAAGGCGTGGTGTTGACGCAGTGGCCCTCCGTTGTGTTTTTGATCAGCAGCATAGACTTAACTAGCTGCATTGGTTGCAGGCGGCATAGCCAAAAGGAACGCATGCAACCTTATAAACTACCCGTGCGGTGGCTATAAAGAGGATACCGATACCGCCATCGGTGGCTTTTGTTCAGCATCTATGACCAGTGTCGGGTCGGTGGAATCGAATTAGAAGTGGCAGGATTCATCAATGGTTGGTAAAGCGAGATTAGAGGATGATGAATCTTCACCTGAGTATTGAGATAGCGAGCTAATGGGTGGCGGGCATTGGGTTGATCATCGCTCGCAAGACCTCGAAGACCCCGAAGGACAACAGGAGTCAATCACGCACTACACGGTATGCGGGTTTGAGCAGTAAAACTTCTTAATATTGAGAGTTTAGTCGTGTCGAAGATAAGAAGGGAACGCGTTACCAAGGCCTATCAGTGATGCAACATCAGGTTCGGTGAACGGTGTTTTTGTACCGCTAAAAAAGATGAAGTGGCCATACTGGTTATTACATGCTTTGCTGGCTGATTGAAAAAAGGGCTTAGCGCCATCAGGCGCTAAGCCCAGAGATTTACGGCGTAGCAGAGTAATAGGTTTCACAAATCATTGCGAAGCCATGCTCATAGACTCGATCGCCCTCCAGTTTGGCTAAAATTTTGCCGAACCAAGGTTCTGTTCTGGCGTCCATAGCCCGGCCCAGTGTAGGACCATCATTAGCGCCAAGCGAAACCATCACTGTTCCTGCTGTGGTGCCAGTATCGCCTACAAAGGCTTGCAAGTTGATCGGATGACCGCGCTCATTGAGCTCTGCTTCTAGATTGGACAAGGCTTTCAGGTAGCCTGCTAAATCGTCAGTTTTCACCCAAAGATTGTAGAAGTAGCCTCTATCTGATGTGCTCTCTGCGGCTTTTGCAATTCGCCAGTTATCCCAAGTACGAACCGTTCGCTCAACGTCATTTTTAGCGACTTCAGCGGCAACAATAGGGTTCATAACGCTATTGCCCCAAGCTGTCTCCTGAGAATCAAAGAAAGACCACAAGTAATGGTCGCCCATCACTTCTGCCCCAGCGGTGGGTGAACAAAGACCCATCGCGGTCGCATTGTTTGCTTTAGCAATAACGGGGGCGCTGGATTTTGCCCAAGCGGCGTAGCCGGCGGCATCTTGCGTGTTAACGGTAATAAGCGTCATGACAGGTTCGGCCTTAGCGAAGGCTGCGGTAAGCAAGGCTGTTGCCACGAAGCCAACGGCGAGTAGTCGATTCATAATCTATCTCCTGAATGGTTAAATAGTGAAGCTGATAAGCAGGCTCCAATACGGGGCTTGTATTGCGTTTAGGCTAACCGGTGTTATTTTTAGTTTTGAAGCTAGCCTGTAGAAGCTTGAAAGATTTCCTCGGCTGGGGTCAACGATCGTTCGATATTGGTCTCAATACAAATCTCAATTCAAATCTAAGTACGCTAGGTTGTCCTGCGCATCAAAAGGCATGGCTCCAGATGGGAAATAAGCTCTATCTGCCCTAATTTTGTTAATGGCATTTTTAGCGACTACTGGTTATGAGGATATCAATGGGGGTTGAGTATACGCCGCCGATTGGATCAGGCTAATTCGCTCAGAAATTTGACAAGGCCTGAGGGGTTTGCCTATAGTCGCGGCATGAATCAGATGCTGAAACAATCATCGTTACTAGTCGCGCTTTCGCTGCTGCTGGTGAATTTTAACGTTGAGGCATCTCATGTTCATTCAGATGTGCTTGATCTAGATTGCGCCATTTGTGCGCACACATCAGATTCTCCTGGGATTTTAGACACTGAGCTTGTGAGGCATGCGTTTGAGAAACGCTGTCCTGTTCCTGAGACCACAACCCTTTTTGCGCACCCTCAGCGTGTGCAAAAACCACCAGCGAGAGCGCCACCTATCGCCTAACTGCCTGTTTGCCTGACGCGGGTGATTGCGTATCGATAATTGGACTAAACCAAAAACTGTCCTCGATACCCCCGCAAGTTTGACACAAAAGCCCTAATCGCAGCGCCCGAAAGGCGCGGGATGCCGATCTTTGATTGGCCTTCGATAGTAGGTTAGGCGAGGAGTTAGGAACTAAGAAAATGGATAGTCAAAAGTTCATACCGGTTACCCTCCCGGCATTGCTGGTTTTTGCCGTGCTGCCTTTAATGGCATCAGCGGCAGCAAGCGCAGCAGAGATTGAGGAAATTGTTGTGACGGCATCGCTGCTTCATAGAAATGCAGATAGCAACGCGACGCCGCTTCATATTGTTGATGAAACTACTTTAGCGGGCGACCCCGTGATGAACTTGGGTGATGCGCTAGACAGCTTGCTCGGTGTAACAACAGCTGATTATGGTAGTGGTGTGGGTCAGCCGGTCATTAGAGGCTTAAGCGGTAGTCGCGTTCGAGTTTTACAAAATGGCATGGTGTCACGTGACGTTGCTATCCTTGGCGGGGATCACATTAACGAAATCGATCTGACGGACGCACAACAAATTGAAGTCATCAGAGGGCCAGCGTCGCTTTTTTTTGCCAACGGCACAGTGGGTGGCGTCGTGAATATCGTTGACCATGCTATTGCACAAGAGGATCTGACCGCACTGGAATTCCGTCTCTCAGCAGAGACCCAGAGCGTCAATGATGGTGACGCCCTCTCAGTTGCAGTTCGCAACAATGTTGGCGGTGTCAACTTTAGCTATGCGGGGAGCTATAGCAATCTAAACGACTATAAGGTTCCGCTTGGTGCGCTGGTGAGTGAAGGTCACCATGAAGATGATCACGACGATTCAGAACATGGCGATGAAGCTGACGAAGATCACGGCGACCTGGAAACTAAAGACTATGTATCTCGACTAGCCAATTCCGATACTGAGCGAGAAACACATCAATTAGGGTTCTCAAAGACCGGTGATTGGGGTTATGTCGGTCTGTCTTATGGAAAACAAGCGTCTGTCTACGGTATTCCTGTACATGCGGACGAGCATGGCGGGGAGCATGAGGACGGAGGGCACGCTGACTCGGACCATCTCGGTGAGGCCGAGCACGAAGAGGAGCATGAAGAGAAGC